>Ga0209986_10005194_pt1 | contig 10842 bp, 9 predicted proteins | sample BlataG_FD_183168 | JGI IMG/M metagenome (GOLD analysis project Ga0209986, IMG submission 183168) | Deep subsurface microbial communities from Black Sea to uncover new lineages of life (NeLLi) - Black_00105 metaG (SPAdes) (version 2) | ecosystem: Environmental > Aquatic > Marine > Oceanic >...
AAGCTTGATTGTATCCTTAACTGGCACTGCTGCTACAGCGGCCCCAGTTTCTCTGGCCACCTGAAGGCCGTTCTCAATCAAATCTAGAGTCAAGAAGGGCCGAGCTCCATCGTGAATCATGACCAAGCCGCAGTTTGTTATCCGCTTCAGCCCTTCCTTCACCGAATCCTGTCGCCGCGCTCCCCCGCGACATATGGTAACCTTGGACCAGTGCCTCTCCTCTTTCAATTTCCTCCCCCGGATCAAGTCCCTATCGCTCAATACCAGGACTATCTGCGTGATGACGCTGCACCCGTGACAGGTCTCCACAGACCAAGCCAGCAGAGGCCTATTTCCCAGAGGAACAAAGAGCTTGTTTATGCCCGCCATCCGTTCGCCGGTCCCGGCAGCAACCACAACCGCGCCCATTTTGATGACTTTGTTCATCACATTCCTTCTCAAAAGGCGAAGAATCCAAATCTGACTGGGGATCGCGTATCAAGGACGGAAAACCAACAATGACAAATCAAGGGGCGGGAACCTTCTTCTTCATCTTCGCTCTGCATTCCTCCCTTTTACATCCTGTATCTTGTTTTCTCTTGTGAGCCCTAGCTTCAGAGCCTCAGCTACGGAGCTAGCCTCGATTAAGTTGATGTCTGCAGCGCGGAAGGATTGTCTGATTTCGCTCGCAATGACAGAGGGAAGTTGAGGCATGAGGCAGGATTTGAAGCCTAGTCTGACAGCTTCGGCGATTCTTCTCTCTACCTGGGATACCCCTCTAAGCTCTCCATTCAAACCTACTTCTCCCAATGCAACCAGGCTTGAAATGGGCTTAGCATCGTGGAAACTGGAGGCAATGGCTGAGGCAATCCCCAGGTCAACAGCCGGTTCGTTCACTCTCAAGCCACCAGTAACGTTGACTATGATGTCCTGGTTGAATAGCTTCAGTCCGGCACGTTTAGTGAGCACAGCGATCATCAGCAGCAGTCGGTTAAAATCAACGCCATTAGCGATACGCCTGGGAGGAGTGAAGCTATTAGGGGTAGTCAGAGCCTGAATCTCGACCAGCAGGGGCCGACTTCCCTCGAGAGTGGGCACCACTACGGAACCAACAGTTCCTTCCCTGTATGCGCTCAGGAAAACCTGAGAGGGATTAGCTACTTCAACCAATCCGCTATCGCCCATCTCAAACATCCCTACCTCGTTAGTGGAGCCGAAGCGATTCTTTGCGCTGCGTAGCATTCGGTAAGTGCTAAATGGTTCACCTTCGAAGTAAAGCACGACATCAACGATGTGTTCTAGCGTTCCCGGACCTGCGATGGCCCCTTCTTTGGTCACATGCCCTGTGATCAAGAGGGGCACGCTATTCTGTTTCGCCCACCTCTCTAATCTCCAGGTGCACTCGCGCACCTGTGAGATACTGCCGGGCGTCCCCGCCACATCCTCCAGATACATAGCCTGAATTGAATCGATGACCGCTAATCCAGGAGAAAGTCCTTCCAGGCATTCTACTACTGTTCCCAGATCGGGCTCAGAAAGGAAGTAGATCCCTTTGCCACCTATGCCCAGGCGCTCGCTTCTAAGCTTAATCTGGTTAACGGATTCTTCGCCCGAGATATAAGCGACAACCGTGTTGTTTTCAGCCAGCATCGCTGAAACCTGAAGTAGAAGCGTGGACTTGCCTATTCCTGGCTCGCCGCCGACAAGCACCAGGGAACCCGGAACTAGACCACCTCCCAGAACTCGATTCAATTCAGCGAAGCCGAGGTGAAAGCGGGCGAAGTCACCGCTCTCCACTTGGGAAAGCTCTTGGAGGCTATTGCCTGTGGAGTGAGGCCTCTTGGTGATGCGGGATGACGCCACCCTGGTTTCTACGAAGCTGTTCCATGCCTGACAATCAGGACAGCGCCCTAACCATTTGGGGATTTCCTTCCCGCATTGCTGACAGACGAAAATACTTCTGGTTTTGGATTTGCCCTGATTGTTGGATTTCAAGTCTGCTGGCCGGACCGCCTAGTACTCGATAACTGCTAGCTTTTCTCCAGTCCTAACGGCGTGCCCCGGCGAAACTGCCACCTCTACAACTGAACCTTTCAGGGGAGAAAATATGGGATTTTCCATTTTCATGGCTTCTATGATGCAAATCACGCCGCCTTCTTCAACGGCATTACCCACCTTCACCTCGACGTGTATTACTCGCCCCGGTAGCGGCGCCGTGATTACTTCCTGAGCCATGCTTACGCGGCCTCGGTGACCAGGGGTTTTATTACGATGCCCTCCTCGGCGCAATCCACCACCACCTTGTCTCCAGGCCGGAATTCGCCGCGAAGCAAAGCCTCGGAGAGCCGGTCCTCAACCAGAGTTTGGATGGCACGACGCAAGGGGCGGGCTCCAAAAACAGGGTCATACCCCTTGTTGCCTATAAAATCCTTGGCTTCGGCAGTGATTTCCAAAGTAATATTCTTCTCCTTAAGCGAAGCAACAACCTGGTCGAGCATCAGGTCAACAATCTGGCGGATATGCTCTTTGCTTAAAGCGTGGAACACGACCTTGGCATCGAGACGGTTAAGGAACTCGGGTCGGAATCTTCGCTCGTTCTTCATCTCCCCGAGTACTTTCTCCTTCATCTTCTCGTACTGGACGTGCTGTTTTCCCTCGCCATCAATATGGGCAGCAAAACCGAGGGTCATATCACGCTTGATGAGTTCGGCACCGACATTGCTGGTCATGACTATGATGGTATTACGAAAATCAACTCTTCGCCCCTTGGCATCGGTCAAATGGCCATCATCGAAAATCTGGAGCAGGATATTGAATACATTTTCATGAGCCTTTTCAATTTCATCGAGGAGAATAGCACAATAGGACTTCCGTCTCACTGCCTCGGTCAGTTGCCCGCCTTCCTCATAACCGATATAACCCGGCGGTGCTCCCACCAGGCGAGCTACATTGTGAGGCTCCATAAACTCCGACATGTCGAGTCTGATTAAGGCATCTTCACTACCAAACATGAACTCGGCCAGAGCCCTTACCAGTTCAGTCTTGCCCACACCGGTAGGGCCCAGAAAGATGAAGGCACCAATGGGTCGTCTCGGGTCCTTCAACCCGGCGCGAGCCCTTCTTACCGCCTTAGCCACAGTATCTATGGCCTCATCCTGGCCGATGATGCGGCGATGCAAAGCCTCCTCCATGTGCAGAAGCCGACTGGTTTCATCGGTCGTCAGCGTCACCACAGGTATGCCCGTCCACATACTGACTACCTCGGCAATATCCTCTGATGTAACCACGGGTCGGCCTTGTTTCTGCCTGACCTGCCACTCCTTGTCCATGGTCTCGATCTTCTCCAGTAGTTGAAGCTCACGGTCACGGAGCTCGCTTGAGTACTCATACTGCTGAGCCGCTATAGCCGCCTCCTTTTCCTTCCGTACACTCTCCAAAGCCCGTCTTGCCTGAGCCAAGCCAATAGGTGGACTGCCCCGCTTGATGCGCACTCGAGAGCTGGCTTCGTCCACTAGATCGATAGCCTTATCAGGCAGAAAGCGGTCGGCAATATATCTGGTGGCCAGTGGGGCAGCTGCCTCTAGGGCTTCGTCGCTTATCTCCAGTTGATGGAATTCCTCATATCTATGTTTGATGCCGCGCAGTATGGCCAGAGTCTCTTCCGTAGTAGGTTCAGCGACCAAGACAGGCTGAAACCGCCGCTCCAAAGCCGGGTCTTTCTCTACGTATTTGCGGTAGTCATCCAGAGTAGTGGCACCAATACATTGTATCTCGCCGCGCGACAACGAAGGCTTCAGTATATTAGCGGCGTCAACCGCGCCCTCAGCTGCTCCGGCACCGACGATAGTCTGCATTTCGTCGATAAACAGGATGCAATTACCGGCAGCCTTCTCTTCATCAATAACCCTCTTTAGCCTTTCCTCAAATTCACCACGATACTTCGTTCCCGCCACCAGGGCACCTATGTCTAGCGCCACTATCCTCTTGCCCTGCAGCACCTCGGGCACTTCTCCGGCTATTATGCGCTGGGCCAACCCTTCAATAACAGCTGTTTTGCCTACACCTGGTTCGCCGATAAGGGCAGGGTTGTTCTTAGTGCGACGACTTAGTATCTGGATAACCCGTTCAATCTCCTTGTGACGGCCAACAATAGGGTCAAGTTTATCCGCCCGGGCCAGAGCAGTCAGATCGGTGCCAAGTTGATCCAGTGTTGGCGTGCGGCTGGCAACGCGACCTGCGGTTCGCGTTCGCATGGACTCCTGCCTGACAACTCGGCTGACCTCCTCACGTGTTCGTTCAAGGGTAATACTCAAACTCTCCAATACACTGAAAGCCACGCCTTCGCTTTCACGCAGCAACCCGAGCAGAAGGTGCTCAACACCTATATAGTTGGAATTGAGACGGCGTGCTTCATCAACAGCAAACTCGATCGTTCTCTTCGCTCGACGAGCAAGGTCAACGTCTCCGCTGGTAGCGCGACGCTCTCCCTTTCCGATCAGAAATTCCACAGCCGCCTGTATCTTGCTCATCGAAACACCCAGATTACTCAGCACTCTGGCTGCAACCCCTGACTCCTCCCCCGCTATCCCCAGTAGTATATGTTCGGTATCGATGTAGCTGTGACCCAGGCGCTGCGCCTCTCCTTGAGCTCGAGTCAAAACCCTGCGAGCCCCTTCGGAAAACCTCTCAAATCCCGTGCTCATTTCAGCTTTCGCTCCACTTCACGCTAGAGTATAGAGCATACCGCTCTTCTAGTCAACAATCTTAGCTTACTTGAAGTAAGCCGCAGAGTAGTAATATAATACCACGTAATCGTCCTCAAAGGCTAGTGAAATGTGGGTTACCGGTGGTACAGCAAAGGGAACGCGGCTAAAAACCTTGGCCGGGCGCTCCATCAGACCTACTACCAGCGTGGTGAGGCACGCCATATTCTCTCTCTTGGAGAACAGAGCTACTGATTGGCGGCGGGTTTTGGACCTGTATGCTGGCAGCGGTGCTCTGGGCATCGAAGCTCTAAGCCGTCGGGCAGAGTGGGTCGATTTCGTTGACCACAGGAAGAGCTGCTGTGACATTATCAGGACCAACCTGGCAAAGATAGGGGAACTACACCGGGCCCACGTTTATTGCTGCAGTGTGAGCAGAGCAATCGCCTTCCTGAGCAATCATTATGACGTTGTATTCCTGGATCCGCCTTACTCCGATTCGTCGGCAGGCAATTCACTAATGAGCCTGGCCGAGTCGGACCTGCTGGGGGAAAATGCTACAATCGTGCTTTGTCACGCAAACCGCTTTCCCCTGGAGGCTAACTATGACGGACTCCATCTGGTTAGGCAACGCCGCTATGGTGATACTTTCATCTTCATATACGACAAGGAGGTTCAGCTATGACCGTAGCAGTCTATCCTGGCACCTTTGATCCTCTTACGTGTGGGCACGTGGACATTATCGAGCGAACGGCAGCCCTCATCGACAAGCTGATCATCGGTATCTATGAGAATCCTGGTAAGAAGCCGCTTTTCTCACTGGAGCAAAGGGTAAGGTTAGTAGAAGAGGCGGTAAGTGGCCTGTCTAACGTCCAGGTTAGGCCTTTCAAGGGACTGACCGTGGATTTCATACGCCAGACAGGAGGAAGGATTATGATTCGTGGTTTAAGGGCAAACTCTGATTTCGAACGGGAATTCGAGATGGCGTTGATGAACAGAAAGCTCGCGCCTGACATCGAGCTGCTCTGCTTGATGACCAGCTCTCAATATCAGTTTCTTAGCTCATCCCTGATTAAGGAAGTAGCTAAGTTAGGAGGTTGTCTTGAAGGGATGGTTCCCGACCACGTGGCTGTAGCTCTGAAGGAGAAGGTTTCCCTGCCTATTGAGCTCGCCCCTGGTAAAGACTGGGTGTAAAATCAAGAGCTAAATATAAAGGAGGCAATAGAAGGATGGCATATAAGATCACAGACGAGTGCATCAGCTGTGGCGCCTGCGAACCGGAGTGTAAGAATGAGGCTATAAGTGAGGGAGAAGAACTCTGTGTTATCGACGCTGACAGATGTACTGAATGTGTCGGCTGGTTTGATACACAGAAGTGCGCAGAGGTTTGCCCTGTGGATGCTTGCATTACTGACCCTGGTCATAAGGAAACACGGGACCAGTTGCTGGCGAAATGGCACAAGCTATATCCTGGCCAGACTCCGGCTGCCACTTGAGATAGGGTGTTTCAAACACGTGAGGAAGAGGACTTCGCTTGGCGACCCTTGCACCGTGAGCCGATGGGAAGGGGTGGGCTAAGCTGCTATTGAGCACCGCTTTTCTGCAACAAGCTTCGGCCTGACCTGCCGAGAAGCTAATCACAAATAGCTGACAATCATCTCTCAGCGAGGCGCTGTCTGGCTTATGTACAGGGGACCACTTTTCAGGTGATTCAGAAGTGAGAGCTCGCTGTAGGATCGTATGGCGACATAACAACCACCGCAGCGATTAGTTCGCGAGAAATCCCTCATCATCTCTTTTCGGCTGGAGTACTCGCTGCGGTGCAGTGAACACGGGACCAACCTTCCATTAGGCATGATGATAAGAAATCTTGTACCTGCTTTGCAATTCGGCATGTATCCTCGTTCAAAGAATTTTGCGGTGTTTCTGAGCACGACAGCCGAGTTAACTATGCTGGCGCCCTGCTTTTTCATCGCTATGAGTTCGCTAATGGCTTGCCGCAGGATTTCCAGATCCTCTCCATCATTTATGCAGTAGCCTGTTTCGTTTGTGCGCAGCGCGGTGTATGCGCTATACGATATGGATACATTCCACTCGGCAGCCTTCCTTACCAGAGGTAGCATATCCCTCAGGTTGGCTCGGGTTATAGCCGTGTTGAGGACAATATCGCGGAAACCAAGATTCGCCAGCCGGGGAAGGGTCTGCTCCAAACGCTTGTATAGACCTGGCCGTCGCCGAAACTCATCATGCCGCTCATCAGGGAAGTCAAGTGACACGGAGAATTGATTCACCCCTGCTTCACGCAGTTGCAGGTAGTTGCTCTCGTTCAACAACACTCCATTGGTAACGAGTATCACGTGCGGTACCCCGGCGGATTGCTTGATAGCCTTGACTATGGCTGCTATATCCTTGCGTAGAAGTGGCTCACCGCCGGAAATCTGCGCTACAAGCGGCTTCAGGCTCCGAGTCAAGTCTGCATACTCCTCCGGTCCAATCTGCGTTTCATCCTCTATGAACCCCCCAAGGTCACAATGACGGCAATTGCAGTTGCAGGAAAGCGTTACCTCGTAAGAGACGACCATGGTGCGATTAGTTACATAGGTATCGACACCCTTCTTAATAAGCTTGACCGTGTCATGCAGAGAATGACTTGCCATTTGTTATCCCCCTATTTGAAACCGACCATTGTGCAATTGTCCAGTCTTGAGGAGTATGCCAGCATCATCCTGTTCATACCTCTACCCAGAATAGAGCCAAGGCCGAATAAACCGCTTAAAGGCTCATACAGCCTGAGATATTTCAGTATCGGAATAAACAGCATCAACAAGCTTATGGATTCCTTATAGGATACAGGAGATATGTCCCTGAATCCAGTCTTCTGGAGAACAGTAGTGAGAGTTCTCGTAGTAAACTGGTTGAGATGTAACATCCTTATGTTCCACCATCTTCTTCCCAAGATTCTGGCCGGCATCCCCTTGATGTCCGGGGTGGACAGTGCCAGCAACCCCCCTGGTTTCAGTATTCTATGAACCTCTCCCAGCATTATTAGAGGGTATGGCACATGCTCCAGAACTTGCCACAGAGTAACTACATCAAAACAGTTCTCGGGAAACCGTAGTTCCTCGAAGGGCCTTGCTTCCACATCGAGGCCGAATTCCCTTCTCGCATATTCCACCGCATCCTGTGATAATTCGACGCCTTTGGTAGCATAACCGGCTCTCGAGGCGTTGAAGAGAAAGAAGCCCTCACCACAGCCTATATCCAGCAGATACGCTCCACTCTTATGCTGCTCAATCAACCTCACCTGTGCTTGGGAAGCGGTCAAGCGAATTCCCCGGATAATGGAGGCATCGACGCTCTTTCTTTGAGAGTACGCTTTGTTGATCTTGCCTGCCTTCTCCATAGGATTGACGTATATCAGTTGACAATTCCGACATCTGACATGCGTTCCCCATTTCCTCCCAGGGATCATATATACGGTCTCCACCACTTCTCTGAAATCTCCGGCCTTCATATTAGACTCAAAGAGCACTTCATAATCGTTCTGCCCGCAGCAGGGGCAGTTGCGGTACTCAAAAAGCGAATCCATCTCTATCCAACTCTCAGAGGCGTTGAGCTTTTGCATGAGCGGCAGCCACGGCCTCGAGAAGATGATAACGAAATGCCCCCTTCTCTAACTGAAGAAGAGCTTCGGTAGTTGTTCCTCCTGGCGAAGTAACCATGTTCTTCAGTTCGGCAGGATGCTTCCCCATCTTCTCAACAGCACAGGCAGAGCCGATCACAGTTTGTAACACCACTTCCTGAGCTATAGACCGGGGCAAGCCGATGTGCACACCAGCATCGATGAATGCCTCGATAAAGAGAAAGACATAAGCTGCACCACTGCCGCCTAATGCAGTGACCATGTCCAGATACTTCTCGTCGGCAACATAAATCTCTTTGCCCAAAGCACCCAGGACAGTCTGAGCTAACTCTTTCTGCCTCTTGTTGGTCTCAGTAGTTGCTGTCCAGACAGTTATTCCCTGGCCGATCTGCGCAGGCATATTAGGTGCAGCCCTCACTACAGAGGAGTGATTCAAGTCCTGACATAGCTTGGATAGAGTGCCGCCAGCTAATATGGATAGCACTAACTGCTCGGGCGATGGAGCCCTTATCTCTTCCGCGACCTGGCGCAGATTCTGAGGCTTCACTGCCAGAACAATCAGGTCAGCATTTTCCATAGCCTTTCGATTATCAGCTAGAGTGCTCACTCCATATTCCTTGTTCAATAATTCGCGCCGTACGGGACTAACGTCGCTAACCACCATATCTTGAGGTACAGCTACTTTCTTGGTCAGAATGCCTCTGATCATCGCCTCACCCATAGCCCCACCGCCGATAAATGCTATCTTTGCTCTTCTTCCAAGCTTCGCCATATTCTCCTTACTACGCTAACACAATGTTCACCACCCGTTTCGGGACATAGATGACATTGCTCAGCTTCTTGCCATCGATAAGAGTCTTCACTCGCTCTCGACCTAACGCCAGTTCCTTAGCCTCGACTTCGCTTATGGATGCGGGCACAAGCACTTTGTCGCGGAGCTTGCCGTTTACCTGAATGACCAATGTAATCTCTTCTTCCTGGGCAAGCTCTTCGTTGTACTCCGGCCATGCCTGGGTGTGAATACTATAGGGATGTCCGGTTCTGGTCCACAACTCCTCGGTAAGATGAGGGGCGGTGGGGGCAAAGAGAAGCAGAAAACTGCTGATTGCTTCGCGCCATAGTGAATCGGAGACCGTCCCGCCCGCCTTGATCTTCAATAGATAGTTCGTGAATTCCATAAGGCTTGCCAGCATGGTGTTAAAGCGGAATTTTTCCAGGTCCTCAGTCACCTTCTTAATGGTTTTATGGATCATGTGGAGGAGCTCTTTCTCATCCTCTGTATTAACTGCATCCCGATAACTCGGAACATAGTCGGTCGTCACCAGGCTCCATACCCGGTTGAGCCAGCGACTGATGCCTACAAGGCCGCTATCGTTCCATTCTCCGCCCAGTTCCCAGGGACCAATAAACATGAGATAGCCACGAACAGCATCAGCTCCAGATTCAGCCACATATTCGTCGGGGGCAATCACATTGCCTCTCGATTTGCTCATCTTGCCACCACCGTAAACGATCGTCCCCTGATTGAACAGACGAGCAAAAGGCTCGTCAAAGCCGACCAGACCCATGTCCCTCAATGCCTTTGTGAAGAAACGGGCGTAGAGGAGATGCATAACTGCGTGCTCAGCACCCCCGGTGTACAGATCGACAGGCAACCAGTACTTGACTCTGGCATCATCGAAGGGAGCATCCCTGGTTTCCGGATTCGTGTATCTCAAGAAGTACCAGGATGAACAGACAAAGGTATCCATAGTATCAGTTTCCCTTTGTGCCGGCCGGGAGCACTGGGGACAGGTGGTATTGACGAAGCTCGAGGAGTATTTGAGAGGAGATTCCCCGGTAGGTTTGAATTCGGCATCGGGAGGGAGCAGGACAGGCAAGTCCGTCTCGGGTACCGGAACTATGCCGCATTCAGCACAATGAACCATAGGTATGGGCGCTCCCCAATATCTCTGCCTGGAGATAAGCCAGTCACGAAGGCGATAAATGACCGTCCGCTTGCCCCATCCCTTTTCCTCCAGTAAGGCGCAGATTGCCTCATATCCTCGGTCGCTCGTCAAACCGCTGAAGCTGCCGGAATTCACCATTGTTCCCGACCCGGTGTAGGCCTCTGTCAATTCCTCACCTGACCAACCCGGAGGAGCAATGACCGTTCGCACCGGTAGCTTAAACTTCCCGGCAAACTCGAAATCCCGTTCATCGTGAGCAGGAACTGCCATTACTGCTCCGGTGCCGTACGTCGGCAGCACATAATCAGTGATCCAGACAGGCACTTGCTCTCCGCTCACCCGATTGATAACGTAGCTACCCAAGAAGACCCCTGTCTTCTCCCTGCCCAGCGCCAGCCGCTCATACTCGGTTTGCTGTCGACACCAGGCAATGTATTCGTCCACTTCAGCTTTACGCTCAGGGGCAGTCAACTGAGGAACTAGAGGATGCTCCGGAGCCAGGAGAAAGAAAGTCACCCCAAAAATGGTATCGGGGCGAGTGGTAAATACCCTAATCTCTTGCTGCGCT
>Ga0209986_10005195_pt1 | contig 10839 bp, 5 predicted proteins | sample BlataG_FD_183168 | JGI IMG/M metagenome (GOLD analysis project Ga0209986, IMG submission 183168) | Deep subsurface microbial communities from Black Sea to uncover new lineages of life (NeLLi) - Black_00105 metaG (SPAdes) (version 2) | ecosystem: Environmental > Aquatic > Marine > Oceanic >...
CTGGTGTTGGTGTTGGTGGTTCTTCTTCAATGGTTGCACCACCCAATGCCATGACTTCAGAGGAGCTAGAGGCTCAGTTACTGGGCAGACCACCACCATCCATCATGCCTGGCGGTGCTCCTCAACAACAGCAACAGCAACAACAGCAATACGCTCCTCCTCCTCCTCTTCCTCCTCACATGATGATGATGAGACCACCACCACCACCACCACCAGGCATGATGATGCATCAACCTGGTGTGTTTACTCTAGACATGATTGAAGCAGCTGGCCAGCAGCAGCAACAGCAACAACACAGGCCCCCACCACCACATCCTCACATGATGGCGATGATGCCTCCTCCACCTCCACAACAGCAGCAGCCAATGCCATTAGGTGCAGGTATGATGATGATGCCAAGAGGCCCTCCAGGAAGAGCACTCGGTGCTCCTCCACCCCCTCCACCCCCCAATCAACAAGGAGGGGGGTATGCCAATTTGGCACAAAGACTGAAAGCTCTCAACTTGGCTGAACCTCACCAAGAGGCAGCTCAGCAGGCAGTACAGCAGTACCACAGACACACTTCAATGATGCAACATCATAATAATAATTACAATAATAATATGGCAGGCAATAACCAAGGAGGAGGAAGATTCGGATCCAAGTACATGCCTGGGCCAGAAATTGAAAACATCTTGAGCATGCAATTTCGAGCAGTCAGTGGAGTACCCTACACAGAAGACTACTACTATCAAGCATTTGTGTACAAGTACTACGAGCAGAGGAACAAGAGAGTTTTTGCGCCAGAATCAGTGAGAGAGTTGAATCCCACTGAAAAGGCGGCTCCTGGGGAAGTTTCATTTGTCAAGTTGGAAGGACTAGGGAAGGTTCCATTTTCTAATATTAGGAGACCTAGGCCTCTTATGGACATTGCCACTGCTCCCCCACCACCAGGTGGTGATGGTGGTAAGAAGGAGGGAGAGGAAGATGGAAGTGATGGCGATAACAAGGATGCATCAGCATCAGCAACAGTGAGACCTCTGGATCAAGAGCCTTTACTGGCAGCTCGTATTATGATTGAAGATTGCATGTGCTTGGTGCTTGATGTACTGGATGTGGATGCTATCTTCTCAGCTGCAAAGAATGGACAAGAAATTGAAAATGTAGAGGCGTTGCGAACGCGTAGAGCTCTGTTGTTGGAGGGTCTCGCTGCGTCAATGCGTCTGCCTGACGATGCTTTGGTTGATGAAGAAGCTGAGAAGAAGAAGAAGAAGAAGAAGAAGGATAGCAAGAAAAAGACAGGGGAGGATGAGACAGCCGGTACTGGCAGTAGTATTGAAGCTGGAGATGGCGTGTTTTTGAGACTAACCACCTTGCCCAAAGGTAAAGCTCTGGTGGCCCGTGCTCTCAAAGTCATCTACCCTCCACCCCAATCAGTAGGAGCAGTAGAAGGAATAGAGCCCAACCTCAGAGTGCTGTGGGCAGTGATGAGAAATGCCAGGGCACTGTTTGGAGGAAGGAGAGTAGCAGCAGGAAAGCAAGAAGAAGATACTGCAGTCTCTGCAAAGATTGCTACAGCTATGATTGATACTATTTCCAAGCTTCATTCTCCACAAGCTCTGTGTTCTACGCTGGAAGCAGCAATGCACGGAGATTTGTATGTTGACAGCAAGGCATTGAAGGCCAATCCAGAGGCTGTTCTCCTCCCTCTCACCCCTCCATCATCATCAACGGGGGGTAAAAAGGACGAAGAGTTGCCCTGGCTCAAAGATGTTATAACTGCACTGTTGAACAAAGCAGGAGAAATGGACATCAAGGGCAGTGTTGGCGATTCACCAGGTAAAAAGGATTCTGATGAAATCAAGCAGTGGTACAAAGATACAGAGAGATTATATGAGGTGACAATGACACACTTGTCAGCTTTATCGGAAGCACTGGAAGCTGCTAAGAAAATGAAGGAAGAGGAAGCTATTGTTGAAGTCAAGGCGTTGGTGCCAGTGAAGATGGGAGAGACGTTGTTGGAACATTGTGGGAAGAAGAAGAGAAAGGAGTTGGACGGTGTTTTACAAAAATTAGCAAAGTAAAAGTAGAAAATGTAAAATAACCAAAAATGAATGAAAGTATTACACAACTATTCACTATTCACTATTCACTTCACTTCTTTTCAACTCACCCCAAGGTCTCCCTAATTCTTCTTTAATACCATTCCTCATTTCACAATATGTGGCATATCCGGTAACAGGAAGCATCACCTCCTCCCACTTCTCTTGAATCTCCTTCTTCAGTTGCTCACTCAGTCCCACTCTCCCCTTCCCCACCCCACCATCCCTCACCTTTCCTGTCCCATTCTCCCCCAGCCCTGCATATTTAGGTCTTCCACAAGCCTCATTCCTAGCTAATTTCAACATATGTTCATCATACTTAGTAGAGTGCCGCTTCATAAAGTCAATTTGTGCCTGTTGCAGAGCAATCTTCCTCCTTTCTGGATCACTAGCTGCCTCACCTCCCATGAAATCTGCAATTAAATCAATACATGCAGGTAGATCTTCAATCATGTCTTCGTAATGAAGCCACAGCATCCATGTTTGGTTTCTGTGTGGGTACCAACTTGCAATGGTGTGCCAGTGACTGGCATTATGGATGCTAGTTTCTGCAGCTCCTCTTCTCAAACAGAAGTGCGTCACAAAGTCTTCCATTGATATCTCATTGTAGTCAAAGAACCAGCCATTGAAGAAGTGGTAGAAGGAAGGGGCTGCATCTAGAGGATCACGGCAGACAAAAATTACTCTGTTGTGTTGGTCTTCTCCTTGACACCATTTGGGGCAGTCTCTGTACCAGAGATGGGTTTTGAATGCTCTTGGGGAAAAGTCTCCCTGAGGCCAAGTTGATAGATCTTTGACACCATAATCATATGCCATTTCTATGCAGGGGATAACTAGAGAGATTTCATCGTAAGACATGTCTCCACCGGTTCTTAGACTGTGCACAATGGCTTGGCAGAGGGTGGTTCCGGACTTCGCCGTCGTGGCTATGATGACATCATTTTGAGTGGGAACGAAAGAGAGCCCGGCATTCCGGCCTTCGATGGTTTCAAGTTTGGACAAGGTCGCTTTAAATTTTCTGATTGACTCTGGTTCGTCTTCTATGATATTTTCCAGTGGCATCTTTGGATTGAATTGTAATGCTTTTCCTCTATGTTTGCTGAAACGTGTAATGTTCTAATCCAAGGTAAGTGCATGGCAGTGCTCGTCAGGTTCATGGGACATTTTTGTACAAATTCACGCGTCGTTAATCAATTCTTTACACCTTCAAACAACACATGTGGCGGCAATGCACCTTCCTCACCTGTCCTCCCTTTGGATAACCTACATGGCTAGCTCCATGCATTGCAGCATTCAATACTAATCTTCCTGAATAACAACACAGGTTCAGCACAGTCTTATCTTATCTTATCCCTCCATCACCTCGATTTTATTTATTTTTATATTTCAAAAACACAATACTGATCCAAACGCCACTTCTATAGCTCTATTGCTACTAAATTCTTGACTCCATCCACTAGACGTAGCCATCTTCAACCACTCCTCTTTACTTCCCCTCCCTCTGCCACCTTGCTGAATAACATCACCTTCTGTATTCAATCCTGCTCCTGCCACTGGTGCAGCTTGCATACCTGCTCCTACAACTGCCCCTGTTGGCATTGCTGCTGTGTACTCCATGCCTTGGTGAGGTTCAGGGTCTTTACCTCCATGGAAGGCAGCTGCCGTGCCACTGACACCTATATGCTCTGCTACCTCTGCTCGTAACTCGGCAGTAGGGGCATCTGCTGCTGCTTGTTCTCGTAGCCTTTCTGCTTTTTTGGCTTCGTTTCTGGCTATTTCATCTGCATGGGTTCTTTTATATTGATCTATCTTATGTTCTTGTTCTTCTATATCTATACCCTCTACCAGGTTGAATACTGTAGGCGGTTGGTTTGAGGAGAGGGACCAGTGGTAAGAGGAAAACAAATACGGGGGGGCAATGTTGGGCGGGGGAACGAATCCTTCCAAGTAGGTTTCAACAAGTAGAACGTACTCAAGTCTTCTTTAATCTCCAAGTAGTCATTATAATCGGAGTTTTCGTCAAAGTCCTCCTCTGTTCTATTATATCTGTAAGGAGATGGAAGGGGAAGGTGTGAATTGGTGACCAAAATTCTAAAAAGCGATCCAGACAAGGCTTGAAACCCTTACATTGCCTCAACTCTTGCTCTAATCTGAAGCTCTTTCCTTAGTGAAGGTTCCATTGTTATATAATTATTTATGTTTGAAATGCTTTGAGTTGTGCGCTCAAACATGGTGGGCTTTTGAACAGCAAAAGTCGGTTCTGCCCTCGAGGGTATAAATTGCCAAGTTTTTGACATTCCCTGGGATAATTAGCATAACTTACCAATCTAACATTCATCCGGTATTGATTCATTATGGGAGTGCATCTCTCTGGAGTGGTAGCAGGTCTTGCTGCCCCAATAGCCTTGGTATGTTTTCTCATTCAAATCTTACACATTCCCAGCTAATGAACGGATACCATGTCTTTTTGATCGACAAATGCCTTGAGACGGATTTTCCATTAAACTCATATTCCCACCAATACCCCAAACCCCCTTTCTCTTTCTTCATAGGGTGCATGGGTATTTCGACGAACCCTTCCTCTCCCCTTCACCCTCATCCTCTTCCACATTGCCTCCACTGGCCTCGTAGTCGCAGCAGCAGCCAGCGAACCCCTCGCCAAGCACACCACTTGGATTCTAGGCAAAACCCCAGATGGTAAAATCAATCCTCTAGGTGCTACTCTATTATGGCCTTACCACATTGGTCTCCGTGCCAAGCTGGCCCTTCAACGTCGATTCAGCTCCGAACCTGCCTTCAACAAAATAGTCAACAACTACTACATAGGCGGCTGGCCCAGTGAAGAAGCCTTCATACCAGCCACACACGCAGCAGTATTAGACGTCACATGCGAGCTTCCCCTCCAGCTCATCCCTCCTGCATACAAGCTCCTCAAAGTCTGGGACACCCACGCCCCCACGGCCGAACAGATTGAAGATGGCGTCGCCTGGGCGCAGGCCCAAAGTGGAGCCGGACGCCCCGTCCTTGTACACTGTGCTCATGGTCATGGTCGTAGTGCTACTATTATATGTGCATTGCTCATTGCAGAAGGTTATGCTAAGGGCCTGGATGATGCGGAGGCTTATATGAAGGTCGAGAGACCTAGGATTAGGTTGAATAAAAGACAGAGGTTGGCAGTCAAGCAGTGGATGGCCTTGGGAGATGTGACATCCAAGCAGAAATAATTTAATAAAATAAATACTTGTACTTTTTGTTTAGAACTATGTGTCTATTTAATGGTATTGATTTACATTACAATTCATTGTGGTCAGGATCACTATCATTTTCAACACTGCTGGTACGGCTAATGCTTCCATCATTAGATTCTGTATCGCTTGTAATAGCAACAGCAGCACCTGCTACTGTTGTATCACTACCAATCCCTTTATCATTCTTCGTCTTCGTCTTGGGAGGAGGAGGATCAGGGAGGGTCTCCAAGATAGCAGCCTCCACTTGCTCCCCCATCTTCTTCTCCAACAACTCTGCCCCCAGCTCCCAGAGAGCTACATCAATGGGATTCAGTCTCCGTATCTTCTCCAGTACATTCTCTGGGATATCCTTTCTAGCTTGTTTAGAAAACACAAAACCTTTATTGTCCACTGTTCTCAAGTGTCTAAAAGAATTCCCTCTTCGCTTGGCTGCTTTTTGTTTGGCTTGGTCTTGACATTCGGTGAATTCTTGGCCCAGGGTTCTACCGTGTCGGATGAACTTGGTATCTGGGATTAATTGGACTGCTCTTCCTTTGGCTTGGAGGGGAGGTACAAATAGACCTGCAGCTTGTAGAGCATTCATCTCTCTTCTAAACTTTTGTTGGTCGTGCATCAGGGTTGACAGCTCTATGTCTAGGGGCTCTATCTCCTTCTTCCAGGGACTGTCCACTTCTGGGACTTTCTTTGTCCCTGCAGCCAGCATTCTTTCACTCAGGTGTGAATTGAGCAACCTCCTGGTCATTTTCAATGAGTCCTCGTCAGCAGTGGCATTATCATCGCCATTGTCAGTTTTCTTGGAAAACCAGTCGTCTTCTTTACGGACCAGGCCCAGCAGTTTTTGCTTCATATTGTTCACTTTGGGATCAATGTCTCTCAGTCTCATTGCAGCATTACCTGCAATCTTTCTGGCTTCACTTGTAGTAATAGATGTCATCAGTCCACTGTCCACCATCATTGTAGAATTGTACCTAAACTTCTTCCCAGCAGGAATCTCCGGGTCTTCAAACGACTGAAATTGCTTGGGCGGCGACCTGTACACTGTAGACGTCATTCTAATCTTCAATTCAGCAGCTAGAGAACGAACAGAATCATACAGCCTCTCAGTCAAGCCTACGTGTTTCAATTTAGGGAGCAGCTCCAATGCTCTGTCGCTCAGGTTCTTCCTGACGCTTTCATATCTAAACATACACTGCCTCAGTGCGCCAGCTTCCTCCCAGTGAGAGTAGTTGGTCAGCCCCAGTAATTGCAGTGCTGAACCTTCGTGTGCTAGTTCCTGTGCAATAGGTGAATCCACCCATTCTTCCAGAGGCATCACCAGACTATTATTATAGGGATCCAGTACTGGGTCTGGGTCTGGCAATTCCCATACACTCTCGTTCTTGACTTTATTGTAGTAGTACCACCGATTGCTCCTCTCACTCCAATGTTTGGTCCAGACTGGTTCAGAAGCGGCATCTGAACCCTCCTGGAGCTGGAGATGTTGATCTCTCAAAGCAATATTTCTCTCCCTCATATCATTGTGGAACCATAATACAAGCTTGCTCCAAGGCCATACATGCATGGTGTTCACTGGTCCTCCACCTGGAGGTGTCTTGAAAAGAGATAGCACGACTTGGGCTTGAGTTTGGTTGACTTTTCTTGCTGCGACTTCAGTGGCGAATTCATATATACTGATGATTCTGTCTTCAGGTTTTCTTAACTGCATGATAGTGGCTGCATGTTGTGGGAAGTATTGAGATATAGACATGTCATCGTGAGAATTGAGAGTTACGCAATTTGGGGTGCTGATGTTGTAAGAGAGGAGGTCGTAAGAGGGGTGGCATCTCTTGGAAGGAGGGTGAGATGGCTTGAGAAAACATGAGGAGTAGGTTTTGCCAGCTGTTCTAGGGACGTGGAGAAAGAAGATGAGTTTAGAGGGATCTTGGTTGGAAGGGATGTAGGTGCCTCGGTTGGTGAGGTGCTCTGAGAGGAGGGTGTGGCAGGCTGGTTCGTCCAGCAGTGGGGCGGTGAGATCGACAGACCATGAATGCTTTGGCAAGTTGTACTGAGGGAGACGATATTCGGAGCGATCTTCCTTCTTCGTAGACCATGGCCAGCAGTAGACTAGTTGAAGAGTACAAACTAAGGCTATGAAGAGAGTTCCTGCCTTTAGTTTTTGTTTCATTTTTGATCACTTTTGCCTAAGAAAGAACCATGCTGAACCGATTGATGATAGCAGTGATGATATGAAGAATATATACGTTGGATAAACTTGTAGTTAAAACATTTCTGGGAAAGAAGTGATGTGTTAGGCTCAAAACTTTGGTATTTGGATAAATTGCACGATGTAATTCTGCAGAATTCTCCTAATTCTCTCCAGAACTTTAGTGGACATCAACGATGCCTGTGTCGTTGTATTTTTGAAAATAATATTTTCATGCATAATCCTTCATATATAATAATATGATTCTACCACAACAAGTATTATTGCTGCCTTTACACTGACCTAAATTCAGCTGCAATCGAGAATTGATCAGATTACTTTACAGCTCTTCTAGAAGGCATACCCTTCACCATAGATACAAAATCATCACTACATAGTTCTTCCAGCCAAATTTGTAATGTCTGGAAGAGGAGGACCTGTAGCTCCCGGATTGAAGGTCGATTTCAATGCTCTCAAGCCTCCGCCTGGCTATATTCCAGGCCTTGGCCGTGGTGCAGCTGGCTTCACCACTCGCTCAGATATCGGCCCTGCCATGCCAGCCCCAGACATGCCACACGATGATGAAGTCCCAGATGCAGCTGACGACACCAAATTTGATGAATTTGAGGGAAACGACGCTGGTGTATTCGCTAGAGGCTCTGTCTACGATGACGAGGACAAGGAGGCAGATGCAATTTGGGAAGCCATAGACAAGAGAATGGAAGAAAGAGGCAAAGATCGCAAAGAAGCTAGAGTCCAGGAAGAAGAAGAAAAGGACAAGGCAGAAAACCCTAAAATTAGCGAGCAATTCCAAGACTTGAAACGCCATCTCGCCGATCTCACCGACAGCGACTGGGAGGCAATTCCAGAGATAGGAGATCACACTATCAAAAAGAAAAAGGTAGAGTTTTACACACCTGTACCTGACTCTTTACTGGCCACTGCAGCATCTGGAGCAGAGAGTGCTACCACCATTGATGCTACTGGAGGAGCAACCACCGACTTGAGTGCTATTGGTGCTGGTCGTAGCACTGTCGTGCAGCTCAATTTGGACAGGTTGTCAGATTCCGTTACTGGTCAGACTGTAGTTGATCCTAAAGGCTACCTAACAGACCTGAAATCAGTACAACTCAAGTCGGATGCTGAAATCTCAGACATAAAGAAAGCACGATTATTACTAAAAAGCGTCATCAACACCAACCCCAAACACGCTCCAGGATGGATTGCAGCCGCTCGGTTGGAAGAAGTTGCAGGTAAAATGCAAGCTGCTAGGGAGCTGGCAATGAAAGGGTGTGAATTATGTCCTGGAAATGAAGATATTTGGATAGAAGCTGCTAGATTACAAGGACCTAGAGAAAACGCCAAGGCAGTGCTGGCCAGAGGAGTGGCTGCCCTTCCTGACTCTGTGGCACTATGGCTGCAAGCCGCACGACTGGAAGCAGATGAAAAGGCCAAAAAAAGAGTGCTGTTACGTGCTCTAGAAAGAATTCCTCAAAGTGTGAGGTTGTGGAAGGCAGCAATTGAGTTGTGTGAAGAAGATGATGCTAGGATACTGCTGGCAAGAGCAGTAGAATGCTGCCCACAACATGTAGAACTATGGCTGGCTCTGGCAAGATTAGAAACATATGATAATGCCCAAAAGGTATTGAATAAAGCCCGACAAGCTATACCAACAAATGCAGAGGTGTGGTTGACAGCTGCCAAACTACAAGAAGCTCATGGCAATGTTGAAGGGCCTAAAAAGATTATTCCGAGAGGCCTGAAATCTCTCCAGGCAAATGGAGTGGTATTAGATAGAGAGTGGTGGCTGAGAGAGGCTGAAAATGCAGAAAAGAATGCTCCTCCTATGATAGAAACATGCAAAGCCATTGTGGCAGCTATGATTGGACACGATGTTGAAGATGAGGATAGAGTGCCCACCTGGATTGCTGATGCAGAGGAGGCAGCGAAGAGGAAATGTCCCGAAACAGCTAGAGCAATATTAGAACATACACTGGAGATATTTCCCAGTAGAACAGATATATGGAAACAAGCAGCTGATTTGGAGAGGGAATTTGGATCCCCAGCCTCCGTAGATGCAGTCCTACTCAGGGCCGTGCAGTACTGCCCTCAAGATGAGATTCTATGGCTGATGGCTGCCAAGGAGAAGTGGCTGGCTGGTGATGTGAGTGGAGCAAGAACTATTTTAGAAGAGGCATTTGCGAGAAATCCTGATTCAGAGGAGATTTGGTTGGCTGCGACCAAAGTAGAGTGGGAGTCTGGTGAGCTGGCCAGGGCGAGAGCTATTCTTAAGAATGCTAGAAATAATGGCGAAGCTTCCACCCCCCGAGTGTGGATGAAAAGCGCAGCTGTAGAAAGAGAAGGGGGAGATGTAGAAACTGAAAGATCGCTGTTGGTGCAAGGTATTGCTAGATTTCCTGATGCATGGAAGCTTCATATAATGCTGGGACAGATGGAAGAAAGACTGAACAGGTGGGAAGAAGCGAGGAGAGTGTATCAGAGTGGGATTAAAAAGTGTGGGGATTGTGTACCTTTGTGGATTGCAGCTGCCAAGTTGGAAGAGACAATAGGGAGGGAAGCACAAAGAGGAGGGGGTGGAGGAGGAGGAGGAGGAGGAGGAGGAGGAGGAGGAGGAGGAGAGGGGGGACTGAGAAAAGCAAGAGCTTTACTGGAACAAGCACGCATCAAGGTACAAAAGAATGAAGAACTGTGGCTTGCTGCAATTAGAACAGAGTTGAGAGGAGATAATAGCAAAGCAGCCGATGCCCTACTAGCAAAAGCCCTTCAAGAATGCCCCAAAAGCGGCCGACTGTGGGCAGAAGCCATTCAAATCGCTGCCAGACCAGCTCGCAAGAGCAAATCAGTGGACGCACTCAAAAAGTGCAACGACGACCCATATGTTGTAGCAGCAGTGGCTTGCCTCTTTTGGCAGGAACGCAAGGTGGACAAGGCAAGATCCTGGTTCATCAGGGCTACAACATTAGACCCTGACGTTGGAGATCATTGGGCCATGTATTATAATTTTGAGTTGGAGCATGGAGGGGCAGAAGGAGCGGAGGAGGTGGTGAGGAAGTGTGTCGCTGCTGACCCTCATCATGGAGAGAGGTGGCAGAGAGTGGCCAAAGATGTGGCAAATGCTCATAATAAGGTTGATGTACTGTTGAAGAAAGTGGCAGCAGTGCTTGATTGATTATTACTGATTGCTTTGTGTATATAGATCTATGGTAAGACACTGTTTGTAACTCTGCTATTCTCTCTTTGTAGTAGAGTTTGAGAAAATTACATGATGAAATCTATTAAAAATCTATGTCTGACTGAAATACTGTAT
>Ga0209986_10005196_pt1 | contig 10838 bp, 8 predicted proteins | sample BlataG_FD_183168 | JGI IMG/M metagenome (GOLD analysis project Ga0209986, IMG submission 183168) | Deep subsurface microbial communities from Black Sea to uncover new lineages of life (NeLLi) - Black_00105 metaG (SPAdes) (version 2) | ecosystem: Environmental > Aquatic > Marine > Oceanic >...
GTTATGTTAGAGGGGCTACGCCCCTCTAAAACTCCCGTCAGGTCAGGACTTTCTATCATATGTCATCACATATTTGAAGGAGAGGGAGGCAAAGGGGGTGAAGTGGATAAACAATCCCTAATTGAAACCAATGCACCAGAAGGATATACTATTTATAGAGAACCTTCTTGGAAGAGCCAAATATGCCCCAGTTTGAGATTTTTTCCGACTTTGGAATGACCGGTGACCAGCCCCAGGCAGTGGATAAGCTGGTGGATGGCTTAAATAAAGGCTTTAAGCACCAGACGCTACTGGGAGTTACTGGCAGTGGTAAGACATTCACTATGGCTAATGTTATTGAGCGGGTAAACAAACCTACTCTGGTTATCTGCCATAACAAGACATTGGCTGCCCAGCTCTGCACTGAGTTCAAGGAGTTCTTCCCCAATAACGCTGTAGAATACTTTGTCAGCTATTATGACTACTACCAGCCTGAGGCATATATTCCTCGCACCGATACCTATATTGAGAAGGAGGTAGATATAAACGAGGAGATTGATAAGCTGCGCCATGCGGCGACCCATGCCCTGTTTGAGCGTCGTGATATAGTTATCGTCGCTTCAGTGTCATGTATTTATGGGCTGGGTGAGCCTGAGGAATACCGCAGCTTTGTCTGCAGCCTGAAACGGGGCAATAGTTACCAGCGAAACAGGCTCCTCCGCCAGTTGGTAGATATGCAGTATGAGCGTAATGATATTGATTTTACTCGGGGCAAGTTCCGTATTCGCGGCGATACCTTAGAGATTCAGCCAGCCTATGAGGAGTTAGCTCTGCGGGTTGAGTTCTTTGGCGATAATATTGAGCGCATTGTAGAGATAGACCCATTAACCGGTGAGTTGTTAGCCGAATTAGACTCGGTGAACATCTATCCTGCCAAGCACTTTGTTACCTCGCATGAGAAGCTGATGCTGGCTATTGAAAGCATAAAGCAGGAACTAGAGGAGAGGCTAAGCGAATTAAAGCAGCAAGGGAAACTATTAGAAGCAGCCAGGTTAGAGGCAAGAACCAACTATGATTTGGAGATGCTAAGGGAGGCGGGGTATTGCAATGCCGTGGAAAACTACTCCCGGCACCTATCACAGCGCCCTGCAGGGAGTCCACCGTGGACACTGCTGGACTATTTTCCTGAGGATTTCCTCTTGTTCATTGATGAATCGCATATGACCCTACCCCAGATTCGTGGTATGTATCACGGAGACCGTTCTCGCAAGGAAACGCTGGTGGAGTATGGCTTTCGTCTGCCCTCGGCTCTGGACAATCGCCCATTGAACTTCTCCGAGTTTCAAGAGCGCACCGGTCAGGTTATGTACACCTCAGCCACGCCGGCAGAATATGAGTATGAGCACAGCCAACAGGTGGTGGAACAATTAGTCCGACCTACCGGTCTTCTTGAGCCATCGGTCGAGGTTAAGCCAACCAAGGGGCAAATTGACGACCTCCTTGACCAGATTAAGAGCCGGGTTGATAAAGGGAAACGCTGTCTGGTAACTACCCTGACCAAGAGGATGGCTGAGGAGCTGGCTGATTATCTAATAGAGATGGGGGTAAAGACCCATTATCTTCATTCTGAGATTAATACCCTGGAGAGGGTGGAGATACTGCGAGACCTTCGCCTTGGAGTTTATGATGTAGTAGTAGGCATAAATCTGCTTCGGGAGGGGCTTGACCTGCCTGAGGTGAGCCTGGTAGCTATTCTGGATGCTGATAAGGAAGGCTTTTTGAGGTCGGAGGGAGCATTAATCCAGACTATGGGGCGTGCTGCCCGCCATATAGATGGGCATGTCATTATGTATGCTGATACCACCACTAAGTCTATGGCTGCGGCTATAGGGGAAACACAGCGCCGTCGCCAGATTCAGGAAGCCTATAATAGAGAGCATGGCATCACTCCTCAGGGGATAAGGAAAGCAATCAAAGACATTACCGAACGGGTACGGGTTGTAGCCGAGACTCGGGCTCCCTATGTTGCCGCTCCTATTGCTAAAGATGATATAGCTCGTCTGATTAAAGAGCTAGAAGCACAAATGAAGACAGCAGCCAGAAGCCTAGAGTTTGAGAAGGCGGCGTTGCTGCGCGACCGAATAATTGAGCTGAGGAAAGATTGGTGATGTTGGATTGATAACATTAATTGTAACCAGTGAGAAATCGGGCATAGATAAGTATAGTCAGGAAATAGCCAAGAGAATAGATGTCAGGAAGATTGAGACCAGGAGATACCTGTCCCTAAAAGGGGCTTATCGGCTAGCGAGGACGATTGGCAGACAAAGCGGCATCGTTCATCTGCCAAATCAAGATTTTTCCCGGTATGCCTTTTTCCTCAACAGCCCGTTCATAGTCACGGCTCATGATGCGGTAAGGCTTTGTTTTGGCTTTGCCAAGGAGACGGTCAGCGAAAGGATATTGTTAAAGCTTGATAAACATTATATTAAGCGGGCAAGCCATATAATAGCGGTGTCTCAAAATACCAAGCAGGACCTGATGAAATACCTGAAGATACCAGAAAATAGGATTAGTGTAATCTATAATGGAATAGACCACAGCATCTTCAAACCATATGATGTAAAGATTCTTGACAATCCCTATATACTATATGTCGGTTCTGAGAGACCAAGGAAGAATTTGGGCAGGTTGTTTGAAGCCTTTGCCAAAGTAAAAAGCGAGCTTCCTGAGTTAAAATTGGTCAAGGCGGGAGCTGTGGGAAGGTCTGAAGAATACCGAAGAAATGTAATGCGGAAGTTAGATAGCTTAGGAATAACCCAAGAGGTTATCTTTGTTGAACATACCTCTAGGCTAGATTTAGCTCATTATTACTCATCAGCCTCGCTGCTAGCTTATCCCACATTATATGAGGGCTTTGGGCTCCCCCCGCTAGAGGCTATGGCTTGCGGCTGTCCAGTGGTAACATCCAATACCTCCTCCCTGGCAGAGGTAGTAGGCAAAGCCGGCATTATGGTCGACCCCTATGATGTTGATGGTCTGGCTCAAGCTATGAAGCAAGTTTTGACTGATGATAAACTAAGGGATGATATGGTCAGGAAGGGGTTGGAACAGGCAAAGAGGTTTTCCTGGGAGAAGACAGTCGAGCAGACATTAGAGGTCTATAACAAGGTAGCTGAGCAACACCATGAATAATAAACCGATAGATATGGAGACAAGGCAGGGGCGCCGTGAAAGGAAGCTCAGGAAAAAGCGAGAGCGGATGTCCAAGCACGGGAAAAATCTGGCTAAAATATATATGGATGCCATTCTTAAGCGGTTAAAAGGAGGGAAATGATATGGAAACTGTTTGGTATTTTAGGCTCTTCTATGTACACATCCTAAGTTTTATTATCAGTTGGCTTCTTTTTGGAATTATAGGAGCGAAAAGGATGAGTGGTCCAGGACCCAGCAAGTCATGGGTGATAGCTTTTTGGACAAGCCTCATTGCAGGATGGGTATTAACATGGTTTGTTACGTTTAGCATTAATCTGGCTTTCTGGATTGGGCTTGGTATTATTGTTTTGGGACAAGTGGTCTTCGCTCTCGGCTACATCGCTATGAGAGAGCATCCCGAGAAAAAGAAGGCGGTTGTAGATTGGGGTATTTATAAGGTCAGCAGACACTCCCATGTCCTGGCAGGTATAATTTGTCTCCTCGGCGTAATTGTCATGGGATGGAACACAGCATCAGTTATGTATCTGATTTTGTGGGTTTACTTTGTTTTATACGTTATCATGTCTCATCTCAGTGTTCTAAATGAAGAAAAATTAAATACAGAAAGATTCGGGCAAGAGTATGAGGATTATATGAAAATGGTGCCCAGATATTTCTTAATAAAGTAGAACGAGGTTCTACCCCTCTTCCCTTTTGATGCCTTCCTCCTCAAGCTGTTCCATGAGACGGGCAGCCCGGGGATAGCCGATATGCAAACGCCGTTGCAGGTAAGAGGTAGAGATGTGCTTATGTTCCTGCGCCAGTTGCCTGGCGGCATCCAGAAGCGGGTCCTCGGGGAAGTATCCTCTTCTGGTAATGGCTCCAGATGGGACAAGCTCTTCAACCGTTAGCTGAGCCGCTTCCTCCCTTCGCTGGCTACCCCAGAAGTAAACCAGCCTCTCTGTCTCAGCATCGGAGACATAGCACCCCTGGAGGCGTTTTGGTTTAGCCGCTTCAGTAGGCATATAGAGCATATCTCCCCTGCCCAGCAGCTTTTCAGCGCCAACCATATCTAGAATAGTGCGTGAATCCACCTGAGAGGTAACAGCAAAGCTAATGCGGGTAGGAAAGTTAGCCTTAATTAAGCCAGTGACCACATCTACCGATGGGCGCTGGGTAGCCACAACAAGGTGAATGCCAGTAGCTCGGGCAAGCTGGGCTAATCGGCACAGGGCATGCTCTACTTCATCAAAGCCTGCCATCATTAAATCGGCAAGCTCATCAATAACGAGTATCAGGTAAGGGAACCTCTCATCTCCCTGCTTGTTCTTGTTATAACCCTCAATGTTACGGGCACCGGCTGTAGCCAGTTTTTGATACCGCTTATCCATTTCCTGGTTGAGCCAGCGCAGTGTGCCCAGGGCTTTATGGGTATCTACTATGACCGGGGTAGCCAGGTGAGGTATGCTGTTAAATGAGGTCAGCTCTACCCTCTTGGGGTCAATCATAATAAACCGCGCCTCATTAGGGGCGTTATGTAGTAGCAGGCAACAGATAATAGAATTGAGGCAAACAGTCTTGCCGCTTCCTGTAGCCCCGGCGATAAGCAGATGGGGCATTCTGGATAGGTCAGCAGACACCGCCTCGCCCCCGGCACCCTTCCCCAATGCCAGACTCAGCTTAGACCTGGACTTTATTTTCTGAAAAACGCTAGTTTCTATTACTCCTCGCAGGCCAACCAGACCTGAAATTGTATTGGGTACTTCAATCCCTACCACCGATTTACCCGGCACTGGGGCTTCAATCCTGATGCTTGGTGCAGCCAGAGCAAGAGCCAAGTCATTAGCCAGAGAGGTAATTCTCTCCACCTTGACCCTTGTCTTAGATACCTCTTCAAGCCTGACCTTAACATTTCCGTCCTTGTCCCTTTCCTTTATCTCCTTTACCTTCCTATCCCAGCCCGGCTCCACACCAAACTGGGTGACCGTTGGTCCAGCATTTATCTGCACCACCTTAGCCTCAACACCATAACTAGCTAGAGCATCTTCAATCAGCTTGGCTCTCTGTATATTATCTGCTTGACCAAACTCAACCTCAGGGGCACTATCCAGAATGTCAATAGGCGGCAACCTCCAGCCATCAACGGTAACCAATGATGGTAATTCGCCATATTTCTTCCATACCTCCTGAGCCACTTGCCGCAATTCCTGCGGAGTGGGGGTAAGCGCTGGGGTTACAGCTTCAGCTTCGGTCTCCCTGGTCACAGGTTCCTGAGACACAGTCGGAGGAGTTAATAACGGCTTCTCAACGGTGGTAGGTCCGGCATAAGGCATCGGTCTGGGAGCAGGACGCTTTTTAAGCTGTTCGCCTACCCAGGAAAAGGAATTAACCACAAGGCGCAGGCAGGCTCCGGGGGCGACCAAAATAATACCTATGACCACCAGCCCCAGCAGGCGAAGGGCACCAAGAAAATCGGGATTGCCAATAATATTCTGTCCAAAGCTACCCCCCAGATTGAAGAAAGCCAGTATTCCCCAAATGGCCAGAATAAAGGCAATAGCACCTAGCCATTCGTTCCATTGATAGAGCCTCCACCGATGGGCAAGAGCTGATAACTGCTGCCGCCATATCAGTCCCATTATAGTTATAACGGCTATGGCGATAAGGACTAGCCCCCAGCCAAACAGCTCTAATGCACTATCTTTAACACTGGCAGCCCATGAAGTCAGTGTCGACCACTGCCAGACTAGCAGTGACACAATAATAACCAGCAATATAAGCCACCGCACCGGTGGCAGCATTATGAAGTGAACAAATCCACTCCACCCTGACCTTCCTCCAAGCTTGGGCTGTCTTCCAGGTCTGGGCTGTCTTCTTGGCTTACGCTTAATATTAGCCTTCCTCTTAGCCATATAACCCCTCTAAGCTACACCTTCACCATAACAGGAAGAATCATGGGACGGCGCTTGGTCTGCTCATAGTAGAACCTATTCAGTATGTCTCTAATTTTAGTATAGACAAAGCCCCACTCAGCCGGGCGCGTACCACTATGGTCCAAGGTTCGAGCTACCAAGTCACGGCTTTCCTCTATCATATCCTTAGACTCCCTAGTATCAACAAAACCTCTTGACACAATATCAGGACGCCCCACCAGTTTGCCAGTTTGCCGGTTAATAGCGATAATCACCACTACTATTCCATCCCTGGATAGCATTCGTCTATTACGGAGAACAACGCTACCGATGTCGCCCACGCTCAGACCATCTACATACACATTGCCGGCACTAACCTTGCCTGTTACCTTGCCTGCCTGGGGGTTAAGCTCAAGAATATCGCCATCCTCCAGCACGAAGATATTTTCCTTTAGAATACCCACAGACTGGGCTAATTTAGCATGGAGACTCAAGTGGCGATATTCGCCATGGATAGGCACAAAAAACCTTGGTTTGACTAAATTTAGCAGCAGTTTTAGCTCCTCCTGACTGCCGTGCCCATGGACATGAACCTGTGCCACCTTATCATAGAGAACCTGAGCCCCCTGCTTAAAAAGGTTATCCACTGTCCTGTTGATTAGCGATTCATTACCTGGGATAGGGGTTGCTGAAAGAACCACTGTGTCCCCACGAATGATATGAACCTGACGGTGGTCACGATTGGCTATACGAACCAGGGCTGAGGTTGGTTCCCCCTGGCTTCCTGTAGTGACAAAGACAACCCGATTATGAGGCATGCCTTTGAGTTCATCAAGCCGAGCTATTATGCCATCAGGAGCCTTTAGATAGCCCCACTCTAGAGCCATGCGCACTATATCGGTCATACTACGCCCAACAACAAAGACACGGCGCTGGTGCTTGGCGGCGGCATCAATAACCTGCTGAATACGAGAGACCAGCGATGAGAAGGTAGTTACAATCACCCTCCCCGGTGCTTCAGCCATGATATGGTCCAGGGTTTCACCAACTACTCTTTCGGAGGGGGTGTAACCAGGGAGTTCAGCATAAGTGGAGTCTGCTAGGAGCAGCAACACCCCTTGTGCCCCTAGCTGAGCCAGTCGAGAAAGGTCGGTTGGTTTACCATCAACTGGTGTATAATCAAGCTTAAAATCTCCGCTATGAACGATAGTGCCAATTGGCGTATATATGATTAGACCTGCTGCATCAGGTATGCTATGGCAAACAGGGAAGAATTCGACCTTGAAGCTTCCCAGTGTGACCTGACTGCCGAACGGTACAACCTTAAGCTTAGCCCCTGACAATGCCTTCCTTTCCTTAAGCTTCACCGAGATAAGACCCTGGGTAAGCTTTGTAGAATAGACAGGCACATCAAGCTGAGGCAACAGGTAAGGCAAAGCACCAACATGGTCCTCATGGCCATGGGTGATAACTATACCTCTTATTCTCTCTCGCCTCTCCAGAAGGTAGCTGATGTCAGGGATTACCAGGTCAATACCCAGCATTTCCTCTCCGGGGAACATAAGCCCAGCATCAATGACGATGATGTCATCTTGATATTCCATCGCCATCATATTCTTGCCAATTTCGCTCAGTCCGCCGAGAGGGATTATTTTTAATCTTGGCTTAGTCATAATTTTTCACCTAGAACATAGTTAATTGCTGTGGCTGTTGTTCTTCTTCTTCGATAATTTCCGTCTGGGCTAGGAGTGATGGGATTTTAAGCATATCCTCTTCTATAACCCGACGTAAGCTTTGCTGGTGAAGAGCCGCTGCCGGGTGATACATAGCATAGTAGACAACATTATCCCGCTTTTGAGCTGTGCCATGAATCTTACTTATACTCTTGCCGGGGAAGAACATCGCCATAGAGTAACGCCCCAGGGTTACAATCATCTTAGGGCGTATTATCTCAATCTGGCGCTCTAGCCAGTTGCGGCAATTTTGAATTTCTGCAGGTAAGGGGTCGCGATTTACCTGCGGACGGCACTTAATCACATTGGCGATATAAACCTGCCCACGCCCCAAGCCGATAGAAGCCAGTAATTCATCCAGGTATTTTCCTGCTGGTCCGACAAAGGGACGCCCCTGCTGGTCTTCATGCCAACCTGGCGCCTCGCCAATAAACATTATATCAGCATCCTCTGCCCCTTCACCAGGCACTACCTTAGTTCGATATTTAGCTATTTCACACTGTTGGCAAAGCGCAATCTCTTGATAAAGCTCACCCAAAGCTGACATACCGACCAGCCTTTTGATTATGATAACACGGACAATATGTCAAGTCAATTTAGGAGATATTTTATTGACCCCATCCCCCTGACCCCCTTCCCCTAGCAGGGGAAGGGGGAGTGTAAGTAAGAGAGGGGGCTTCGCCCCCTCTCTAAAATCTCTTCCCTTTCTTGAGAGAAAGGTTCCTTTTTACCACAAGTTCTAGCTTAAATTACGTAGCTTTGACATTCACCGTACCCCTTTTTATAATCTGACATATGCGTAAGCTTCCACTACCGGATAGGGCGTATCAAAAAGAACTCGTTATCAAGGAAGATTATAGAAAAGAGAGAGAAGACGTAACCACGTATGACATTCTCTATTTTGTTGAGTGCCTCGGAGAAGACAGAGATGTACACTATGTGGACCGCGGTCAACCAGATGTTGATTACCGTAATGCCCCCCGACCAGACCGCCTCGTTGAGGATGAGAAAACGGGATGCCTATTGGTAATTGAATATGCTGACCTCCGTAAAAGTCAAGAGGATACGCAACGCTTGGCATACAAACTTGAGAAAGTTGGTTGGAGCTTCGGGAACGACAATCCGAGCCCGCAAGAATTAGCAGCAAGATTGACAGGGATGATTAACGAGAAGAAGAATAAGAATCAGTTTGTTAATTATCCCAACGCTGAAAGAATCCTCCTTTTCCGCAACAGATGGGTATTTGGGAGGAAAACTATCGAAGTCTTTTATGACTGTTCTCAGTACTTGGTGTTGCCTGACGACCCAGGATGTGACCACTGCTATATCCTTCTGTCCACAGGTGTTGTACTTGAAGTATTTTAAGTTTCTGTTTTGTTTGTAATTCTCCATCCTCTCATCCTTTGAGTCGGTATGTTTCCCATAATAGTAGGGGGTGTCTAAGAGGGGCGTCAGCCCCTCTTTCCTCTCTTCCCCCTCCCTTGTAAGGGAGGGGGATAAAGGGGGAGGGTTGCTAAGTAAATGTCTAAGGGGGTGAGGTGCAGAAAGTTGAGGCGTCACTAAGGTACTAAAACGAGTACACCTTGTTGACAGTATAGGGGTGCAGTTGTAGACTTGAGCGAGGGGGAAACAAATGGACTTTTTAAGCCAAACCGACCCAGAAATCGCTCATGTCTTTCATATGGAGGGAAAGCGGCAACGGGAAACAATAAATCTTATCGCCTCTGAGAACTATGCCAGTAGGGCTGTGCTTGAGGCAGAGGGCTCGTTTCTGACCAACAAATACGCTGAGGGTTATCCCCAGCAACGTTACTACGGCGGCTGTGAAAATATGGATATAGTGGAGAATTTGGCTATCCAGCGGGCAAAGGAGCTGTTCCATGCTGAGCATGCCAATGTCCAGCCACACAGCGGGGCTCAGGCTAATATGGCAACATACTATGCCCTGCTGGAGTATGGTGACACTGTTATGGGCATGAGCCTGGCACACGGCGGTCACCTCACTCACGGTAATAAGGTAAGCTTTTCAGGTAAGTCCTATAATTTCATCCCCTACGGGGTTAACCGTGAAACAGAAAGGATTGACTATCAGGAGGTAGAGAGGCTCGCCTTAAAGCACAAGCCCAAGTTGATTGTGACTGGAGCCAGTTCTTACCCCAGGATAATCGATTTTGAGCGCTTTCGGCATATCGCTGACCTAGTGGGAGCCAAGTTAATGGTTGATATGGCTCACATAGCTGGTATGGTAGCTGTGGGTCTGCATCCTACCCCTGTGCCCTACGCTGATGTAGTAACTTCAACTACGCATAAGACACTACGCGGTCCGCGAAGCGGGTTCATTTTGTCTCGGGGTGAGCTAGCTTCCTCAATAGACGAGGCTGTTTTCCCCAGGATGCAGGGGGGGCCACTGATGCACATTATCGCCGCCAAAGCAGTGGCTTTCTATGAAGCTATGCAACCCAGCTTCACTGACTATCAACGGGCTGTACTGAATAATGCTCTTGTTCTAGCCAGTGAGCTCCAGCGATTAGGTTGGCGCCTTATATCAGGTGGAACAGATAACCACCTCGTTTTAGTTGACCTTACTGATATTGGCGTCACTGGTAAAGAAGCCGAGGAGTCCTTAGGGGCGGTGGGCATTGTGGTTAATCGAAACACTATTCCCTTTAAGCAACAGTCGCCCAGGGTAGCCGGAGGCATTAGACTGGGCACACCAGCAGTGACCACACGAGGCTTCGGCAGTGAAGAAATGAAGCAAATCGCCTCGCTAATAGTAAAAGTAATCACTAATATTGGTGACCTGAACATTCAGAAGCAGGTGAGCCAAGAGGTTAACCAGATGTGTCGCCGCTTCCCGGTCCCAGGAATTGATGACTAATACTGCTTGATAACCCCATCCCCTTTGTGCAACCGGAGACATAGGTAACACTTTAGACCGGGCACATAGGTAACACTTCTCTCCCCTGTTTAATCAGCAGGGGTGTAATTCTATCGGTTAATTCATTGAAAACCCCCAGGGAAT
>Ga0209986_10005198_pt1 | contig 10836 bp, 12 predicted proteins | sample BlataG_FD_183168 | JGI IMG/M metagenome (GOLD analysis project Ga0209986, IMG submission 183168) | Deep subsurface microbial communities from Black Sea to uncover new lineages of life (NeLLi) - Black_00105 metaG (SPAdes) (version 2) | ecosystem: Environmental > Aquatic > Marine > Oceanic >...
CTGCATTTCGTCAGGGCCTCATCCCAGGCCTTTTGGCCTTAGCTGGTTATTGGCTAATCCGGCTGGTAATGATCTACCGTTGGAGTTTGCTGTAAGGGTCTGTTCAATATAGAAAAGTGTCTGATTGGGAGATAAATGTGGACGAAATTGCCCCGCATGTCGTTTTCACTCTATTCAATATTCCGGTGCGCGATACGGTCACCACCACATGGATTATGATCGCCCTTATCACATTAATATCCATCGTCGTGGGCCGCCGACAACCGGCGGTGTTGGAGACGCTGGTGGATTTCCTGTATGACACGGTCTCGGACATAATGGGCCGCCCGGCCGAACCCTTCCTACCATTTCTTGGCTCGCTGGCGATCTTCATCGCCGTCGCCAACGTCATCGACATCATCCCCCTGCTAAATTCCCCTACCCGCGACATCAATACACCATTAGCTCTAGCATTGGTTGTGTTCTTTTCCGTCCATTATTTTGGCATACGCTCAAAAGGTCTCCTTGGTTATCTGAAGGGGTTGGCATCACCGATATTCTTGCTTCCGCTTGAAATCATTGGGCAATTAAGCCGCACCCTCTCGCTCACCCTTCGTCTCTTTGGAAACATGTTTAGCGCGGTATTGATTGTAGCAATCATCTTTTCACTCGTGCCCCTGATCGCGCCACTGCCCCTGATAGGGTTGAGCCTTTTTACCGGGCTCTTGCAGGCCTACATCTTCACCGCTCTAGCTGCCGTCTATATCGCGGTTGGGATCGAAGACAGCCAGCCACAAAAAGAAGATACTTCATCAGAAGAATGAAAGGAGTTGCATATGACAGATATGGAACCGGGAACTTTAATTACCTTAGTCACGATCATCGTCTCGGGTTTGGGAATCGTGCTTGGAACAGCCATCCCAGCAATTGTCGAGGGACGGGCGGTGCTCAAAGCGTTAGAAGGGATAGCCCGCCAACCTGATGCTGCCGGGGACTTGCGCACCACGCTGCTCATCGCGATGGCGCTGCTGGAGTCGACAGCAATATACTCGCTGCTGGTCATCTTGATCTTGCTCTTCGCCAACCCCGTGCTTGATCGATTCTTCTAGAGGTTAGCATATGCTCGAACTGGATATACCGACGATCGCCTTTGAGATCCTTAACTTTCTGATTCTAAGCTTTGTACTCTATCGTTTTCTCTTCCTGCCAGTGATGCGCAATGTGCAAAAACGCGCCTCTGAGAAAGAGCAACTGCTCCATGAATTGGATGAGAATCGCGATCAAGCTGCTCGTCTTCGTGGAGATTTGGAAACGCGCTTAGCTAATGTTGAACAGGAAATCACGGAGACTATTGCCCAAGCGCAAGAAAAACTCGAGAACGAGCGGAGAGAATTCTTACAGTGGGCTGAAAAAGAAGCCGAACGCATTCTGACCGAGGCTCAGGACGAAGCCCTGCAGATACAGCAACGAGCAATGACTGAGTTCCATGAAGAACTACTGGAAGCCATCCTGGAATCCAGCGGTCTGATCATCGGACAGATTGCGCCGCAGGAACTACACGATACACTCGTCCAGCAGCTCAACGATCGTATCTGGGAGTTTGGTCGCGGTGATGAAATTCAGCATGTGGAAGCGATCCGGCGTTCGTTGGGCGAGCGCACCCCCACAGTCTACGCCACCTCTGCCCAGCCACTCTCGCCGGATCAACAGAGGTTGCTGTTACGTACCTTCAGTGCGTTAGCTGATCACGATGTCCATCTAGAAATGAAGACCGATTCCGACCTGGTGGCCGGGTTGCGCGTGCGCTTGGGGGACTTGATCATGGATAACTCCATCAGCGCCCAGCTAGCCGGATTGCGCGAGGATGTTTCAACCGCGTTGAAGGAACATGTTCTTGGTGGGTAAAACGAAGGATGGTAAATCAGATATCGCTGCGTTGCTTGAGGTTCTACGCAAGCGAATTGGACTGATGGAAAAAGTCAGAGTCACAGAAGAGGAGCCAGTGAAACATCTCCGCCAGTGGATTCCCTCAGTTGAAGCTCCCCCACCGCCGAAGCCGGTCGTGGAGCAGCTAATCCAATTGCTGGGTGAAAAATCTAGCCAGATCGTAAGTCGAGTCCACCTCCAGGACGTGGGCACCGTGCAGCATATCGGCAGCGGGGTGGCGACTCTTTCGGGCTTGCCTCTCGTGCGCACCGATGAACTGGTGACCTTTCCCACCGGGGTTCAAGGTTTGGTGATAAACCTGAATCAGTATCACCTGGATGTGATCCTGCTTGGCGACGATGCTGGCATCCAGGGAGGCGATCTGGTAACAGCTAACGATGAGCGGATGCGGGCGCCTGTGGGCCCCAAACTCTTGGGCCGAGCGGTCAATCCGCTTGGAGAACCGCTCGACAACTTGGGTTCGATTGAGGCAACTGGTTCGAATTACCTAGAACAAGACGCGCCAGGCATCATTGACCGAGCCCCGGTGAACCAGCCCTTACATACCGGACTTAAGATCATAGATGGCTTGTTGCCCATTGGGCGTGGTCAGCGTGAACTGATCCTAGGAGACCGGCAAACGGGAAAAACCTCACTGGCAGTGGATGCAATCCTCAACCAACATGATAGTGGTGTGCGCTGTGTCTATGTCGCCATCGGCCAAAAAAAGTCAACCACGCTCTCGGTCATCGAGACACTGCGCAAGGCGGGCGCCATGGAATACACCATTGTGGTGCTATCCGGACCAGACGACCCTCCAGCCCTGCGCTACCTGGCGCCTTACGCCGGCTGCACGATGGCTGAATATTTTGTCAAAATGGGACAGGATGTACTGATCGTCTATGATGATCTAAGCAAGCACGCCGATGCATACCGCGAATTGAGTCTCTTGCTCCGCAGGCCGCCTGGCCGAGAAGCCTATCCCGGGGACATATTCTATTTGCATTCCCGCTTATTAGAACGAGCCGCTAAGCTGAGCGAAGCTGCGGGAGGTGGTTCTCTGACGGCATTACCCATCGGTGAGATTCAACGAGGCAACCTCTCCTCCTATATCCCGACTAACCTAATCGCGATAACCGACGGACAGATCGTGCTTGACACCGGTATATTCAATCTTGGCATCAAACCGGCAGTGGACATCGGTCGTTCGGTGTCGCGCGTCGGGGGAGCAGCTCAGACGGCAGCTATGCGTAGTGTGGCCGGGAAACTTAGATTGGAGCTGGCTCAGTTCGAAGAAGTAGCCCGCTTCGCCCGTTTTGGCACCGACCTTGACGAGGCCACCCAACATCAAATCGAGCGCGGCAGCCGTTTGCAGAAAGTGCTCACCCAGTCCGTCCACCAACCCCTCTCCCAAGCTTTACAGGTCTTGATCCTTTTCGCGGTAACAGAAGGGTACATGGACGAGATCGGTCTCGAAAGCATCGCCGCATTTGAAGACAACCTGATTAGCCATTTTAAGACCAATCACCCGCACCTCGTCCACGAGATCAACCGTCACGGGGAGCTTACCGAAGAGGTCCGCCAGGCGTTCACCGATTCATTGGAAGATGTTCGTAACGCATGGTTCGAAAGGACAGACAGGGCATGAAGAAAATGGTGATGGCTGTGGTACCTCGGGATGAGGCAGAGAACGTTTTAGGTGCCCTGGTCGATATTGGACACACGGCGACCTTCACTGAAAGCCGGGGGGGAATGTTGCGTCAATCGCAAATGACGCTCTATATCGCCATCGAGGCGGATGATCTGGAGGAAGTCCTGGGAATTGTACGTAAACATTGCCGGGTTGAGGTCAGGGTGGAATCGGAGGAAAATACAGAACCGGTAACCACTGACATTGGTTTCGCAGTTGTCTTCGTTTGGAACCTTGATCGTTTCGAGAAATATTAACCGCAAATGGCTGAAGATCTTGAACGCGCCGAGAATCGCCTGGCTAATATCAGAGGCATTGATCCCTTGCTAGGAGCGCTGCGCACAATCTCGCTGGGAAGCTGGAAGGCGGGGCTGAAGCGGAAGGTGGCTGTAACCGGCTACCGGGAACATCTAATGAGCCTGTTACCATCCCTATTGGCTTATCTCCAGCCCGGAAAGCGTGGGCTAGGAAAAAAAACTCCTTCCGTGTCGCAGATTGCATTTCTTGTCATCGGAAGTGAGCGCGGACTTTGCGGCCGCTTCAACACCGTGATTGCCGAGCATGCCGAGCAATACCTTGTAAAGCAAGAAACCTATGGTATCCAGGTTGAACTTTGGGCACTAGGTTCCCGGGTAATCCGCATCTTCAGGAATCGGCAGCGTAAACTGGCCTGGTCGAACGTCCTCTCGGCCACTTCGCTTCCACCCTACCGCTTGGCATCCGACTTGGTTCATCATTGGTTGTCATCTTTCGAAGGCGGGGATTTGGACGCGGTAGATGTGCTCTATAATGTCTACCTGGGCGCTGGACGCTATGCACCGACGGTCGTACGATTGATTCCCCCGCAGATTCCACCCACAGGACGACCCAGCTTAGATGAACCTTGGCCTCCCCCGATCATCGAGACCGATCCATGGAGCCTAATCAAACGTATAGTCGAGCAGGCGAGTGCCATTAGCATCTATGAATGCCTCCTGGATTCGACCGTCGCCGAACATTCAGCGCGCTATCAATTGATGGAAGAAGCCGTGACCAACACCAAACGTCTCATTGACGAGTTGACGATGGAGGTGCAAATGGCCCGCAGGCAACTGATCACCCGCGAGATGCAGGAGTTGGCGGTTGGAGCAGGACTGATCGGCCCACAGTGAAGCGGCTTGACCGCTCAATTGCCAGCAGAAGTTATGAAACGTACTGCACAAAGAAGAGCATAATGAAATTCATCATATTAGTTTTCAAAGGTATGGCTATGGGAATTGCCCACATGGTGCCCGGCGTCAGCGGGGGTACATTTATGGTGTTGATGGGAATCTATAACCAGTTTGTGGAGGCGGTTGGTAATTTCTTCACCAGTAGGGAAATGAAACAAGATTATCTTCTTTTCTTGCTTCCCTTGGGCATTGGAGTCGTTGGCGGGGTACTGGCCTTTGCAAATCTAGCCACCATTGTGTTGGATCGGTATCCGGCGGCGACACAATTCTTTTTCATCGGCCTTGTCGTGGGTAGCATTCCGGGCGTCGCAAAGATACATCACGATATGAAGCCCTCCGTGTCCAGAGTTGTAGGTTTTATCCTGGGATTGGGACTGGTGGTCTTCCTGGGAGTAATAAAACAGCGTGGGGTTAGTATAAACTTCTCTGTCGGCACAACTTCTCTCCTGGTCCTGTTATTCTTCGCCGCGGTCGGCTTTTTAGGCGGGGGGGCGATGGTGACGCCCGGCATGGACGGTTCATATGTCCTCCTCCTGGCAGGAACCTATGGACCGATAATGGAGGCGCTTGCTTCCCTGACTAGTCCTCCCGTTCACTGGGGGGTGATTATTTCGGTGGCGATAGGAGCCGGGGCGGGGATCTTGCTTTGCTCTAGGTTGATTGATCTGGCCCTGAAGCGGCAGCCGGCCGTGACCTTCTACGTCATCCTGGGGTTGATCTGTGGCTCGTTCGTTGGCCTTTGGCCGGCGGATCTGCATCTTTCCGTATCGTCTCTCGCCGGCGTACTGACCTTTGCAATAGGTGCTGTAATCACCTATCTGCTCAGCAAGCCATCGATCAGTAGTCAGCAGTCCAACTAACAACTTTCGCTAACGGCCAACAGCTATGGAAGGGGCCACAAATGATGACCCTAATATACGTCGCGTTGGCAGCAGTCATCCTCGTCAGCGCCATTACGGCGGTGCTGTCCAGGAACCTGCTGCGTGCGGCCGTCGCGCTGGGAGTGGGCAGCGCGGCTCTGGCAACTCTGTTTTTCCTACTCAACGCGCCCTATGCAGGCGGTTTTGAGTTAAGCGTGGGGGCTGGGTTGATCAGCGTTCTATTTATCATCGCCATCAGCCTGACCGAGACAATGGGGAGGCAACGACATGGACCGTGAACACGTCGCCTGGGTCGGCGTGGTGGTCGTGCTGCTGATCGCTGGTCTGTTGATCGGTCAACAATTCATGGCCCCACCCGACGATGCCCGTGTGGGCCAGCGTCCTGAGCCTGTCGAAGGGTCGTTCCGCCAGTGGTTCTGGGAGAGCCGCAGCCTCGACTTGGCCGCGCAGGTGGGATTGATCTTCGTTGGCGCGCTGGGTATTGCCGCGTTGTTGCCCAAGGGTAAGGGTGACGACGAATGAATGTGGAGACGGTGCCCTGGTTGAATTTGTTCAATACGTCACTGAGCGGGTTGCTGTTCCTGATCGGGCTGTTCTGCCTGCTTACGCGGCGCAATGTCATCAAGCAGGTTTTTGGCCTTAAGATCATGCTCCAGGGCGTCACGCTGAGCCTGTTACACGCTGGCCACCTGCGCGGTGACATGCGCTTCGCTGAGACGATGGTAATCTCGGCGCTGGTGGCCGAGACAATCGTGATCGCCATCGCACTGGCCCTGATCGTGAATATCTTCCGCCACTATCCCTCCGGGGATATTGATCGCCTGGACAAGCTGCGGGGTTAACCCGATGGTCGAACTGGCTATGACTGTCGTGGGGCTGCCATTGGTGACCGCCGGTGTGGTATTGGCGCTGCACCGTCGGCCGCGCCTGTCCCGCGCAATGGGGTTGACGGCGACCGGGTTGACGGCGCTGTGCGCGCTGGCCTTGTTGCCCCACACCGGGGACAGCTCGGCCGTCGCAGTCGAGTGGTTGCCCAGCGCTGGCCCCATGGGGCTGACCACCGACGCCACCGGGCTCTACGCTTTGCTGGTGACCACGTGGGGGGCGTTCCTGGTCCTGCTTGCTCCCTTAATAGGGGAAGGAGAAAGGGGCAGCGCAGAACATTCACCCCTGTCGGGGGCAGTGATGTTGCTGGCGCTGGCTGCCACTAACCTAGCCTTCCTGACCGACCACTTCCTGGCCCGCTACGTCGCGCTAGAGGTGGTGGCATTGTGCATCGCCCTGGCGCCGCTGATCGAAATGCGAAACTCGGCGGGTATCCACTTAGCCTGGAGCAGCTACCTGCTCCTGCGCCTGGGTGATGCAGGTCTGCTCATCGCCATTTTGATATTGAAGGACGCCAGCGGGACCTTGAGCATCGGTCCGGCACTGGAAGCGGGCGGCGCGCTGGGCGCCACACAGACTGGTTTGGTTGTAGCCGGTTTTATCCTGGCGGTGGGGGTTAAACTGGGTATCTGGCCCTTTCACCTCTGGATCCAGCCCGGGCGACGGCTGGCGCTGTCCTCGCAGGCCTGGCTCTACGCCACAATCATGCCCAACCTGGGCTTATATCTGCTCTATCGCGTCACGCCGCTGCTGGCGCTATCCGGACCACTGCATACAGCGGCACTCTGGCTGGGGGCTGGCGGCGCGGCGCTAGCAATGCTCATCGCGTTTACGCAGGCGGATCTGCGCGCCGCGCTGGTCTACGTCGGGGCCGCACAGGGCGGGTTGGCGCTCTTCGTCGCCGCCAGCGGGGTCAAGCCGGCCGTCTGGTTGGGCTTGATGGCGCTGACGCCGCTGCGCCTGTTGCTCTTCCTGTCAGCGGATGCGGCTCAGGGTTCCGATTCGCCCACCCGGCGCAGAGCCGCGGCGTGCCTCTTTGCCCTGGGCGGGTTGGCGTTGGCAGTTTTCGGCCTGCTGACAACCTGGTGGGCACGGGAGGCGGGGGCTGCATTGGATGCGCTGCTCGTCGCCGAGATTGCCGTCGCGTTGACCGGCGTCTGGGCGGCGCGTGCCACACGGCGGCTTTTATTAGACCCTAAGGGTTTTCCTAAACCCTTAGGGTCTTCGTGGTTAACGATTAGCCTGCTGGGCGTCGTCGTGTTGACTGGGGGTTTGACCTTTGGGCCGCTGGCTCGACACCTGGCTGCAGCCAGCAGCATGGCGCTGCCGATCATACCTACATTGCCGGCTCTATTGCGCTATGCGGCGACTGCCCCGGCGTTGCTGGTGGTAGTGGCTTTGGTATTGGCAGTATGGCGGCTCCTGCCCTCCCTTTCATCCCCCCAATTGGGGGGTAAAGAGGGGGGGGCGGCGGAGGAAGTGTACAACCTAGAGGAGGGGTTGTCCCGGGTGGCCCAGGTGTTGCACGCCGTGGTCGAGGTCGGCATCGCAGAACAGATCGTCACCCTGGTCGTGCGGGCTGTGGTGGATGGTGCGCACGTCACCCATCGCGTCGTGGAACACGAAGGACTGGAGGGCTTAATACGCCGTGCCGTACGGACTGTCCTGGTACTGAGCCGGGGTTTGCAGCGTTGGCACACGGGGCGGCTGCAGCGCAACCTGTTATGGGTGACAGTCAGCCTAGCGCTGGCGGTGCTGATCATGGTGCTGTATGGTGGGTAATTGGGGAACTGCGTTCAGACCTCTGAGGTTTTTCTCGCGAGCCCAGGCGTATCGTGGTCAAGAAGGTTGGCCCGAAGCCGCATTATGAGCGTGTTTAGGAAACATCAGAGGTCTTTATGGGGTGAAGCATGAATATAGAAACGATGTGGCTGTTGACCATCCTGGGCGCGCCGCTGGCGGCGGCGCTGTTGCTCCCTCTGCTGCGCGGCCGCGGCGCGCGTATGGCGGGTTGGATCGCCGGCCTGGCTGCGGCGCTCTCGCTGGTCGGGACCCTTGCCCTGCTGCCGGTGCTCCAACGCGGCGACGTCCTCGCACTCGGCTCCGAATGGATCCCGGCAGCGCACATCCGCCTGGTGCTGCGCCTGGACTGGCTGACCTTCCCCTTCCTGGTCACCGAGGCGGCCGTGACGCTGCTGGCGGTGGTCTACACCTGGGGTTACCACCGCGTGGGCGAGAGGACGCCAGTTTTCTACGCCCTGCTGATGCTCTTTGCCGTTGGGATGTCTGGCACTACCCTGGCCGACGATATGTTCCTGTTCTACATTTTTTGGGAATTGATGCTGGTGGCCTCCTGTGCACTGATCGCCATCTGGGGCGATGGCGAGCGCCGGGGCGCGGTGGCGCTCAAATACTTCATCTTCACCCACCTGGGATCGCTGATGGTGCTGGTGGGGCTGATGGTGCTCTACGACGCCACCGGGAGCGCCAGTTTCTCGGCCCTGCGGACGGGCGTGACTCTGGCCCCCACTCTGGTGACGACCGTGACCACGTTCTTCATCGTCGGCTTCTGCGTCAAGATGGCCATCTTCCCATTGCATCTGTGGCTGCCCGACGCCCACGCCGTGGCCCCGATGCCGGTCACCATCATGCTAGCGGCGGCGATGCTCAGCATGGGCACCTACGGCATACTCCGCTTCCCTCTGAGCATCTTCTCGCCGGTCCAGATGGCAATATTCGCCGTGCCGATGATGGTGGCGGGCATCGTCTCCGAACTCTATGGCGCGCTGATGGCCCTGGCCGAGCAGGACATCAAGCGCATCGTCGCCTATTCCAGCGTCAGCCAGATGGGGTATATCCTCTTCGGGCTGGGCACGCTGACCTATGACGGGGTCACCGGGGCGACGCTGCATGTCATCTACCACGCCATCGTCAAGGCGCTGCTCTTTATGTGCGTGGGGCTGGTGGTGCGCGCCACCGGGCGGCGGCGCATCGCGGAACTTGGCGGCCTGGGGCGCGCAATGCCACTTGTGGCGCTGTGCACCGGCGCGGGTGCGCTGGCCATCGCCGGAACGCCGCCCTTTTGCATCTTTACCAGCGAGTGGATGATATTCTCCGGCGGGTTTCACACCGCCCACATCGGCCTCTCCGTCCTGACGCTGTTGGGGTCGCTGCTGACGGTGGCCTATGCCCTCTGGTTCGTGGGGCGGATCTTCTTCGGCACTCGTCCGGAGGGGCTGACGGTAGACCGGCTGCCCTGGGCGATGGTAGTGCCAACGGTCTTGCTGGCTGCGTTGGCCCTCCTCGAGGGGCTCTTCCCAGCGATGATTTTCAACTGGGTGGCCAACGGGTTGCCGTTGATCCTGGGAGGCGCCTGGTGATGGGCAACGTGTGGGTGGTGCTGCCACTGGCCTGCCTGGCCGGCGGCGCGTTCGCCGTCTATCTGGTTGCACGTCTAGTGACCAACCGCAACGACCTGCTGGCGCTGCTCACGGCGCTGGTCTTCGCCGCGGCGCTGGTAGCGCTGGTGATCTTGCAGTTCATGACCGGAGCCTGCCCTGAGCCTTGTCCTGAGCCCCGTCGAAGGGTTGCCGAAGGGTTGGAGCATCTACCAGTGTGGGGCCGCTTTGGCGAGGGAGGGGCTTTCCTGCGCGCCGACCCCGGTGGGTTAGTAGTAGCGGGTATGGCCCTGGGTCTGGGGCTGTTGGTAGCACTTTATTCCGGTCGCTACCTGGCGCTCGACCGCCGCTACGAGACTTACTACCCGCTGCTCCTATTGATGGTGGCCGGCCTGGTGGGCATGGTGCTGGCGGCCGACCTGTTCAACCTCTACATGTTCTGCGAGTTGATGAGCGCCGCCGCCTACGTTCTGGTCGCCTTTCGCCGCCGTCTCGACACGGCCATCGAGGCCGGCTTCAAGTATCTGGTGATGGGCAGCATAGGCACGCTCACCATATTGATGGGCATCTCCTTCGTCTACCGCGAGACGGGGACGCTGGTGCTGTCGCAAACAGTGGGTGCACCGGGGATCTGGATGCGCGCTGGGGTGGCCTGTTTCCTAGTGGGCCTGGGCATCAAGAGCGCCATCGTACCCCTCCACACCTGGCTGCCCGACGCCCATGGGCGAGCGCCCAGTAGTATCAGCGCCATGCTATCCGGCATCATCATCCAGAGCGCCTTCTACACGCTGCTCAAGGTCAGTCTGGGATTGGGGTTTCCAGCGCACGACCTGGGGACGTTGCTGATTGTGCTCTCGTTGCTCAAT
>Ga0209986_10005201_pt1 | contig 10832 bp, 9 predicted proteins | sample BlataG_FD_183168 | JGI IMG/M metagenome (GOLD analysis project Ga0209986, IMG submission 183168) | Deep subsurface microbial communities from Black Sea to uncover new lineages of life (NeLLi) - Black_00105 metaG (SPAdes) (version 2) | ecosystem: Environmental > Aquatic > Marine > Oceanic >...
TATCTCTTTTAGCTCCCAATAAACCTTTTCAATCTCATCACTTATACAAAAGTTGTGAAAATCTGCTTAGCAGGGAATCCAAATAACCGTTATTTTTATTACTTTACTGAAAAACTAGCTGATTCAAATTAATATTTTCTATTCCCAGATTTCCCTTAAAAATTCTGAAAGCGTCCAATAGGGGGAGCCAGACCATTCCAAGCCCTTTGGCCTTTTACTGAAGGGCTTTTTTCTTTTTATAAATTATTTTCACAGAAAAAGAAGGATTTTTAAAAATTACATGGTATAATAAATGCAGAAAGTGTTAAAAAATTTAGCCATTACGTTATCTTGAATATAAATATTAAAATAAATTGTAGTAATGGTAGATAATAAGCTCCAGAAAAAGTATCTGTTAGCCCCCAAATTAAACTTGCAAAACCTATTAAAATTCCATCCATAAATCTTCCAAGGATCCAAATTGACAGAGTAGTCGTTAGTTAGGGAAAGAAAGAATAATATAAAAACATACCAATAACTATAAACTTTGGGTAAAAAATTTTTCACTCTAATTTGATTGGCAAATTAATTTATACCCACACAATATACCCGCAACCTAAAAGGGTGATGAGTGATCAGTAATCAGTGAAAAGCCCAAAAGTCTAAGTAAGTGTAAATCTCTCATTACTTATTACAAATTAGGTAATTAACCCTAAGGTTAATTGCAAAAAAGGAGGTGAGAACCATGAAAAAGATAGTAAAGAGCATTACCATAAAGGCTCCGGTGGAGAAGATCATCAACTACCTGAGCGAACCGACCAACCTACCGGAGATCTGGCCCAGCTTGGTGGAGGCTAAGGACGTGCAGCGATTACCCGATGGCGGTACCAAATTCCGGTGGGTATATAAGATGGCGGGAATACATTTGGAAGGCACCAGCGAAGATACTGAGTATGTTCCCAACCAGCGCATCGTCAGCAAGAGCAAAGGCGGTATCGAGAGCACCCAGACATGGATGTTTCAAACCGAAGGTGATGAGACAAAGGTAACCTTCGAGGTCGAATACACCGTGCCCATCCCGGTTCTAGGTAAGTTAGCCGAAGCCATCATCGTCAAGATGAATGAGCACGAAGGAGGGGTAATCCTTGCTAACCTGAAAACCAGGATGGAAGTGTAATATTCAAACTTAGACAACCAGATAATACCCATGTGTAATTTGGAATCCATACAAAACAGATACGCTTAGTTTATGCAGCAGATCTTAACGAAATATAATAAGTTATTTTCATAGAAAATAAAATATAGAAGAATAAACAATTGAATAAAAGGGATACTTCGGTATCCCTTTTTAAATTGATTTAAGATTAAAATATTTTTGTTAATAACTGTTGGTTTAAGATAAAAAAATTTCTTACATATGGTCTTCCCCCCAGCTAAAAGTACTGAACCTATTCAATAGGAAGTGTAGGTTAATTAAAAGCAGAACTAATTTTAAGAGTTACTAATTAATTTTTCTAATTTTTGATATAATTCTTCAGTATCATCACTCATACAAAAAGTTCAAAAATTATTCTGTCTGGTGAGCTTGCTAATTCCAGCCCTTTGGCCTTTTGCTGAAGAACTTTTTTATTGTTATACATTATTTTTCAGAAAAAGAAGGATTTTTAAAAGTTATATGGTATTGTAAGTATAGAAAGACTTGAGAAATTTAGGTTATGAATAATTAGAAGAAAGATAAAAGATAATATTAGAGGATTTAAAAATAAATAATAAGTTCGGACATAAGGAGATAGACGCTATTTTAGTCTGTTTATACTAGTAAAAAAAGGAAGTGAAAATATAATGGCCCAAGACGATAATGTTAAAGTTTTGAAATTCGCTTTGATAATTCTTGCGGTTATATCGTTGATCTATGGACTCGGTTTCTTACTCGTTCCTGGTATATTAGTAAACTTATCGAAGGGAAACCCTGTTGAATTTGCCTGGTTACGATGGCCGGGAGGTGTTATCATCGCACTGGGAATCGGTTCCTTAATGGTTTCTAGTAAACCTGAAAAACAGGGTATCTTCGTAACAACGATGGCTTTGTCTACTTTATTTTCCGGACTAGGGATGCTATATAGTTGGATTATGAAAGAAGGTAGCGGAGCAATCTGGTTTACTGCATTACCAACGTGTATTCTTTTAGTGCTATCCGCTTTACTCTGGTGGGGTCGTGGACAGGCTAAAGGGATTCTTTAATCAGGACAGATAGTGATTTATTGTTGTTCCGACTAGGAGATTTAGATGTCTTTTCTTTATTCCGTTTTGTTTATAACTTCATGGCTGTATTCAGTAATTTGAAGAAATTTTAAAGTATTTACTAAAATAGCGTCTACTCTTAGAATTTTCCTCTATATACCCAAATCTGGCTCTTTTCATCTTAAAACTTATCTTATCCCATATTAATAAGCTTTCAGACATCAACCTGGTGAGCCAAGAAAATAATAAGACCTTTGGCATTTAGCTGAAAGGCTTTTTTATTCAAAAAAGAGTTTATAAAAGATTTGTAGTATAATAAATATAGAAAAATTATACTATATTGAAATAAAGTACTTGAAAATATAACAAGTTAAATGCATAAACGAAGTAGTCCGATTATTTTAGGTTAGCTAAAATGCTCACTTCAGGGAAATGAAAGGAGGGAAATCATGTCGCTGATACCAACCTTTGAAATAGGTGTCTGGAACGCCTGGATTTTCATGCTTTATCTGTTATTACTTAATCCTTTGATGATGATGATTAATAAAGGTACTTCGAGGGACAAAATAAGTGATCAACCTAGTGGTGTGCGAGAAAGCCAATTTACTGATTCGCATAACAGGATCGAGAAGAAAACACTTCTATTTTGGCATGTCATTTATTTTCTCGCCTGTATATACTCTGTTTTCCTGCCATTAAAACTGGGGACAACTTGGTTCTATACAGGTCTTCCTATTTGTCTATTAGGATTAATACTATACACGATAATTATGGTGAATTGGGTTACTACCTCCCCCGATGAACCCATCACCAAAGGGGTATATCGTTATTCAAGACATCCCATGTATCTCACTCCGTTTTTGGTGTTCATAGGGGTGGGTATATCTTCGGCTTCATGGATATTTTTATTGTGTTCGATTGCATTTATCATATTGCCGCCTTTTTTTGTAAAGCCCGAAGAACGCTTCTTGATTGAGAAATATGGCGACTCCTATCGTGAATATATGAATAAAACCCCAAGATGGGTAGGAATACCGAAATCAGGGGAAAAATGATTAAATATATCTTTTTTTAGTAATATCACCCAATAGCAGATAAAAGAGTTTCCTTCACTAACCCAAATTGCCTTCGGCAAATTCTATTATCCGCATTCTTTTATGCTAGGGGCTTTATAGTCAATAATGATATCAAACATTAATTATTTCTTCCAACTTATGATAAACTTCTTTAGTTTTATCACTCATGCAAAAAGTTCGAAAATCGTCTTAGCAGGGAAGACAAATAACGCTTAGTTTTTTATCTTTACTGAAAAACCAACTGATTTAATCTAACATTTTCAGTTGTAATATTTCCCTTAAAAGTTCTGAAAGCGTCCAATAGGGGGAGCCAGACAATTCCCAGCCCTTTGGCATTTGCTTAAGGGCTTTTTTATTTTTATAAATTATTTTTCTAAAAAAGAAGGATTTTTAAAACCCTATGTCGTATTTGTGATATAATATGTTCACTGAAATATCTTATCTAAATAAGTATTTTATATTCTATAATTTTGTACAAATTTAATATCGTAGCCTGTATGAAGGTAACAGGAGAGTCTTTTTCTTTGCATCACAAAAGAAAAGGAGCCGAAGAGGCAAGATACTAAAAGTATCCAAACTTTCAGGCAAAAGGACTGTTACCAGACAGAACTCTGGAGAGCTTTATACTAAAAGGCACCGAAGGGGCAATTCCTAAGTTTTTAGGAAGACCCATACAGAGTTTGCAAAAAGTATTTCCTAATTTTCTAGGAAGAATCTTTCAGGTAAAAAGACAGAGTAGGAAAGTAATATTATTATTTTCCTACTCTGTCTTTTTTGCTTATTATTCGATAAATTATTTTTAATCTTTAAATAAGATAAAGTACCTTGTGGTATTTTTATTAAAAATTTATTATATTTTGAGAATTTATGATATGTCAAATGTGAATATCTTAAGCATTATACTCTTTTTTTATTAAAAGGATTTATTTTCATTTAACGCCCTTTGAAATCTAATATAAGGTATTTCTCTGGTAGTAGAATAAATTCATTGGTAATTATATTTTTGGATAAGGCTACATTCATTTACCAGAGGAGTTCAACCATAAAGATAACCTAGGTCATCTAAAATGGTAACACACTATTATCTCAAATGCTAAAACATTCATTGGTAATACTTACCATGGTTTGGGGAGAAAGCATTTAAAGTCTTGTCCGGGGAGAATATTGCTACCGTTTTAATCGCAGTGAGTCCAAGAGTCAGCTGTTTGACCACTTGCTTGTTGTTTGTGTTTCAACGAATACGGTGACATATGATGAGCTTGTAGGTACGTATACTTGATCAAACTTTATACTTCAGAAATATTAAAACTTCAAAAGAAGGAATTTTTATATAGATGTTGAAATACTCAATAAGCATACACAAAATGAAAGGAGGTGTTAGTTACTTTAATTTTAACGGTAAAATCCAATATAGAAAAGGATTTTAAATAAAATAGTAAAAGGAGGTATTTATCCATGAGAATATGGAATTTCAAAACGTTTACTGTAATTTTCGCACTGCTTTTCTGTTTCGGAACACTTGGTGTGGCATTTGCTCAGGAAAAAGAACCATTACTGGTAGGCTCTATTTGGGATCAGGTTGGGTTCGGAGGACAAATTGGTCAAGCATGTTACCGTGGGTCTCAGTTAGCTGTGGATTTGGTAAATAAGCCGGGTGGCATCTTCGGCCGTAAAGTTGAATACATCAATATAGATGGTCAGAGCGAACTGGACGTGATATCGGGAGCGGCGAAACGGCTTGCCGAGGAACGAAAGGTATTAGCTGCAGTTGGTAGCGAGGATGACTCACTAACATCCGCTTCCGGGCCGGTATTTCAAGCGAACGGTACTATTTTCTTGACTGGTCCGGCTACTACTCCTACTCAACCAGAGATCGGCGAGTACATTTTCATGCCTGCTTACGGTGACCACTTCCAGGGGACAGGTGCAGCCAAGTTCTGCTTTGAAGAGCTAGGGTGGAAAAAGGTCGCGATTCTTTATGATTCTGCTAGTGCCTACAGTACCTATCTCTCTAAAGCCTTCAGTGAGGCTTTCAAGTACTATACTAATGATCCATCGGCAATAGTACAGGCAGAATCCTACATGACTGGGGATATGACCTTCACCGCTCAGCTTACCCGGATCAGAGGTGTCCAAGACAAAATCGACGCGTTTGTGACTTTCCCTCCCGAACCTCAGGATGCACCAGTTTATTCAAAACAAGCGAGGAGCCTGGGAATTACTGTCCCTCTGTTCCTCACTGATGGTGGTGACGATATTAGTGTAGTTGAGGTTGGAGGGCAGGCGGTAGAGGGTGCTTACATTTCAACACAATTTGCCGGGGATTCTCCCACTACCGAAAAAGGGAAACAATTCGTTTTGGATTATAAAGCGAAGTATAATAAAGAACCAGGTTGTTTCGAAGCGGTCGGTTATGACTCTATGAGATTGGTTCTTGAATCACTCGAGGTAATAATCGGTATAGTTGGAGACGAAGCCTGGGATTCAATGTCATTAGCCCAGAAGAGAACGGCCATTCGCAATACACTTCAACTGTGGCCCGTTTTTCAAACCACTACTGTACCGATATCATATCCAGATCCCGAAACCGCAATCTATCCGAGAGTACCGAATAAGCCTGTTATATTTAAGGTAATTAAGAATGGGGAGCTCCGCTATTTTACTCATATGGAACCTGAGGAGTTTGCATCTGATCTGCCAGCAATACTTAAGGCGATGGGCGAAATTTAAAACTAACCGCAGCATGATACGCTGTTGCGGTATGATGCACGGACGCGGGAGAGAAGCATTAACTTTCCTGCGTCCGTAATTTTTGAGAACCGGAGGTCGATAAAGATGCCAGTTTTGATGCAAATAAATGAATTAACAAAGCAATTTGGGGGGCTGAAAGCTGTTTCTAGTTTTGACATTGAACTCCATCAGGGAGAGTTGCTTGGGCTCATCGGACCAAATGGTGCAGGGAAGACCACCATCTTTAACCTTATTACTGGCCTTCTAAGACCAAATGCAGGTCGGATTATTTTTCGAGAGAAAAACATAGCTGGATGGGCACCTCACCGAATATCTACTAGCGGCATTGCTCGTACATTCCAAAACATCCGCCTTATGTCAGGAATGACGGTGCGAGAAAATATAAGGCCGGCATTTCATCAAAAAATTAAATATTCCCTCTTAAGCTCACTAATAAGAACCACCCCTTTTATTAATACGGAAATGGAAATGGATCGGAAGATCAATGATACGCTCAGTATGCTCCAGGTATCCGAGTTCGCCGACCAACATGTTGAAGATCTCCCGTATGGAATACAGAGGAGAATCGAGATTGCTAGGGCTTTGTGCCTTGACCCTATGGTTTTACTGCTCGATGAGCCCACAGCAGGACTGAACCCGAAAGAAGCAGAACAGATAGTTGAAATCATCAGCTATCTGTTAAATGAGCTAAGTGTTTCCATGGTGGTCATAGAACATAACATGCGTGTTATCATGAGTATATGCTCGCGGATTGTAGTTATGAATCAGGGACAGGTTATCGCTACTGGTACGCCAGAGGAAATACAGAAAAACAAGGAAGTAATAAGGGTTTACTTGGGAGAGAAAAGGAGTACATGATAGGGGGTTGTTTAAATGTTACTGTCAATTGAGAATGTTACTACGGGCTACGAGAAAGCTCAGGTTCTCAAAAAAGTTAATATTAGCCTTGAAAAGGGTGAAATAGTTGCTTTAATAGGGGCTAATGGCGCGGGCAAGACCACCAGTCTTAGGTGTATAACCGGCATCATTAAGCCATGGGAAGGGACAATTAAGTTTAGTAACCAGAAAATTGACGCTCTCGAACCGCACGAGATTGTATCACTCGGTATTTCATATTGCCCCGAAGGAAGAGACATATTTGCGAATCTTTCAGTTTATGAGAACCTAAAAGTGGGGGGCTACCTGATAAAGGACCGAAGAGAATTCAAGTCTAATCTCAACCGAATCTACGAGCTTTTCCCTCGCTTACAGGAACGCTGTAACCAGATAGCTGGATCACTAAGTGGCGGAGAACAACAGATGCTTGCGATTGGTAGGGCTTTCATGTTAAAACCTAGTGTTCTTTTGCTTGATGAACCTTCTTTAGGTTTAGCCCCGATACTTGTGGAAAGCATATTCAAGGCAATCCAGCAGATAAATTCTTCTGGGACCTCGATCCTCCTGGTGGAGCAAAATGTAAGCCTTGCTCTAGAACTTGCGGAAAGAGCATATGTCCTCGAAAAGGGAGAGATTAAACTGAGTGGTGAGAGTAAGGACCTGCGCGAGAGCGAGTATGTTAAGAATTCGTATCTTGGAATCAGATGAAATATTCGAAGAACAAGGAAGGTAAAGAAAGATGGTATTATATATATTACAGCAACTGGTGAATGCCCTTTCGTATGGAAGCATCTTGGGTTTACTGGCAGTTGGCTACACAATGATTTACGGAGTTCTGGGGCTTATCAACTTTGCTCATGGCGAGATCTTTATGATAGGGGCTTTTTCATGTTATCTTTTCGCCACGGTGTTGAACCTCCCTTGGGTCATAGCTGCACTCCTGGCAATTATTACGTCTACCATTTCAGGATTGTCATTGGAAAGATTTGTCTACCGGCCCTGCATTCGGCGAGGAGGTTCTGTTCTAACTATATTCATTATATCATTTGCTGCTTCAATCTTTATAAGGTTTTTGTTCATGATGTTTTTTACGGACGCACGCCGGGCATTTCCTATTCCAGCCTTCTTCGAAAAAATATACTTTGTAGGAGGCATAGCAATAGGGCTTCGAGATATACTTATATTTACAACGACAATCCTGATCATGCTGATTATCAGTTACTTTGTGAAGTATTCTAAACTCGGTGTAGCAATGAGGGCGGTCTCATATGATAAGAGGACTGCAAGTTTCATGGGAATCAATAGTATTCGAATCATCAAAATTGTCTTTATAATAGGTTCTATGTTAGCGGGTGTTTCTGGGCTTGAGTATGGTTTGAGTTTTGGGATTGTGAATCCAAGTATGGGATTTAACCCCGGACTCACAGGTTTCATTGCCGCAGTTCTTGGGGGCGTCGGAAATGTCCCGGGAGCCATGATTGGCGGTTTCATTGTAGGGATAGGTGAGATTCTTTTTGTAGCCATACTGCCAGCCACCTATTCACCTCTCCGCCCCCTGTTTATATGGATTTTATTATTTTTGATACTCTTCTTGAAGCCAACCGGGCTATTCCGACCTAATGTTAAGTTTGAGGGAGGTTGGGGAGAATGAAGAAGTTCAAAAGCACAGTAAAGAGCCGAGTGTGTTATATAGTAGTTATTATTGCAGCTATTATCTGCCTTGCCCTGATTGAAAAAAATATAAGGGGTTTTTATCTCGGCATCTTCCTCTTATTCGGGATTAATGCCATAATTTGCCTTGGTGTCACTATAACAAATGGCTATGCCAATATCTTCTCTTTAGGTTTTGGTGGTATAATGCTGGTTTCCGCTTATGTCTCCAGCTTATTTACACTTCCCATTGAGTATAAGTCATCTTTCTTAAAACTCCCAGAATGGTTAGAAATAGCCCAGCTGCCATTTCCATTAGCACTGCTGCTCGGAGCCACTGCTGCCGTACTGGTGAGTATTACGCTTGTTCTGCCTGCCTTCCGGCTTAAAGGACACTATTTTATTCTTGCATCGATCGGTATCAATATAGTCATGGCGAATTTGGCCGTAAATTCCCGTTCTTTTACACAAGGGCCGTTTGGAATACGAAATATTCCCTTTACCACTAATGTCTGGTGGGTATACGGCATCTTGTTTTTAACTGTTCTTTTTATGTGGAGATTTACCCACTCAAAGTTCGGACGGGCGGTAATCACACTTGGGAAGGACCAGACTCTGGCATCGACTATGGGGATCGATATTGTCCGTTACAAGATATATGCGTTTGTCATCGGTGGTTTTATTGTTGGATTAGCAGGTCCACTGTGGGTCCACTACATAGGGTCTATGCACCCGCATGTATTTGACCTTGTTTTCGTTTTTCAAATCATAGCAATGCTGGTTATTGGAAGTTTTGGAACAATTTCGGGAGCCATTCTTGGAGCCGGAATCATTACCATGTTTACGCACCTTGCCCGACCTGTGCAGGAAGGATTCAAGATCTTTAGCTTTCAAGTTCCTCCTCTCATAGGATTGATTCAGATTTTAATGGCAATAATGATAATTTTGGTTTTAATATATAAACCAGAGGGATTACTTGGAAAAAAGGAAATCACAGGACAAAGTTTACAAAGTCTTTGGCTAAAAACCAGAGGAAAGAAGGATGAAGCATGAAAAGGATACTGAGACGCCAGATAATTTACGCAATGGGCACATCGAGCAAACCGGTTATATATGTAAATCCGGGGGAGACCCTACGGATTGAAACCGAGGATTGCTTTAGCCACCAACTGATCAAGGCAACCGATTCTTTTGATGAATGTGTGGATTTCTCAAAGGTCAATCCAGCATCAGGACCAGTTTTTATTAATGGAACATCTCCCGGCGATACATTGAAAGTATTTATCAAAAAGATTGAGTTAGACAAACAGGGAGTGACAGTTGCTATAAAAGATTTGGGAGTGTTAGGCCATAAGGTAAAGAATTCTCAAGTTGAAATAATACCGATCGAAAGTGACGCTATTATGTTCGCAGGCCAAAAACTTCCGCGTCGCCCGATGATCGGGGTGATAGGTGTAGCACCCGCAGAGGGCGAGGTGCCAAATAGCACTCCTGGAGATCATGGCGGAAACATGGATACGCTGGATGTCAGTCCCGGTAACTATATTTACCTTCCTGTTTTTGTCAATGGTGCCTACTTTGCTATTGGAGATATCCACGCAACTATGGGAAATGGAGAAGTCTGCGGAACCGGAGTTGAGTGCAGGGCTGAAGTTGAGCTGACTATCGATATCTGTACAGAGTACGATTGGAAGATCCCTGTGATAGAGACGGGTGACTCCTTTTATTTTGTGGGAAGTGCCGATACACTGGACCATGCAGTGGAAAAAGCAACCGATGAAGCAGTAATGTTCCTTGAGAGGACAAACCGGATTCCATGGAACACTGCTTATATGCTGGCTAGTCTTTCGGCGGATGTGATTGTTAGTCAAGCGGTTAATCCATTAAAAACTGCTCGAATACGGATTCCAAAAGGCTGTCTGAATATATAACTGTTACGTTTTTAATAAATAGAGACACATCCCATTTTTTTAGACAATTAGTATTTTGCTTCTAAATTTAATAAATAGAGAAGGCATGCTAAATTAATAATTCGGTAATTTTATTTTAATGATTCTTAACAGACCCCAATTGCTTCTTCTAACTCATGATACACTTTTTCAGTCTCAACATTCATGCAGAAGTTGCGAAACTCGTCTACTAGCCTCCACCATAGTAGACGCGAAAGCCCTTTAACTAAAAGATTGAAGGACTTTTATTTATGAATATTTTATAAATCTAATCTTTAAATATTGCTCTAATATTGAAGAATTAACTGAT
>Ga0209986_10005203_pt1 | contig 10831 bp, 8 predicted proteins | sample BlataG_FD_183168 | JGI IMG/M metagenome (GOLD analysis project Ga0209986, IMG submission 183168) | Deep subsurface microbial communities from Black Sea to uncover new lineages of life (NeLLi) - Black_00105 metaG (SPAdes) (version 2) | ecosystem: Environmental > Aquatic > Marine > Oceanic >...
AACTGCTCAGGTCCCTGAAAGGGGATATAATCAACTTGGAGCTTCAGCGCACCACCACGGTTGAAACTTACGGCGAAGACCACAAAATGGTGAAGGATATTGATAAGAAGATAGAGGTCACCAAAGATCGCCTGGCTACCGAGATCGAGAACCTGCGACAGGTCTACGCCAGGGACATCAAGGAGACTCGCGCGGCCCTCAAAGGCCTCGAATGGAAGGAGGCGGAGTACGATCGGCTCAACTTGATCGTGGAGGAGGCCAGAAGCAACTACCTCTTGTACCAACAGAAGACCGAGGAAGCTCGGGTCCAGAGCGCCATGGACATCCAGAAGATCTCCAGCGTGAGGGTTCTGGAGAGGGCTACGGTTCCCACCAAGCCCTCCTTCCCCAACCTCCCCTTGAACTTCATAGCCTCGATATTGATCGGTCTGTTCGGGGCGGTTGGATTCGCCTTCTTCAAAGAGTATTTGGACCACGGCCTCGGCAGCGTGGAAGAGGTGGAGAGCAGGCTCAAGATTCCGGTTTTGGCCTCCATTCCCCAGGCGGAGAAAGCGGAAGTGGTCTCTCCCCGCTCCCTGGAGATTTCCCTTCCGAAGCTGGCGATCGAATCTGACCACCTCTGGAGACAGATCAAGAAAGCCGATCCCAGCCTCAACTTCAGAGTCATCGTGGTCTCCAGCAGCACCAAGGGGGAGGGGGTTACCACCGTCTCCTCGGGTTTAGCGCGCATCGTCGCGGAGGAGAGCCTGGAGGAGACGGTCTGCTTGAGGTGTGGTTCGCTCCAAAAAGCCTTGAGCGAGGATGCCCAGGAGGCCCTCTCCATGGAGACCATGAATGTGAGCTTTGGTCGTTCGGGGAGACATTCCGGTCCCCCCTCCCTATCCAATGGCGGCAGGGTCAGTACTGCCGCAGTGATAGGAACCCAGGAGCTGATGGCGGCCTTCAACGCCACCCGCCTCCCGAATCTGAACCTCTTAGAGATGGACAACCTGGTGGGCGAGTTCAATCTCTTGCCCCTGGCCACCAGGGTCAAGGGAGTTATCGAGAGGTTGCGGGAAATCGGCACCACGGTGGTGGTGGTCGACGCCCCACCGATTCTGCACTCTCCGGAGATCCTGGAGATCGCCTCCTTGGGAGATGCGGTGGTATTGGTCCTGCGGGCGGGCAAGACCCGACGTGAGGTGGTGCAGCGGGCCATCTTGAGCCTGGAGAGGGCCCAGCTCAGAATCTACGGGATCGCCCTGAATTTCCGGGTGGAGCATATACCCAGCTTCTTCTATCGCAGGATGTAGCTCTACAGGGAGCGTTAACCTTTACCCGGAGGTTAGAATTTGAACCGGACCGCCCAACCCACCTCCAGCTCCCAGATCTGGTCTCTCTTCATTACGGTTGTAATTGCTGGGGCCTTGGCGGGGATCTTCGTCTTGGCCGCCAGCGGCGGGGGGGGAATGCCGATGGCACTCTTCGTCTTCGGCATCGCAAGCTTGGGCGTCATCCTGGTCCTCAATTACGCTGTCGGGCACTTCGAGCTTTTCGTTTTGGCGGGGACTTTCTTTGCCTTCTGCTTTCTGGGGATCGACCTCCACCTCTTCTTTCAGCATTCCGACTTCTACAACCACCAATTAGTCAAGGGCACCCTGGCGGGAATAAGGATAGTTCTCCCCGATGTTGTGTTTTTGTATGCGGTTCTGGCCTGGTTGAAGAAGATCGCATACGGGGAAGAGCGCCTGGATTTGCTGGAGAAACCCAATCTATTGTTCGTCTTATACTTCGTTTTCGTGGTGACCTCAAGTCTCGTGGCCATCTCTCCGGTGAGGAGCCTCTTCCAGACCATTATGGTGGCAAAGATTTTTCTGTATTATCTCTATTTCTCTAAGGCCATCAAAAATGGAGTACAACTAAAGGCCTTACTCTGGATATTCTTGCTGCTTTTGTGTTTCCAGGACGGTTTGGGATTCCTGCAGAAAGCGACCGGCAGCACTCTGGGCTTAGACATCCTCGGGGGCGAAACCAAGGAGACCGCGGTCGGACTCAGGTATGTTTCTCGAGTTACCGGCACCACCCCCCATCCCAACAACCTGGCGAGATTCATCGGTTCCATGTGGCCGATCTTTCTGGCTCTCATGTTCGTGGAGGGGATAAAGAAGAAACATCTGTGGCTTTTGTCTGGAGTCCTGCTCTTCTCCGTGGCCACTCTCTACTTCACCCTGTCGCGGTCCGGCTGGTTGGGGGCTTTGATACTGGTGCCGATGATAATCTTCCTGAGCCTGCGCCGACGTGGGGTAGCTGCCCGCAGAATCCTTCTCTACTTCGCAGTCACGGGACTGACGGTCTTCTGTCTGCTGCTGCTGGTCTCCAGCGACTTCCGGGCGCGGCTCTACTTGGAGGAATCGAAGTACCGTTTCCCCGGTTTTTCTCCGCTGGAGGCCGCCTACAGGGATTTCCTCGACAACCCCCGTATTCCCATGAACCGGGTGGCTTTGAACATGATCGCCGCCAATCCAATTCTGGGAGTGGGGCTGGGGCATTTCTGGGCGAATAAGCGAGCCTACGACGACACCCCGGAGGCTGCTGGCTGGTCTGGATTGGCGCTGGTGCACAACATGCCCCTCCTGACAGCCTGCGAAAGCGGCATCGGGGCGGCAGTGTTTCTGTGTGCCTTCCTCTTTGCAGTATTCTGGCGGGGGTATAAATCTGCCAAGGGGAAAAACCATTTTTTGGCGGCTATTATCTGGGGTCTTTTGGGCGGGGAAATCACCTGGTTTGTCACCGCCTTTTTCAACATCTACGAGATCGGTTACTGGCCGATGTCCTGGGCAATGCTGGGGTTGATCATCGCGCTGGGGAAAATGCCCGACGAGGAAGCCCACAAAACCGGCTTTTTGGAAACGAGTCCCACATAGATTTATGGGCGAGGCCAGAGTCGTTGCCAAGAACACCGGGGTTTTAGTGCTGGTGGAGGTGGCGCGAAAGGCTTTCGGGCTTTTCCTCTTTATGGCCATCGCCCGGCTTCTGGGCGCTGAGAGCTTCGGGGTCCTGGCCTTCGGGCTGGCTTTCACGGAGCTATTGGGACTCATAAACAAGTTCGGCTTTGAGCCTTTCATCGTCAGAGAGATCGCCCGCGACCGGGAAAAGACCCAGTCCTACTGGGCCAATATAGCCCTGATCAAGGTCTTCTTGGCGATTCCCTATCTGCTTGTAGTCGTCGGACTGGCCCACATTCTGGGAATCAAAGACCTCAAGCTGTTGGTGGTCTACATATGCTCCGTGGACACCATCTTTCAGAACTTCGTGCTTTACAATTGCGCCTTCTTCCGCGCCCATCAAAAGGCTGAATACGAGGCCATAACCCGTCTGGCGCTGAGCGTCATGTATTGGCTTTTAGGTTGGGGGATAATCATCTTAGGTTACGGGCTGGTGGAATTGGTGGTGGTTTTGGCGACGGTGAAGTTCTTATCCTTTTCAATCTCGCTGTTTCTAATTCACAAAAAGATCAAACCGATCCGCCTGAGATTCGACCCCGCAGTCGCCAAGGAGGTTCTCAAGGGAAGCTTTCCCTTCGTGGCTTTGGCGCTGGTGATAATGATTCAGGGACGGGTTGGGGTGTTGGTATTGTCCCTCATGAAGGGGGACGAGGTAACCGGCATTTATGCCGCCGCCATGCGGTTGTGGATGATATTCTCCTTCATTCCGATCGGGATCCGGGGAGGGTTTCTGCCGGCGATGTCGAAGTTTGCGGCTGAATCTGCCACAGAGTCGTTCGGGAAAGCCTTCAGATACTCCTTCAAGTATCTTTTCATCATCGGGTTCGCCCTGGCGATCGGCTCCACGGTCCTTCCCCACCATATAATCGGCCTGATTTACGGTCCCAAATTCGCCGCCGCCGCCGAAGTCTTGCGAATAGTGATGTGGGGACTGCTCATCACCTTCCTGAACTACACCCTAGGTTTCGTCCTGATTGCAGTCAAACGGGAAAAGACGCTTCTCTGGATCATGGGCATCTCCGCCGGAATCAGCGTGGTCTCCAATCTGATTTTGGTGCCGCCTTTCTCGGCCCTCGGCTCCGCCATATCGATACTGCTGGCCCAGGGTTTCGTCTTCGTAGCCGCCCTCTTTTGTGCCCGACCTTACTTGAAGGCGGATTTCGAGCCCTTAAACACCCTGCTGAAGCCGATCTTGGGCGGGCTGGTCATGGGAGGAGGTCTTCTTCTCCTGCAGAGATGGAACATCTTTCTCGTCATCCCTCTGGGGATCCTGATCTATTTCTTCTTTCTGTTTGCGGTCCAAACCTTTGATACCGACGAGCGCCGCCTGCTCCGGGATGCTGCCCGCAAGTTGGCCAGAGTTTGAGAATCCCCGAGATGAAGATCGTTTACCTGACATACTCCGGCAAAGAGGTGGGTCCCAGGATTCATATCGTGGGGTTTCTTAAAGCCTTCCGAGGGCTGGTGCCCGAGCTCAAGGTGTTCCATATGCATCCTGATTTCCGGGATCCTCTCGAGGAGACCCCGGATGGGGAGTCGAACCGTTCTGTCTCTGAATCTGTCGGAGGTAAGAGAGGTTTGGCCTCGCGGCCCGCCGCGGGAATGAGGAGTGCAGTGCTGTGGCAGTTGGGTTTCCTCCTCAGAAACCTCCGTTCCTTTGGAAGGGAGCTTCGGATACTCTCTCGCGAGAAACCCGACCTCCTTCTAGTCCGCAAAAGCTTTGTGGTCTCCTCTCTGTTGGCGGCAAAGCTGAAGAAAATCCCCTTCGTCTGGGAGGTCAATGCCCCGCTTTTCGAGAAGGAGCAATTTGTTGAGAGGAGAATCCTTTTCCCCTCCCTTTTGAACTTCATGGAGGTGAAGACAAATCAGTGGGCGGAGGCCATCACGGTGGTGACTAACTCCCTGAAGGATTATTTCGTGAAAAAAGGGGTGCCCGCCGAGAGGATTTTCGTCAACCCCAACGGGGCCGACCCCCACCGGTTCTCTCCGGAGATCTCGCCCGCGAGAGTCCGAGAGAAGTGGGGTCTGCAGGGGAAGTTGGTGATCGGCTTCTCCGGAGGTTTTAAGGCCTGGCATGGAATCGATTCCTTTCTGGAAGCGATTCCCAGCCTGGCTGACTATCATCCTGAAGTCCGTTTCGCCCTCGTCGGGGGGGCTCCCAGTGAGAGGTATTTGGAGAAGATAAGGCCTCCTTACTCCGAGCGGGTGATCTTCACCGGGTTGGTTCCCTACAAGGAAATCCCGGAGTACTTGGCGGCGATGGATATCCTGGTGGCACCCTATCCCCCGATGGAGTTTTTCTACTTCTCGCCGCTGAAGATCTTCGAGTATATGGCCATGGCCAAACCGGTGGTGGCCCCACGTCAGGGGCAGCTGGCGGAGCTGATAACCGACGGGGAGAACGGTTTCCTTTACGAAACCGGCAACCGAACCGAGATGCTCGACAAAATCAAAAAGCTGCTCGACGATGCCGGGCTTCGCAGACAGTTGGGGGAGGCGGCCCGTAAAACCATCGCGGAGAACTATACCTGGAATGATAACGCCCAGAGGGCTCTGGATGCTTGTCGTTATGCTTTGAGTAAACACAGAACAGATCTGGACTGACCTTTTTTAAGTTGGTGCCACTCCTTTGACCCTGAATTTGAGGATTTCCCTTTGACCTTTCCTCAGCTTGACGTTGGTTATCCGCTTTCACGCTAATTGCTGAACCATCATGCCGTCAAAGCCGCTGGATTTAGCCATATTGATTTACCACTCCATCGCCGATAACAGCGAAAATCACATCTGGAGCCACCTCTCCCTGGAGGTGGAGGAGTTCGAGAGACAGCTTCGGTATCTGAGACAGAAGGGGTTCACCTCCGTCTCCCTCTACGATATTTACGAGTATCTCAATGGAGACGGGAAGCTGCCCCCAAAGCCGGTGGCTTTGACCTTCGACGATGGCTTTCTGGACAACTGGGTTTTCGCATACCCGCTGTTGAAAAAGTACGGCATGAAGGGGACGGTGTTCGTCGCCACCGACTTCATCGACCCCCGGGAGATTTGTCGTCCCAATCTGGAAGAGGTCTGGAAAGGAAGATGCGCCAGGGAAGATCTGGAATGGTGGGGTTATCTCTCCTGGCCGGAGCTCCGGGAGTTGGCCTCCAGCGGGGTTATAGACGTTCAAGGACACTGCAAAACCCACACCTGGTATTTCTTCGGTGACGAGATAGCCGACTTTCACCATCCCGGAGACCCATACTTCTGGCTGGTGTGGAACTTTAGACCTCAGGATAAATACCTCTGGCTTAAGGAATTCAACCCGGAGGCGGTGCCTTACGGTGTCCCGGTTTATCAGTTTGAAAAGTCCGTTCTGGCGAGGCGTTTTTTCCCGGATGAGAGTTTAGACCAATCTCTTGCCGATTTCGTCCGCGAAAACGGGGGGGTGGGTTTTTTCGAGAATCCGGACTGGAGGGAGCAGCTGTTCGCCGTCGCCGCCGATTTCCTCTCGGTGCAGAAGTCAAGTGGCTATTACGAAAGCGAGGAGGAGCACAGCAAGCGCCTGGAAGAGGAGCTGATCGGGAGCAAACGAGCCTTGGAGATCGGTCTGAAACGTCGAATCGATTTCATGGCCTGGCCCGGCGGGGGATATGACGAGACCTGTCAGAAGCTGGCGATCGAGAAGGCCGGATATTTGGCCACCTTCTCCACCGGTTTCTGGCAGACTCCCTCTTATGTCACCCCGCAGTTGATCAACCGCAGTTTCTTCGGACAGGCATACCGCAGTCGCTTCCCCAGCCTTGACCGCTGGCGGATGAGATTGCTTTTCACCGGAGTTGTAAACTACCGCCTCGGCAAAAAAGCGTTTCGTCTCCAGATTATAGCTGCCAACCTGATGCGAAGAGTTCTCCGGCATCGGGGACAGATATTACCCAAGTGAGCAAACAGCCCGCCTTAGGCGGGTAGACAGCATACAGCATGCAGTGAATACCATTCCGCAGGGCTCGCTCTCGTCCTGACCCAAACTGCATAGGTTGGGTTTTCCAGCCCGACAAAAATCTACACCGCAGGGGGGCGGATTTATCACTGCCCTTTCTTCTGTTGCGTCAGGACCGAAGTCCCGCTTATGGCGGGACGTGTCCTGACGCTCTGTCTGTCGGGACTCACCCGCCGCCGCGGGTTCCGGTCCCGACAGAACTGGTGACCACCCGTTGGTCACGGATGCCCTCATCCGTGATCTTTATTTCCGTGATTCGTGAACCTACACCTGGGTAGCCCAGTGGCCTCCGCCACCGGGAGTAAGGCCAACAAAGGTGGGTTGAACCGCGACCGCCGCGTCGGATGAATTCCGACCCCTACGGATTGTATTCGAAGAGACAAAAAGCGCGGGCGTGTCTTGTCATCAACCGTGAACTGTGAACTAACCATCGAAGGAAGGGGAAATTTCCTATTGCGTTTCCTCTTCGTTCAGTTTATTTTCTTGGTGTTTTATTTCGGAGAAAGTAGTTTTCAGAGAGATGTCAGTTGTCCCGAAGAAACTTTTCTTGACCAAGGGGGTCGGCCGCCATCGAGAGGAGCTCTCCAGCTACGAGTTGGCTTTGCGGTCTGCAGGAATCGCACAGTTCAACATTGTGAGCGTCTCCAGCATTTTCCCACCGGAATGTAAGTTAGTCCCACGCAATAGGGGCTTGAGAAATCTGATCGACGGCCAGATCGTCCATTGTGTCATGAGCCGCACCGCCACCAATGAACCTAACCGCCTGATCTCCGCCTCCATTGGGCTTGCGATTCCCCACGACTGCCATCAGTACGGTTACATCTCGGAGCACTCCGCCTTCGGCAAGACCGCCAAGAAAGCCGGGGACTATGCTGAAGATTTGGCGGCAACGATGTTGGCCTCCACCCTGGGGATCGATATCGACCTGGACAAAAGCTGGGACGAGCGCAAGGAGATCTGGCGCATCTCCGGCAAGATCGTGAGAACTACTAACATCACCCAATCGGCGGAGGGACATAAAAACGGTCTGTGGACCACCGTAGTTGCGGCGGCGGTCTTTCTCCCGGAATTGCACTAACCAGGGTCTTTCCCGATGACTAAATCCCCTGGTGGTTATTCCAAGTTCGCCTCCTACTATGATTTCTTAGGGTGGGACGATTTCTCCCGACAGGCCTTCCGGCGTCTGAAAAAGACTCTAACGGTTGTTCCCTCCCCGGTCGAGACCATTCTGGATCTGGCTTGCGGCACCGGAGATTTGGCAGTGCTGTTGGCAGGGGAGGGATACCGGGTCACCGGCGTGGATCTCTCCGAGCTGATGTTAAAACAGGCCAGGAGAAAAAGAGGGGGAAAGACAATCAGATTTGTCCGAGGCGACATTCGCCGGCTTTCTCTAAAGGAGAGATTCGACTTGGTATGTTGCTTCTTCGATTCCCTGAATCACCTCATCACCAAAGCGGACCTCCTCTCAGCACTCAAGACCGCTCGCAAACATCTCAATGCTCGGGGAAGGTTCATCTTCGATATGATTACTCCGAAAGGTCTGCAAATCTGGGACAACGTGGAAATCGACCGGGAGGAGGGCTACGTCGTTTTGACCGAGGGGAAGCGGAATCCCGCCGGGGATAGGATCGAAATCGTGATTGAAGGTTTCGTACGTGAACGCGGTGATCTATACGACCACTTCAAACAGGTGATCCGGGAGCGAGCTTATTCTGAAAGAGAGGTCCCTCAGCTTCTGGCGAAAGCCGGCTTCCGAAAGATAGTCATCGAGAGCTTCGATAGGCACGAAGCGATTGAATCTGCAGAGAGACTATTATACATCGCCCACTGAGGTATCGACCTGATGGAAGAGCTCTCTTTCCGTCCACAGAGTTTCTTGGGCTTGGAGAATCGAAGCTCAACTCTCGACAACTGCAGGGTTGTCATTCTGCCGGTTCCGTACGAGGCCACGGTCACTTATCGTCCGGGGACGAAGTTGGGTCCCTCCGCTATAATACAGGCCTCCCATGAGGTGGAGACCTTCGACCTCGAACTCCGGGCCGACCCCAGCGAGATCGGTATTTTCACCTGCGACTTCTTAGAGGTTGACACTCGGGGACCGGAATACATGATCGAAAGGGTTGGAAGGGCCTGTCGGAAATTCATCGAAAAGGACAGAATCGTCGCCCTCCTCGGAGGCGAGCATTCCCTCTCTTTGGGCGCAGTCAAAGCTTACCGAGAGAAATATGGAGACTTATCCGTCTTGCAGCTGGATGCTCACGGAGATCTGAGAGACCGCTACCAGGGTAGCCCCTTCAATCACGCCTGTGTGATGCGTCGTATCTATGAACTCTGTCCGATCGTGCCGGTGGGGGTGAGGAATCTGAGTCGAGAGGAGTTCAATTTCATACGGGAGAGAAAACTACAACCCATCTATGCTGAGCAGATCGACGATAAGGGAGATTGGATAGAGAAATGCCTGGACCGGCTCTCCGAGAATGTCTATCTCACCGTTGATATGGACGTCTTTGACCCCTCCATAATGCCGGCGGTGGGAACTCCCGAACCCGGGGGACTCTCCTGGCAGCAAGTCCTATCACTTCTGAAGAGAGTTGTTGCCGAAAAGAACCTGGTTGGCTTCGACGTTGTCGAGCTGTCGCCCATACCGGGAAATCAGACTTCGGATTTCATCGCCGCCAGCCTAATTTATAAAATCATCGGATATATTTTCCAGAAACAGAGAAATTCTTCAAAAGGCCGGGTTGGTTAGTGGTCGGTTACCGGCAGCCGTTCACGGCTCAGTACTTACCGCTCGCCAATTCACCGGACCTCTCTGAAGAATCAGCCCAAAATCAGAAGGTGCTATTCGGAGGTGGCTATTCTGGCTGGATAAGTGTAGACGTTCATTCTCCTTCCCCGGACAAACCCGACCACGGTTACTCCCAGGTTCTTTGCCAGATGCAAGGCTTTGCCGGTGGGCGCAGACCTCGAACAGATGAGGCTCAATCCGGCCCTCCAGACTTTGACCAGTAGATCGGAGGATATTCTGCCGCTTGTGAGGATCAGCTTGTCTTTCAGGATGATTCTTTTCATAAGGGCTTTGCCCAGGACCTTATCGACGGCGTTATGTCTACCGACATCCTCGGCAAACAGCAGGATTCTCTCCCTGTCAGCAAGGGCGGCACCGTGCACACCGCCGGTCCTTTTGAACAACGTTGACTTGCTGTCGAACTTCCTCATCAAAGATAGAATCTCAGAAGGGGTGAGGCTGAAGTCGAAATTGAGCAGAATATCCTCGAGAGGGTTTATCTTCTCCAGAGACTTGAAGCTCTTACCCTTTCCGCAGCCTGAAGTCAGAACCGCAGTTTGAAGGAAGTCCCCGGAGAGCTTGACCTCCTTTTTGGTGAAGACCCGGACCTCTTCTCTCTCCGGATGTGAAGCGACTCTCTCTATCTCCTCTCTACCTTTGATTATCCCCTCCGAGAAGAGAAACCCGAGGGCCAAGTACTTCTCCTCTTTGGGAGTGCAGGAGAGGGTGACGACCTTCTGGCCGTTCAGAAAGATGGTCAGTTGTCCCTCATCTACAACCGTATCCCTTTCGTCGGATCTCTTCCCCCCTTTAATCTTGATTACCGGATAGCTTTTCGTCGCCGGTGCCAACTGGACTTTACTCCTGAAACTTGCAGGTCATTTTGAGGCATAACCTTGGAGGAGCTCTTCGGCCCTCTTCTGGTCTGCCGGAGTATTAAGATTAAAAAAGCTCAAACGCCGGGGGTCAAATCGGTCTATCTCTTTCTTGCCGATCCTCTTCACCTTCAATTTATCCAGGATTTCTCTGGTTTTGAGGTTGTCCCTCATCAGATGCTCGAAGATAACCGCAATGCAGCTTTTT
>Ga0209986_10005205_pt1 | contig 10825 bp, 9 predicted proteins | sample BlataG_FD_183168 | JGI IMG/M metagenome (GOLD analysis project Ga0209986, IMG submission 183168) | Deep subsurface microbial communities from Black Sea to uncover new lineages of life (NeLLi) - Black_00105 metaG (SPAdes) (version 2) | ecosystem: Environmental > Aquatic > Marine > Oceanic >...
TTGACTGGGGATTTGTAGTCGGATTTTTTATCTTATCCCTGGCCATAGGACTGGCTGTTTCCAGAAAAGCAGGGAGGAGTTCCTCAGAATTCTTTCTCTCAGGCAGAAATATGCCCTGGTGGCTGTTGGGGATCTCAATGGTCGCCACCACTTTTTCCAGCGACACACCGAATTTGGTTACGGACATCGTCCGGCAGAATGGCGTCGCCGGGAATTGGGTCTGGTGGGCATTTCTCCTGACCGGAATGCTGACCGTCTTCGTCTATGCAAAGCTCTGGCGCCGCTCAAACGTTCTGACCGACCTCGAATTCTATGAACTGCGCTACAGCGGAAAAGCCGCTGCCTTCCTGCGGGGTTTCCGGGCTCTGTACCTCGGCGTGTTTTTTAACGTTCTCATCATGGCCACGGTTTCTCTGGCAATCATAAAGATCGGCGGTGTCATGTTTAATTTGACGCCGATTCAAATCCTTTTAATTGCCTCGTTGGTAACGGTTATCTACAGCGCCCTCGGAGGATTGCGCGGTGTTTTAATCACGGACTTCTTCCAGTTTGCGATTGCTATGGTCGGCTCGATTGGCGCTGCTGTCATTGCGCTCAGGCTCCCCCAGGTCGGAGGATTTAGCGGATTATTAGCAAACGAGAATGTAGTTTCAAAATTGAATCTTCTTCCTGACTTTTCTAACACAGAAGCATTGTTAGCACTCTTCATTCTTCCCCTGGCAGTGCAGTGGTGGAGCGTCTGGTATCCAGGAGCAGAGCCTGGTGGCGGCGGCTACATTGCTCAGCGCATGCTGTCTGCAAAGTCAGAAAAACACGCAGTGGGTGCTACTTTGCTTTTTAATGCCGCCCATTATGCTCTCCGTCCCTGGCCCTGGATCATCGTGGCCTTGTGTTCCCTCGTAGTCTTTCCGAATCTGGAATCCCTGCGAGCCGCTTTTCCGCATGTTGATCCGGGTGTGTTGAGGCATGACCTTGCCTATCCTGCTATGTTAACGTTTCTCCCTCACGGTCTTCTGGGACTCGTTGTCGCCTCGTTGATCGCAGCTTTTATGTCCACAATCTCTACGCATTTGAACTGGGGTTCTTCTTATGTGGTCAACGATTTTTATAAACGCTTCATCAACCCGGAAGCGAGCGAAAAAAGGCAGGTTCTCGTTGGACGCCTATCCACTGTCGGCTTGATGATACTGGCTGGTATTTTGGCTTTACTGTTAAGTAACGCCTTGCAGGCCTTTCACATTTTGCTTCAAATCGGAGCTGGCACTGGGTTGCTTTTTATCCTGCGCTGGTTCTGGTGGCGGATCAATCCGTATAGCGAGATTACCGCCATGGTTGTTTCGTTTGTCGTAGCTGTCTATTTACAGTTGATTCACCCGAGAACAGGTTTACCTGAAATTTCCACTCCTGTCCGATTGGCTGTGGGTGTTGGCATCACCACAATTTGCTGGATTACCGTAACTCTCCTGACCAAACCAACGGAATCAAAGACATTACGCTCTTTCTACCGTTTGGTCCAGCCCGGCGGACCCGGCTGGAAAAGAGTAATCGATAAGGCAAAACAGGAAGGCGAACTCCTTGAAGAAGCTAAACAGGCCTGGGATGTTCCTACGGGCATATTGTGTATGGTTCTGGGATGCTTTGCAGTGTATAGCGCGCTTTTCGCCACAGGGTACTGGATTTATGGCAGACACACCATAGCAAATATTCTGACTGTAATAGCGGTTGTCTCAACTTACGTTTTGACCAAGGCATGGAAAAGACTGAGGCTGGCTTCCTGACAAAATTGTATGCATGGCTGTGATAAGCTTTAAGCTTATATTGAGGCTTACTTCAGTCAATAAAAGCGTAAGCCAGAGGTCAGGTTTCCGCCAGCTGACATCCTGAAATGACCATGTCGCACACAAGACAGGATTGTCAATCAAATTTTCCAGACAACTCTATTCTTTTCTTTTCCGGGCTTTTTTATCCCTTTAGCCATTTGTTGAAGGTGGATAAGAATATCAATTTTATCTTTAAAGGGAAGTCGAGAAAGCTCATTTCTCCGCAATTTTTTTCCACGGATAATCTTTTTTAGATCTTCATTTATTGTCAAAGTACCGTCTCCTGAACTCAGTATATTTATCATGGAGATTATATTTCTTTAAGATTTTTCTCAATAATCTCAAATCCACTTCTGCTTCTTCGAATATTTTAATGAGCCTTTCTCTGTCTTTGGCTCGATATGTTTGAATCATTATTGCCACAAGGTACTCTAAACCCAGGACTTTTGTCTTAATCCTCCCATATTTCGCTTCCACAGATTTCAGAACGGCCTCATTAACGAGTTCATTATAAACAGGAATAAATTGTACAGGGATTCCTTCAATAATAACATGCTCTTTATCAAACTTATATCCTTTTTTTCTCAAATAGTTGTAAATGGGTGTAAGCACATCAATGCTCTCTTCAACTGGAATAAAAAAGATACCCAAATCATAGGTTAATAATGGTTCCACATAATAAAGGACTGCAACACCTCCACTGATAGCGAAGTCTCCTATAATCTTTTTATTTTTTAATTCCCCTATGCGTTTAAGCGTATTAACCGTTCTTTCATCTTTATATCAAAGCCGTTAGGCCTGTTCAATAGCCACAAAATAGAGATAGAGCGCCAAAAACAGCTATTGGCGTATCAGCGGAAAGTGCCTGGAAGACCATGGCAGGGATCACTCCACTAAATAAAAAAGTGGCATAGTTATTATTGTTTTTCGTAAGGGAATTTTCCACCACCCTGATTTAAAATAAATGAGTCGTATTGAATTTTCCCTTTATTATCCTTTGCAAATTCTATTATAATTCCTGCTTGTTCGAATCTGAATTCCGTCCTACTAAAAGGAGTTAATGGAAATGCTGATTGCCCAGTAGCTTGCCCATAAAGTTGGTCACCTTTAACTTTCAATGTAATTTTAAGTGGTAATAGTTTTGACGAAAATTCACCTTCATAATTTTTCAGTTCTTCTCTGCCCAGTTCAATATCTTTTGCTTCAAAATCTGGTATTTCAAATGGAATGTTGAAATAAATACTTAATATACCGATTAAAATATCATTGAAGTTACAATTCATCCCGTTAGCCGTTACTGATAGGACAACGTTTTCACTCGGAAAATACGCTAAATTTGAAACAAAACCATCAATTCCCCCATTATGTCCAAAGGCGATTTTATTTCCAAATGGGAATCGAATAAGTCCTTTTCCATAACCTTCTTTTATCTCTTTCATTTGGTTTAGTGAATTTTCAGATATTAATTTATTGTTAAAAAGAGTGGTAATAAAAACAGTTAAATCATTCGGAGTGGAAACTATTGCTCCTGCTCCGTGTGGAATACTCATATCCGTTTCAGGTTGCAAATCCCATTTATTTTCCAGAAATTTGTATGAAAAAGCCTCGTTTACATTTGTATCAATTTTCTTTCCATAGTATGTATTGGCGAGATTTAATTTAGATGTAATTCTTTTTTTGAGTTCATGATGGTATGTTGCATGTGTTATTTCTTCTATAATGTATCCAAGCAAGACATAATTTGAATTAGAATATGCAAATTTTTTATTAGGTCGAAAATCAGGTTTTAAATCAGCAATCAGTTTTATCATTTCTTCTTTTGACTTTTTAGAAGTCATATATTGTAAATATTCCTTATCATTAGTGAAATCATGGATTCCACTTCGATGGCCTAACAAATCTGAAATAGTGATCTCTTTTGAATTCGAGATTTGGGGATATAATTTAGATAGTTTGGTATCTAATGTTAATCTACCTTCTTCAATTAACTGAAAAATGATTGTAGCAGTAAACATTTTGGTGATAGAACCAATTCTAAATTTGGTCAATTTGTTGTTTCGAATTTTATCTTTTACTGATGAAAAACCGATGTAATTTTCATAAACTAATTTTCCATCCTTCGTAATAACTACTCCGCACATTGCTTTTTTGTTTTTTTCTATTTGATGCAAATAGTCATCAAGTTTACTTTTATTAAATTCATCTTGTGCTTTCAGATCAACCGAAAACAGAATAAGCAGCAATACTGTTGCTATTGTAAAACTTTTTTTCATTTTTATTTCTCCATTTGGGTTGTATGTCTAAAATAATACTTTTACAGAGGCATAACATATATTATACAGCCATTTTGCTTGTATAAATACGGCATTTATCGCAGTCTATTGTGTTATCCTGTTCGAACGAAATAAAGATTATCTTATTGAATATAATCCGTTTTGTCGGGACCATCCACTTTTTGATGTTTATGTTTTGCAGCATTTCTCGCTATCTAAACGGATATTACCAATGTTACCGGTCAATATCAATATTGCTTTTTGCGATTCTAAGAGGTGGATTTATTTCAATCTGTCTGCAGGACTCAAAACTCCACGAACTCCTCGATTCACTTCCTATCAATTCAATATTTCTTTTGAGGATAAAAATTTGAGATTTTTTCTTATTGCTGGAACAGAATATTTTATCAGCAGAAGATTTTCTCTCCTGGGAAGAACTCAATTTAGTTCAATTCCTACTAAAAAGGGCTCTACGCTTGATGAAAATGTTAACCTTGGAGGTACTGAGTTTTCTCTTGGGTTATCTTTTTATTTTTAGCTGCACTTGAGGAGTATCATCCTTTTGTTTAGATTAGGGGATAAATAGGTCACCCTGAAAATCATCTCTTAAGGCTATTTAATTAAATTCATAATATCAGTAACTTTATATATGTAACTGATTCTATTTATACATATGAAGTCTATTAACTATTAAAAATGATTAATAAACAAATCAAAGTACTTCTGATCGAAGACAATCCCACTTAAAACTAATGATAAAATCAAACCACAAATCAGATTTAATATAAAGGAAAGGAGGCAACAATGAAAGTATTAAAACAAGCAAATTTGGTAAGGATCGTTATCCTTGCTGCCATGGCTGTGCTGGTATGCCCAAATGCTATTTTGGCTCAAGAACTGGTCAATCCGAGTTTTGAGACAGGCGACTTATCAGGTTGGGACACCGACATTCCGGAGGGTGGATGGGCTAAAGCCGCCTTGGACTATTTCTCAGACTGGCCGCACTATACGCTATATTCCGCGATAGACGGGGACTCCTTTGCGCTGCTGAAGACAGACGGACCTGGATCCTACACCACTTTATCACAGACGTTTGATGCCTCGGCGGGCAGCAAAATATCAGGCTGGGCCTTCTTCGATTATCAAGACTATTGGCTATCCACCGATGACGCATATGTCCAAATAATTGATTCTGGTGGCGTGGTGGTGGATACCGTGTTTTACGCCAGCCAAGACACTGTAGGCGAATTTGGCCAGACAGAATGGACACACTGGGAGCATACATTTACACAGCCAGGAACATACACAGTAGAGGCTCGAGTTGCCAACAATTGGGATTCCTGGTGGGATAGCTTCATGGGGCTCGATGGTGTTGTGTTAACGGTTCAGGAACCAAAAGAACCAAAAGTACTGAAACAGAACATCATTAACCAGTTGTGGACGTATGCCCCTGAGTCTAAGCGAATCCGCAAGGCCATTAGGGAGATCGAAAAAAGCCTTGAGGATAAACTGTGGACCGACAATTTCCACCTGAAATCAAAGGGTGGCAAGAAGGTCTTGGACCGCGAGCGCCGCGCCGCTAGGGAGCTGGTCCACTTGCTGAAGGGAATCCCTGATGACGGCAAGTGCGGTGGAATCTCACTTATCGAACTCGAGTACACAGGTTCTGTGCCAATTGATGTTGAGGTATATCTTAAAAACGTCCTTCTGGGTTCCTTCCATGTTGAAGAAGAAGGAGATACTTTCATGGTTGAGGCGACCGAGGAGACCGGAGGGAAACTGCACCCAGAAATCAAACTCGTATCCGATGGCATAGAGCTGACAAAGATCCACACATCCTGCTCAAAACCCATCAATATAGATGATGAACACGGTTACTTTATCATCGTCGATCTGGACAAGCTGCCACCTAAGAGCGGTAAAAAGGGTAAAAAGCACCAGATCAGCGAAGAAGCCCAAGTTGCAGTTGAGATTGCAATCGAACAACTGGTAAAGGCTGACCGGTTGCTGGCGGAAATCCAGCTTGATGATGCGCGCCTGTTAACCCCAGCCGATCCTGCACGACAGGACAAGTTCGAACGCGAGATAGAAAAGGCTGATAAAGAACTCGCCAAGGGTGATGAGGACCGTGATGACTACAAGTTAGGCAGGGCAATCCACCACTATAAGAAGGTATGGGAGCATGCCACCCGTGCTATAAAAGAGGCGACGAAGCTTCCTAAGTCATAGCTGAAGACCAACCACCAGCTTACAGTTAGAAAAGCTGGGAAGTAACGAGCTGGATACTAAATCAGGCAATTCCAGTTTGTTCAAATATTTCCGGAGTGTTTGCTTGCTTATTGAATCATCTCAGCGTTTATGGCAGCATTCTATCGGCAATTTACAAATTATCTGTAGGTATATGCAGGTATACCGAATTATACCGAAATATATCTCAGCAAGTCACAATTTGGTCACAAAACCCATTTCCCCCATAATCCTTTTTCTAATACGCAACACCTAACAAAGCACTTAATCATTCAAATTTGACTCTTTTCTCATTAATTGATATCCTTTCGCCCAGTATACAGAGGGAACAATGGGAATAAAGTGCCCTAAATGTCATTTCGAGAATCCTGATACTCAACGATTTTGCGGTGAGTGCGGGACAACAACTAAGTCCTCCAGAAAACATCCAAATCTCTCACACAGAAACTCTCGAAACACCCAAAGGAGAATTAACCACTGGCTCCACTTTTGCTGGAAGATCCCAGATTATTGAGGAACTGGGTAAAGGTGGCATGGGTAAGGTCTATAGGCTATTAGATAAGAAACTAAATAAAGAAGTAGCACTGAAGCTCATAAAGCCTGAAATAGCATCGGATAAGAAAAAATTATGAAGACCGCTAAGCTCGATTACCCGGTTCATACATTAGACAATCGCTTGCTTCTTCCAGCTGGTAAGGAGTTAACGTCGGAGGCCCTGGATGAATTGATCGCAGCCAATAAGGACACATCTTATCAGGTGCTTTCCTTTTTGGAGTATGGCACCGTCTATCAAGATATCCTCCGCTTAATTCAAAAGCCCCCCTACCATGTAATCTTCGATGAGCTAAAAAGAACACTTGCCTTGAACCTAATGAAGAAGATCAGTTTCATCCTACCCATTCTGGAATCCCTCGACTATTTTAAAGAGAGCGACTTTTATACTTACCGGCACTCTCTGATGGTGTTCGCCATGTCAACAATCATAGCTCGAGATCTGCTGGAAAAACCCGAGGATTGGATCATGGAGGCCATGGCCGGGACCATACATGATTACGGCAAAATATGCGTTCCCCTCCAGATATTGAAAAAGAGCGATCCACTGACCAGGACCGACAGGAGCATCCTGGAACACCATGCCTTAGCTGGCTTTGTGCTTCTCAGCTATTTCCTTCAAGATCCCCGGAGTTTTGCAGGGCAGGTAGCCAAAGAACACCATGAACGAAGGGATGGATCTGGATATCCACTTGGCATCTCATTGAGAGATAGGATGGTAGAGATCATTGCCACATGCGACGTTTATGATGCCCTCCTTTCGCCGAGACCTTATCGAACTACCCCATATGACAATAGGACAGCTTTGGAGGAGATCACCGAGATGGCCCGGGGGGGCAAATTAAGCTGGAATGTGGTCCAGACCTTAGTGTCTCATAACCGAAAGGATAGACCTCATTTTCGAGAATGCAGGGTTTCCACCGAGAAAAGGGGTATCCCCCCGGCAGACAACTTATATGGGGTCATTGCAGACGAAGATGCTGATAACAATAGGGGCTGAGATAATTAATGTCTTTGGTCCTTCCATGTATGCCCACGGTGCCTGTAAAATGAGGCCAGGCCTACACTTTTGACAACGAATTCCATTTCCTTTGAAACGGAACAATGGAGGTCAAAGTCCATAATCTTGGCCTCCTGATTGATAAAAAATACAGCAGAGCGTATAAAAGACAGTTGAATGGTAGGGAAATTCTCAGTAAAGGGAATCAGTATGAAATTTTAAGGAGGCAGTAAAATGGAAGAAAAAGCTTTGAAAGGAGTAAGGTTTGCCAAAGCCGCTGATGTCATGACCAAGAATGTGGTATACATTGAGGGCAACGAGACAGTGGCCAATGCTATCGGGCTCATGAAGGAGAAAGCGATCTCCAGTTTGGTAGTGAACCGAAGGGACCCCGAGGACACATGGGGGATTATGACCCGCAAGGATGTGGTTAGCAAGGTCGTCAGTCCAGGGAGGGACCCCGATGGAGTCCTAGTCTTTGAGATCATGACAAAGCCGCTTGTCATGGTCTCCCCTGATCTCGAGCTGAAGTACTGCGCCAGACTGTTCAATCAGACTGGCGTTAGGAGAGCGCCTGTTTTCGATGGTAAGGAGATTGTCGGGATTTTGAGTAACACCGATATCTTCTTCGCCATCGGAGTTTTACTGCCTCATTATCGAAGTAAGGATTAGGAATTTCACCCAACGAACAGACCGACCCAGCCGAGTCACCCTAACTATTTGGCTTCGATGATAGGCACGTTGCCTAACGCGGGCTTCCCTTCTGGCGCCAAAATTCGCCTCTTTCTTTTTGACCGAATATCATTTATTTACAAAGGCCGCAGAGCGAATTAGCGCCTCAATCAATATAGTGGACAAATAAGGCAAAAAAATATTCTCATTACGGAAGCAAAATGAAAAAATTTCTTTTAATTATTAGTATTCTTATTTTTTCTTTAGTATTAGCCATTTTATACAACCCTGGATCAGCGGAGGGAGCTAAAACAGAAATTTTAAGGCTAGACGTAAAAGATATTAAAGAGGTATTTTATGAAAGGATTAACAAAACGGTTTCATTAACACTACAACGAGAAATAAAGGAAATCACAAGGTTGGATTTTGTCAACTTCAACAAGTCTGAAGCTCTCTTACTTATGGATATGCTTACCAGCCAAAAAGGTCTAATAGTCAAGGTTGATATAGATTCCGGGTATGTTTATGACTTCGGTTTTAATACTAAAGCGAAGTGGGACTAAAGATAAGTGGGTTTTTTATTAACGTTAACAAGAAATCTGACGGGAGAGTATTATTGAAGCAATATAATCCAATCACTACCCTAATAACTTAGCTCACAAGCAACCAAAAGGGAGCTTGACACATGCTTGAAATGGAAAGAGGCGAGTGGAAGCCAGGATTCCCTGGCCTCCCGAAGATTGAAAAAGGACGCTGAGCGAATTAGCGGAGCAAGAAGGAGACTAGGAAGGGTGGATTATCAGGAAGGTAGGAAAAGATGTTAGATTTAATATTAGATTTTTTATTACTTCTATTTAGAAAACGTTTTTTTAAGAAAAGAAAAAAAGAAGAAGCGAAACTTGTTTCTGATGAAACAAATAGCTCAATGCACAACCATCATGAAGAAGGGGAAATGACAAAAAAGGGATTGCCTGTTTGTGCTGGTTGCCATCGTCAGCTTGAAAAGGATGCTATATATGAATTAAAGAAAGTCTGGTGTACTGAGTGCTACAAAACTCATGTGCTAAAAATAAAGGTGTAAATATCAAGTCTGGCGAGGCAAAAAAAAAGGAAGCCATAGAGCATTATGAGAAATTCCTCAATCTCTGGAAAGATACTGGCCCTGGTATTGCTGAGGTCGAGGATGCGAAGAAGAGCCTGGCCGGGTTGAAAAGTTAATAATCATTATTAAAAGATATCGGATTTGAAATCCGTCGCTCTTTCGGTTTATATTGTTTAGCATCTTTATTATTTTCAGATAGTTTGAGCTCCATCTATAAAACGATTTCAGGTACTTGTGACCTAAATGTAACTGTGTCTGCTAATTTACAATAGATATGTGATAAGGTAATATAATTCACCGAGGTGCGCCCGTAGCTCAGTGGATAGAGCGGCGGACTTCGAATCAGATGGTCGGGGGTTCATATCCCTCCGGGCGTGCCAGCTATTTTCCCTTATTATTAGGCTTTTCCTTTACACAGGAACCAGATATTGTTAAAGGTCATAATCTGGTGTTGATCAGTCACCCTGTTGACAAACAACCGTCTTTTTCCTATTATTCCTGTATCGGCAAAGCGATTTGCTATCACACTTGATCTAGCTCTGTTCAGCCTGATTTCTGCACCCTGAGGCCTCTACATCCGTCTTTTTTAAGGGAAATACTGCTTTAGGAGAAATATATGAAGATTGGAATAATCTCTTCCTATTTGCCCATTCACTGTGGAATAGCCACATACTCCTCATATTTAATAGAAGAATTGCGCAGACTCAAAAACAGAGTGTATATCGTCTGTCATAAGGGAGGAAAAGGACTTGACTGTTATCCGGCGTTCAATTACGATGAACCGGACTTGCCTCATAAAGCTTTTAGGGCAATGATGAAATTAGCATCAGATCTTGTCCATATCCAACATGAATATGGCCTCTTTGGAGAGCAGAGAGGAATGAATGTCATTCCCCTCGCCTATAAATTTAAGCTGAGCCAAATCCCAACAGTAATAACCCTCCATACTGTCCCTAAAAAGTGCGATTATGAAGAGCAAATAATTGAGAAAGCTCTGGTTGAGATTGCAGATGCTACAATTGTTCACGAACAATATCAAAGAGAATTGATCATAGGGCGGGTTGGCTATCAGGATAAAATTTGGGTCATTCCTCATGGTGTGCGCGAGATTAAACCTGTCTCAAAAGCGAAAGAGAAATTGGGCCTTGAAGACAAAAAG
>Ga0209986_10005206_pt1 | contig 10824 bp, 9 predicted proteins | sample BlataG_FD_183168 | JGI IMG/M metagenome (GOLD analysis project Ga0209986, IMG submission 183168) | Deep subsurface microbial communities from Black Sea to uncover new lineages of life (NeLLi) - Black_00105 metaG (SPAdes) (version 2) | ecosystem: Environmental > Aquatic > Marine > Oceanic >...
ATCCTTTAACCCAACGGGCATTAATGGACCCCAGTGACTACCACGCATCCAACCCTCCACAAAGAAACTATGCATAAAGGGCACCAAAACTTCTCCAAGCGCAGGCAAGCCATGTTGAGTTCTTACAATAGAGACGGGATCATCCTTTCCCACGTATTTGCCTGCAATCAAGGAGAGCTTCGTTGTGCTGGTTGCAACGCATATGAGGTCATCTCTGGCTCGCCGCACATGCGAAACCGTGTAGCGCCCAGGCGTTCCAATCAGTGCAATTAATTCGTACATTTCTTCGGGGCATTTCAGAATTATTTTCTTGTTTTCGATCAAGTCGAGTACCTCAAATTTGAACCCGCCTGCCATGTCTGGGTCGATTACAAGTCCTGCGGTGCTCATGGGGTCAGCAAATATGCGGAACATGGGGTAATTGAAGGCTCCTGGCTCCGTCTTGTCAGCGGCGAAGACAACGATTGGATCAGAGCCTCTCTCCTCTATTTCCATTTCAGCCACGCCAGGGCCCATTCCGCGAACGTTTCCACTGAAAGCCGTCTTCAAGAGATCCTGTCCTGCGCCGTATAACTTGAGGTCACTAGCCTTTTTGGCGGCTTCTTGGAAAGTGTTCCAAGCCAGCTTATGAATCCCAGCGTTGTTCTCTCCTCTTTTGTGAACCATAAGGAGTTCAAGATCGTCTCCAGCATGGAACACGTAGTGACTGTTAATCAGCCCATTCTCTTGTGCCTTTTTTAGACGTTTTTCACCGATTTCCAGTAGGGGCTTAGGTACAATATGGTGTCCCGCTAGGGAACCTACATCACATTTTATGACCGATATAGTCGTTTTTTCAGGCATTCCACTCGCCTCGTAACTTTTGATTTCTGGTGTAGTTTGTCTGAGAGTATCTTAAAAGATTTCCCCAAGCTGTTCAGCTCTAATCGAGCGATGGACTTTGTTATCTTGGCAACTAATGCTTTTTAATATTCGAATTAAAGTAAATATGGGAGATATCATGGGCAAGGTTGCAGTTGTGTCTGCCAAGATTCCTGAGGAGGTTTACAGAGAACTCGTTCTCCGTGTTCCTGATGGAGAAAGAAGCAGCTTTATTCGCGATGCTATTATGGAAAAACTGCAAACGGTTCCTCGACCAGACAAGATTTTTGAACTGGAACAGAAAATCAGCAGACTTGAGAAGGATATATCCGAGATAAAGAAATACCTAGCTGAACTTGAGGTCCTCACGTATGAGCGGGGCGAAATAAACCCTCACACCTTTTGCATAGACGAAATCGACCACAAGATCGTGGACTACCTCATTCATTACAAAGGAGCCACAACACCCGAACTCGCAGATTTCCTCAAAACCAACCGATGGTTGATTCTCAACAGACTTCGAAAGATTCAAAGACTTTCTAAGAAACAGCTTGGAAAACCCATCGTTGAATACTGTTCTGGAGAAAGGTCAGGTAAAAGAAAGGCTTGGTGGATAAGCGAGGAGCTTATCGAGACATAGCACAACGATTTTTATTCGAATTGGCAGACGATTTCGACGAATGGGCCCGTAGCCCAGATCGGATTAAGGCGCCGAGCTGTCCTAATGGAACAGCGCGTAGGCCTCCGGACGATGGAAGAAAGCCGGAGATCCGGGGTTCAAATCCCCGCGGGCCCGCTAAACTGAAATTGGCTCATTGTTTAGACGTGACAGCGCTTTATGGAAGGCCTTTATTTTGCTTGTGAGACAGGTTTAGTAGAACTATCAAATTCGTTGCACTAGGAAATAGGGGGTTTCAAAGGAACTAAAAGGGCTGGAAAAGGGTTAGGTACTATGTTGTTCTTGGCTCTCTTTATCCTGAGAACTTAAATGTCATAACTTCAAAATAAATGGCAAATAGTCTCATTTAGATAATCTGAAGGTGAATCTCGCCTACCCATCAATACTTAACCAAATATAGCAAAAACGGTCAAGATCACTTATCAATAATAGAGGATGATTTTCATGAAGATCTTGAAGAAAGACCTAGCTAAAATGATTGACCATACGTTAGTGAAACCTACTGCAACTAAAGATGAGGTTACAAAATTGTGCGAAGAGGCTGAGAAATATCGTTTTGGCAGCGTCTGCGTCAACCCCACATATGTGTCTCTGGCTACGCAGTTATTGAAAGAGACCGACGTAAAGGTTTGTTCCTCTATTGGCTTTCCATTCGGAGTTACTCTGCCTGAGGTGAAGGCGTTTGAGGCTAGGAGGGCTGTGGAAAATGGGGCTTGTGAAATAGACATGGTCGTCAACATAGGTGCATTGAAGTCTGAGGATTACGAGACCGTGAAGAGAGACATCGAGGCAGTAGTTGATGTGAAGCGTTCTCATGACGACGTCGTGGTGAAGGTTATCATTGAGACAGGATGCTTAACCGCTGAAGAAAAGGTGATGGCGTGCAAACTCGCTAAGGAGGCTGGAGCAGACTTTGTAAAAACCTCGACTGGGTTCATTAAAGGAGGCGCTACCGTGGAAGATGTTAGGTTGATGCGTGAAACGGTGGGCGGCGATATGGGGGTTAAGGCGGCGGGGGGTATACGAACCCTTAAGCAAGCATTGGCGATGATTGAGGCTGGAGCAAACAGAATTGGAACAAGCACCGGGGTTGTCATAATCAAAGGATTTTCAAGTACTTAACAACAATAGATTAACGTTTTTCAAACTACGCAGGAAAACAAACCAAAATTTACATTCTCTCAGGAACCTCTATTCCGAGGAGGTTCAGGGCGTTCCTGAGCACCATTCTAGTGGCGTCGACAAGAGCGAGTCTGGCATCACTCAATTCAACTGGCTCGGCTCCAATCACACGTAGTGCCGTGTAAAACGTATTGAACTTGTCGGCTAACACATTAGCAAAGTCGGCTATGGTGTTAGGTCTTAGGTTCTCAGCAGCATCCACGAAAACCTCGGGAAAGCGGGCTAGCATTATGGTTATGTCGTGTTCTACTGGATTCGTCAACAAGGAGTAGTCAGGGTTTTCAGGTTTTCTAGAAGCTTTTCTTAGGATGCTACACGCTCTAGCATGTGAATATTGAATGTATGGCGCGCTGTTTTTCTCGAAGTCCAACACTCGGTCCCATGTAAAAGCCACAGATTTCGTTGGGTCTACTTCAACAAGAGCGTATTTCATGGCTCCAATGCCTACGATGTCTGAGATTTGGCGTTTCTGTTTATCTGGCAAATGTGGAGACCGTTTCGAAACTTCTTCGTATGCTCTCTTGACAGCTTCGTCCATTACCTCGTCTAGGGTGACGTAGCGGCCTCTGCGACTTGACATTGTGTATCCTGGGAGAGTGACAAGATTATAGGCAAAATGGATCAAGTTTTTTGCCTGATCCCTATATCCTAGAGCATACAAAGCTAACTTTAACTGTAACTGAGATAATTTCTGCTCCATCCCTACTACGTTGATCACTTTCTCGGCTCTCTGAAGCTTCCACAGACTATACGGGATGTCACGGGTTGTGTATAAGGTGGTGCCGTCTGCTCTCACTAGAGTCAGAGATGGAAGCTCATACTCCTCTTTCAAACCTAACGTTTCTTTGAGATCAAAGTCTTGAACCACCTTTTCTGCGTCAAATTCCAAAACGTTTCCAACACGGAAAACATAGGGAGTCTTCTTCAACTGTTCAAGAATTCGCGTAACGTCACTGCTCCACGCGAAGCTGCTCTCCCAATCCCACGAATCTAAGAAGATTCCCGCTCTATCAAGGGTTTCTCTAAAACCTTCAATGCAGAGTTGGCAGACTTCTCTGATCAATTGTTTTGCTTCTTCTTCGCCTGCCTCATACTCACGAACTAAACTGCTCATTTTAGATTCGGGATTCTTGTCTTTGTTGATTGCGTTAAGAAGTTGATTGAAGAGCTTGGGAAATCTGCCTTCAAGGTCAACTGCTACTGACACCCAGTCGTCAAGTTCTCGCTGCAGCTTTGAAATTTCTTCAGCCGATGCAAATTCCTTTGCTTGTCCAACCTCTCTTTTGAGCCGTTGGATCTCTGTTATGCAACTTGTTATTGTATAGATTGTCCCGATGAAGTGGTCGGGTTTTCCTTCTGGTTTGGGCTTACCGAGCTTTTCATATCCATAAGCTATGACTGCTGTTTGACGGCCAACGTCATCAACGTAGTAGTGTCGAAAAACCGTGTGCCCCTGAGCTCTTAGGATACGTGCAAGTGCGTCACCTAACACTGGGTTCCTCGCATGTCCGACATGAATGGGGTGAATTGGGTTGACGCTGGTGTGCTCAACGATGATTTTTCTAGGCTCATCGGTCTTAACGTATCCATATTCAGCGTCGAGAGTTCTGATTGACTCAAACGCTAAGGATGAGAATTTTGCAAAGTTTGCATAGAAATTGATGTATCCCTCTCCAGCAGCCTTAACGGATTGAATTAATGGAAACGGTGATATGTTCACAGCCTCCGCGATTTTTTCAGCCAATTCGATTGGCTTTTTTTTGGTTTTTTTAGCGAGTTCAAAGCATACAGAAGAAGATAGTTCGCCAAACTGTGAGCTTGGAGGGGTTTCAAACGTGATGGAAAGAACAGAAAATTCAGGAAGTATCTTGTTTAAAGCATCTCCTAATGCTATTTCACATCCCTTACGAAATTCTGCAAATGGATTAACAGAGGTCATTTACCTTCACCATTTAGCGGGCCCGCGGGGATTTGAACCCCGGATCTCCGGCTTCGCAGGCCAGCGTCTTAATCCGAGCTAGACCACGGGCCCAACATAACAACTTTGTCATTTGGGTAAAAGAGTTTTCGATGATTAACGTTTCTTTAAAGCTCTTTTTAACGCATTGATTACGTTTTTTCTTTCCATGGCGACTATATATGGGCCTAGTTTTGGGCCTTCCGGTGCTCCTAGAAGGATTGTGTACAAAGTTTTGAAGAATTGTTTTGGTGGAACTCCATGTTTTCTTGCAGTGTTGAAGATGGCGCCCTGTAGCTTGTTTTCATCCGTTTCGACTTGAAGGATTTGAATGAACTCTTTAACCACACTGATTTCTTGTTTGCTCAGTTTTACGGTTCTTTCCTTTATTTCTGCAAAATCTTGCGTCCAGTTGAGCGCATACCCGATTCTTCTTTTCAGATCTTCTGGTGCCCCATCTTTTAAGTATCCATAGTCATGAAGTTTATTGACGACGTACTCTGTTTCCGAGCCCTTTGGAGCTACTTTAGCCAAATAGGTGAGCAAGTTATATGGTACATGGACGTTAGGCTTTGGGGGCGGTTTCTGCAATTGGTAGTATCTATATAAGCCGGTGAGTTTTGCCCGCTCCTTTTCATCCGTGATTCTTTTCTTTCCGAAGTAGACATCTTCCAGTTCATCGAGTTCGTTCATGTATTGTGGTATGTCCGTGATTGAGAGTGCCCGTGTTCCTATGAATCTTTTTAAGGTTAGCAAGAGAAGTGACTGTGGAGAGCCGTATCTGAACCAAACTTGAGGGGTGAAAACGTTTCCAACAGACATGGAGATTCTCTTACCGCTCTTATCAAGAAACATTTCATACTGCGCATGCATGGGTGGGACATACTCTAATATCTCCTGACATATTCGATCATTCACCCTCACTGAATCGGCAATGTCTTTTCCATAAGCTTCAAATCGTACGTCAAGGGCTTTCCACCTGGCTGCGAACTCTCCAGCCTTCCAGCTTAGTTTCCCCTCTCCCTTGGTGTAGTCAGCCTCGCCCTTATGTCCACATCCTTTGATCCATTTGCCTTTTATCTCCATTCCTTCACACACGTAAAGGACTTTGTTCTCTTTGGTCAAGAACTCATATGATTTGGTTGTATAGATTCGACCACAGTTTGAACACACTGGGAAGTATGGAAGAACCTCTACATACTTTTCCTGTCCTACTTCTTCCTTAACGATCTCTCCTATTCGTTTAGCGTTTGTTAGCAGCGTCTCGATTTCTTTGTTGAATCGTCCTTTCTTGTATGCGTCTGCACCAGACATGAACGTGTATTCTATGCCGCATGTGTCTAGGGCTTTTAAAAGGAGAGAAGTCATGTGTTCCCCGTAACTTTCGTGGCAACCATAAGGATCAGGAATCGACGTTACCGGATACCCCAAATACTTCCTCAACGATTTGGGAAGCCCTGCTGGAACGCTTCTTAAGCCATCTTTGTCGTCGGAAAAGGCTATGTACTCTGATTTGCATCCCTGCTCCTCAAGGGCTAGAGTCACTGCATAGGCTCTCGAGCAATCACTGAAACTGCCGATGTGAGGAAGACCTGAAGGCCCAATTCCACTCTCTGTTCTAATCAGACCAAGGCTTCTGCCTAGCTTACGCTCTCTTTCCACGATTTCGACTGCGATTTTGTCGTACCAAGTGCCATGCCCAATGATCTTTTTCGTCATGTTGAGTTTCCCTAGATTATTCGTGTAGAATAATCTATATGGTTTAATAAAACCATTTCAGTAATCTAGAGGGAGCGCTTCCGCTTTGCCCTTGTACGACTCAGTAGCTAGGCACGAGGCAATAGAGAAACTCGTTGTACGTGATACGACGAGAGGACAAGAGAAGAAATACTGGCGTTTCAGATTCGACCATTGGTATGGTGGAATCGTGACTGCAGATGCCGTAGGTTGCGGTTTGACCTGTAAATATTGCTGGGTTTCAGACGTCGTGATGTTCAAACCAGCTAAGACTGGAAAATTCTACAGTTCAGACGAAGTCGCGAAAACTTTAGCGAACATGGCGAACAAACGAAGCTTAAGACAATTGAGGGTGAGCGGAGGAGAACCCACGATAGGAAAACAACACCTGCTTCAATTGCTTGAGCATCTCAAAGATCAAACCTTTCTCTTCATTCTGGAAACGAACGGAATTTTGATAGGAAACAACAGTCAAAACGCAGAAGACCTATCAAAATACCAATGCCTTCACGTACGAGTTTCACTGAAAGGGTGCAACGAAGAAGAGTTCACCATTCTGACAGACGCCAAACCTGAGGGCTTCACACTTCAGCTGAAAGCGCTCGAGAACTTGGTGCAGGCCAGCGTTAAATGCCATCCAGCCGTTATGACATCATTCTCCACAAAAGAAAGTCTACAATCACTTGTCAAACGGTTAAGAGGCATCAGTTCTCAGTTGGCCAGAGAACTTGAAGTCGAGGCGTTGATCCTCTATCCGAAGGTTAAAAGAAAAATCGAGAAGCATCACCTGAAATATCATACATGCATGCAATAACGCGTATGAGTTTTGTCGGAAAGGTTCGTTTCTGTTATTTTCGCCATGATCGAAGTGCTGCAGTCACTATCAGGATTCCGAAGACAACCACGACTAAGATGACTGAGAGTATCAGATTTTTTTCGGGCCCTACAATGTAAAGGTACCAAGAACCACCAATCGCCGTGAACAAAATTCCCCAAGCAAATATGCTGAATGCGCCGCGTGCATATTTTTCAGGAGTCTTCAGTCTAATTCCAGCAACTACCATCATCCAAACGCCATAGAAAGTGAGAATCAGGGGAATAATCCCATCTATGATGATGTATTGAGCAGCATAGGCGGTTAGGCAAATCGCTATGATGATTACGAATACGCCTATTGAAAGAAGACCTAATGGTAGCTTTGCCATGGGCATCATCCAAGCTTCATTAGAGCTTCTGGCCGCATTCCGGGCAGAACTTCGCCGTCACCAAAACCACGTGTCCGCATTTTGAGCAGTTTTTCGTTTCTGCCGATGGTGCCGCAATTTTTGTCCCGCAGTCTGGACAGAATTTTGAGGTGGCGGGTATTTTTCCGCTGCATTTCGGGCAAATGAGTAGTGCTGCGGCGGGCGCGGAGGCTACTCCAGTCGGCGTCATTATCTGAGGTATGAGAACCATTCCTGTCCCTAGTCCTGCTCCTGAAGATTTCCCCAATTCTTTAGCAGCCTCTTTGACCGTTTCCATTCGTAGCACCTCTTCTGGTGCAGTTCGTCCAGTTCTGAGCCAGAATAGTCGTTCACGGTATTCAGGTGTGGTGTCTATCCCTTCAAAGCGGAGGTCTGTGAGATCGAGTCCTATTCTTCTGAACGCGTCTAGAATAGCGGTTTTCGCAGCAAGAGAGGTTTCATCCAGTTTTGTGAAAACGGTGAGCAGGTCGTATCTTGACAGTTCGTCGATGATCTTTTCGTTGAGGAAGCCGCGAAGATAGCTGTTTACGTCGCTTGTTGTGTAGGTGTTCTGTCCACCAACGACTTCGTTGACAAAGAGCTGCGGGTTCTCTACCTTAAACCAGAAAGATCCATGAACCTGAAGCGGCGCTAACTCAGTTGTCTGCGCTCGCGTTCCATACTTGCCGGCGACCACACGGGTCGAGACAAAAATCACCATAGCTTTGAACGGAGTCTCACCAAACCCTGCTATTCTCCTAAGAATGCCAGTCAATAACGGCACATTCAAAGTTGTGATAGCATGTCTTCCCGGACCAAATATATCATAGGCCTTTCCATCTCTGAAGAAAACTGCAGCTTCAAACTCACGGACGATAAGTTGGGCGCCCCATGTAATGTCTTCATCAGGATATTTCCAAACAATGTCTTCTGATCCCGGATTCTTCCATTCAATAACTTGAGGCATTTCACTTCACCCCCAATATTACCTCTCCACGTTCATCAAACTTCTCCTCCAACGACTCTAACGAATCACGAAGTTTTTCAATGTGTTCCCTCGCTTTCTTGAATTCATGTTTCATAACTTCTCCCTTGAACACAGAAGTATCGTCAAGGATTCTTTGTGCCCGACCGATAAGTTCGTTGTCGAAGGCGATCATTTTGTCAAGCTTCTCTTCTTGAACCTTCAACACATTGAAGAAGCCCGCATAACCGTACGACGCATGATTTATTTTTGCTGTTACTCTGTCAAATACCATGACAAGTCGATCCATTTCCGTTAATACTTCATGAAGGCGTTGATCAGCAAGTTTCTGAAAAACTTCTTTAGTGTCTTTTCTGGCTTCCAACAATTTTCGGTAGATGTGATTTCGAATCAGCTTGTCGGTTTCTCTTCGTATCTCCTTCTCCTTATATCCTCTGAAGCCAGGAAGTTCTCCCAGAATTCTCTCGAAAAGCGTTCGTTCTCCCTTAGCTTTCTCAAGCAACCCTTTTTTCTCGTTCAAATTGATCTTCCTCTGATTCATTTAATTTATTTTAGAAGTGGGTATAAAAGCTTTCATTTAGAAGAGACCAAACTTTGTTGCAGGGATGTCTCCTTTAATGACTGTTCCTGTGCCACCGTCTAAGGTGATGTTGTATCGTTCGCCCTTGTATTCATAGGCGATGAACCATATCGGCGCGTGCAGATAGACGGAATCGCCAATGGAGAAGTCGGTTTTCATTTCAATGATTTTATCCACATCTTGCTTCACCAAAAATTGATGATGACTTTCGATCTGTTGCTTAGCAGACTCTACCGCTTCAGTTTTCTCTATCTCGCTGTTCAAAACTTTAGCAAACTTTTCGATCTTTCGAAAGTCGTATGAAATTTTTCCTTCAAGCGGTACGTCATACTCTCTCGTAGGAAACTCAGCAGCCTTCCGCGCTAGAACAAGCCAATCATATTTTTTCTCAATTTTCCCCTCCTTCACAACGGGAGGAACTAACCTTTCAAAGACGCCTTTATACTCGCTGGTGGCAGTGACGGGAACGTTCCAAAACGGCAGGTAAACCAAACTTTTCTCTAGAATCTTGGACGACTTGGCGAGGTCTCCTGGTTTCATGAAGCCTGATCGCATCCAGTTGCGCACGAGTTCCTCCGCTTGGGCGAGATCATACTCGTTGAGAATCATGGAGTGCTCGAGGGTGAACGCTTTGCCTGTTTCTATGACGCTCGTATAACCACAGTAAGGGCATGTTGCGATGATTTCGCCTGGGTTGAACGCGATGGGTGCGCCGCACTTGGAGCATCTAATTTCTTGAACTATCGACATAGAGAAACCCTAGCAATTAGTAAGACAAGCTGAACATAAATTTTGTTAGTTCGTGAAGGCTTTTCTCATGATAGCGAAAATCTTGGATATGACGTAAAGCTTAATTTACTTTTACTTACCTCTATAACTACTAATCCGATAACATGGAAAAGGAGAAATTTTCCCTTTGGCTAGGTTCGCTAAACTGAGACTTTCCATGACTGTTTCCATTCTGCTGGTAACCACTATATTTGCCGTCTTTTTGATTGTAATACTTCTTCTTTTTCAGCTTCCTCTCACCTACGCTCTCACTTTCACTATCATCGGAGTGATACTTTTCATACTAATCGAGTATTTGATAGGACCCGAAATGGTCAGATGGTCAACGAAGTTAAGATATCTTCGCCCAGGGGAACATCCGTGGCTGGAATCAACTGTCAAGGAGTTGGTGCAGAAAAGCGAGTTGCCTATGCCAAAACTGGCCATTGTCCCTGATCGAACACCTAACGCCTTCGTTTTCGGAAGAACCGCTAAAGGAGCCACCCTGGCAGTTCATGAAGGACTACTCAGACAATTGAATCAAGCAGAAGTTCGTGGAGTGATTGGACACGAGTTGGGACATATAAAGCATAAAGACTTCGTGGTGATGACTGTGCTGTCCGCATTACCACTCATAGCCTATCTGATTGCACGGCTAGGCTTTGCTACGGTACGGTTTACCGATGGTGGACGTAAAAAAGAGGGCGGTATACCCATTCGGGCTTTGATCCTTGTGGCCGCTATCATCTCCTACATAGTATACATTGTCACGCTTTTATGCGTCATGCGACTAAGCCGCCTTCGAGAGCATTACGCCGACGCTTACTCAGCTTATGTGACGGGAGCGCCTCG
>Ga0209986_10005207_pt1 | contig 10824 bp, 14 predicted proteins | sample BlataG_FD_183168 | JGI IMG/M metagenome (GOLD analysis project Ga0209986, IMG submission 183168) | Deep subsurface microbial communities from Black Sea to uncover new lineages of life (NeLLi) - Black_00105 metaG (SPAdes) (version 2) | ecosystem: Environmental > Aquatic > Marine > Oceanic >...
CTTTTAGCCCAATAAGCTTCAGTTCTCCTTTCTTTGTTTTATCTATTATTTCATCACGTTCTTTCAGTTGTGATGCTATAACAAGCATGTCTTTAAGTTTTTTCAATTCTTCTGTTTCTTCAATCTTGCTAAGACCTCTTAACTTGGATTTCAACTGTATCAATTGATCTTCTAAACCTTGTGTTTCCATTACTTTTTCACTGTATGTCTGAAGAAATTCCATGTGTGTCATTTCCTGATCAGCTTTGCTTGTCATAATTATTTTATCTGGGAAGAACTTCCCTTCTCTATTCATGTCTGTTTTAACCATTGTCCTAATCCTCCATTTTCTTGTTGTTCTATTTTTGCTGTGTTGTATTTTACTAGGTAAGGTTTTGTCTTATGCCCACAAAGTACACACTCATTTACAAACCAACCAGCTGCTTCTTCTACATTCATATGATCTAACCCATCAAAGCAAGGAAGTGTTGTCATATGATAGCAAGGTGTACTATCTATAACCTTTTTCTCTACTGTCCTGTGGTTTTCTTCCATGTGAGCATCAAGCTCTTTCATTGAAGCAAACTCTGCTGAGCACTTACCACACTCATGTATTGCTGCTAATTCCATGTTTAAGCTGATGGCCTGAATATGTACCTATCATTGAAAACATACCACATCTTCTTGTAGTTGTCCTTCAGATTGAATTTAGGGCGGAATTTAACGTCGATTTTTGAAGGGTAATAAGTCCCATCTATAACCACTAACTTGTCGTATTTAGGGCTCCAGTACACGCACCAATAGTGTCCTCCGCCTACTACATCCCCTATTACTGAGTAAATCAGCCATCTTGGAATACCTGCTAACCTAGCAAGAACATAGATAAGCCCATTGATTCCATCACAATCATCAAACTTTTTATCATATGTTTCTATGGCAGTAGCCCAATATTCATTCTTACCCCAATTATCAATGTCCAGTTTGTACTTAACTCTATCAAGAACAAACTTAATTACATTGATTATGGTTTCATCTACATCTTTCCCAGTACAGGAATTTGCAGCTCTCCTAAGTTCAGGATCAGGGTTTACAAGCTGATCTGCTAAGAATGTATCTAACCTTATCTTCTTCCTGTATTTGCTGTCCACGATATAGTAGTACACAGTGTTAATGAAACCCTTCACCTCAGTTCCCTGGAAATAAGCTTCAATAGTTTTCTCAGCTACTTCTTTACTGAATTGTATATCCATTGTATTCACCTCATTTGAATTTTATTATGGCTATTACTTCTTCTACTGGTTTTCCTGTCTTTTTAAGTCTCAATGCTTTCTTCCGATGAACTATGTTGTATGTGCAGTCAAATCTACCAAGTAGATCTAGTACATCAGACAATTGCCAAATCATCTGATGTTCGCACCATTCATCATCATTGACAGGAATTACCAATATAAGAGTACCCTCTGGTGATAACATCTTTCTTAGCATTTCTACATGTTCTACAGGATCATCCATGTGCTCAATGACATGCTGTGATGTTATTACATCAAAGTAGTTTTCTCTTATGTCATCTGGGAATCCTTTTATATCACTTGATACCCTTAATGTAGACTCTTTTTCTAATGCAATCTTTATTGCATAATCACTAAAGTCAAGCCCATACAATTTGCAGTTTGCCTTTTGTGATTTAGTATAGATTAGGAAGTCTCCTGTGGCACAACCATAATCTAAGATTACATCACCATCCTTAATGTTATCCAGGATAATGTTCCATCTTCTAGGATCACTTCTTTGGTCTACTCCTTTCTCATTCTCAAATTTATATTGATTATTCCAATATTCTGGAGTGTTGATGTTTCCCTTTTTTGTGTTGAAAGACTTATCATCATTTGATTCTTCTCCTACAACTTCACAACCTATTCCTTGATCAATGAGTTTTGAAGTAGCATCACTATCTAAAATCTTAGTGTATGCTTCTGTGTCGTCTGGGAAGAATTCTTTAATCCATTCTTTGCTTATTGTTTCCCAAGTGAAATCATGGCCCTTACAAGCCTTATGCATCTCATCCCATAGAGGTGGATTTTTCAGTATCCCTACTATAGAATCAATAAACTTCTCCTTGTATTCTTTAGAGTGTGAGTCGCCATCAATTAGTATAGCACAACCCTTAGGTATGATTTCAGGTAATGCAGCCTTATTGCTGGTTACTATTGGTGTTCCTGCAGTTACTGATTCCATAGCAGTGATACAACATGTTTCTGGATAATGGTTAGGGTATGCTAAGATTGCAGATGATTTCATTTCTTTAGCAAGTTCTCTCCTTATAACTGATCCATGATATGTTACACCTTCCATCTCTTCTGCTTTCTTGTAAAGGGCTTTAAAGTCATCTGTCTCTGTTTTGTCTCCTTGCCCATAGACTAGCATTGAACTAAATATATGCAGCTCTGCTTCTGGAACAAGATTCTTTATTGTAGGAAACACTTCTAGTAAAACATCTAATCCTCTGAATGGTGTGCTACTATAAATCAGCTTGAAAGGATTACGTTTAACTTCTTGCTTATAGTATTGTGTATCTACTCCATTCCTTGCAAAGAACCACATCTCCTCTGGAACCATTGGATATACTTTTTTTATTTCATCTTGGTGCCATTGGGTTAGAGCAAATACTCTATCTACATTCTTATGCTTTATTGCTTGAGGAAGTTTATCAAACAGATAACTTTCAGGCAAATCATGAGTCCATAGACAAACCTTATCAACTTTGAATCTCTGTTTGAAATCTACATCTGCAAGTATCAATGTGTTTCTTGAAGAGATAAATAAATCTGTCTTCCACCCTTGCATACAATCTGTATCCTTCACATGAAGATAATGGACATTATCATATATCCCTGGCTTTGTGCAATTACAGAATACAAAAACATTATATTTCTTAGCGAACATCTTTGCTAAGTTTATTATGTCTCCTTCTGAACCACCAATAGCTTTACGTTCTATTGTGTCTCCTGCAAAATCTGACAAGGTCATGTTGTAGAATACTATTGTCTTTTTCTCTGGATCTATATTGAACAGTTTTTTCTCTGTTTCTATTATATCTTTTCTTCCGTGCTTCTTTAAAACTTTCTCTCTTATTTTCTTTACTTCTTCTTCTCCTGGAAAAGATATACCATTTTTCACATCTACATGATCACAGAGTACAGAAGTGTCACAGTATGTTTGAAAACCTAATTCTTTTGCTTTCATAAAGAACCAATGATCTTCTCCAACTTTGACTCTAACTATACTTCCATCATCTTTCTTATGTTCCCAATCTTCCTGGAAGAAAGGTATGCTTTTCTCTTTGAATTTATCGAAGACTTCCATATTAATCATGGAGCAACCTAATCCTGATCCTTCAATTTCTACTAATTGTTCAACAGGAAAATCCCAATAAGGACCATCACCCATCTTCTTGAATATTACAGGCTGAGCAGGAGAACTTTTCATGTAGTATATTCCTGTTACAATAGGCTTGTTATGGGATAGCAGTTTAGTTATGACATCTGTTGGTGGGAATACATCTGTGTTGTGTAGTAAGATATTGCCTATTCCGCCACAGAATCTTTCCGTCTCAGTAGATAAATCATACAAATCTCCTTTATAATCAAAATCCATTATTTTTTTTATTTCTGTCCTATCTTTTTTCTGCCACTTAGTTGTATGTTTATTCAGTGTAACTGTTATAACAGATTTTTTATCATCCCTAATATTAATGTTGTAGCTTGATTTATTTAGACTTTCTAGAAGATATAGTAGCCCACTAAATAGTGTTTGGGAATCTTTTGTGAAAGATACATATTCTTTGCCTTTTGAATGGTTTCCATCACCTTCGTGAAATCCATCCATGAAGGCTTTCTTAATTTCTAGTGGCGCATTGAGTATTTCTTTTGGAACTTTTTTCTTATGCCTTTTGGTATAACATTTTTCATCAAAGAAATTTTTCAGTCCAAGAGCAGAACAGCCCAACCTATAACATCCTTTTGTAGATGATATATTATAACTTGCTTTAAATGTGGAGAAATTCTTTTTTAACAACTTCTTACATTTTATAACGGTTTCTTTTTTCCCAGTGAAAGAGAAATCTCTGTTAGATGTTGAGCCATCAGCTACAAATAAACCTAACAACCATGCAAAATCTTTATTACCTTGGAATACTGTTTTTTTATAAATGGGGCTAATCCTTGGCATTGCTAACTTATCCCCTACTTTAAGATCTTTTGCATCTATAGGCTTGTTTTTGCCTAGTTTGAACACACTGTGATTAGGAGATATATCAACTAACCCTCCTTTGGTATTTATTCTTAATAGTTTCCCTTCATATGGGTGCTTGATTATTTTTTTAACTTTTACCCATTTATCATATGAATCTCTAACTTCAATAATTTGGTTTGGTTTTTCATACTCTACCCCTCGTGCATCACATATTGAATTATTAAAATTAGTGAGTTCTTCGATAGGGATATAATCTATACTTTTATCAGCATATCTAACTTGTATGGGGGTATATCCTGGTACAGAATCAATGAAGAATAGAAATCTAACATTCATATCCATGGCTTGCTGCACAACTATATCTCTTGCTTTTGCATAACCACCTTTGTTAATATAATCTTTACCTTCATACCAAACGTGTTTCCAAAACATTCCAGAAGGAACACCGTGGTTCAATTCATTAAGTCTCATCATCCACTTAACAGATACCATTCCATCTGATATAAATGCAACAACCATTCCATTCTTTTCTTTTTTTTCATCAGTCATAATATTCACCTTGTTATATCTATGCTTCATCCCAGTCCCATTGTCCTACTATCTTGTGTGGTACTTGTAAATCAGTATCAACCCATAAAACATAATCTAATTTTCTAGCATCGTCAGAAAAACAGTAGTCTTCTCCTGTTTCTAATATGCCACTTTCTCTTTTACATTTGATCTTTATCTTATCAAAAACTTTAGTCTGTATCAATGCACAGCCAAAACCTATCCTGTAACATTTTTGTAATCCTGTACCAATTAAATCTAAACTCATATTTTTGAGATCTTCCATGATTGGTACTGGTGCAGGAAATCCAGCTTCATCTATTGTGTTCATTAAAGCTGAGACTACTGGTAAATTATGTTTTTTCAAAGTACCAACCACATCAGAAGTGAGGATAGCATCTGCATCCAACATAAGAACATGAGAATATTTGTAATCCGCATAACCTTTTAATGCCTTAGCTCTTATAATATTTCTTCCAGCAACAACTCTATCCATTGCTTTCTTTTTCCAAACATTCCTGTAGAAAAATCCTTCATTCTTTATTCTGTTTGCCATAGATCTATTCAGAGAAGTATCTACTAGAAGAATGTCGTGACCTAACTCTCTTCCAAATTTAATTAGGCCATCCTTAAATTCTTCCCAGCAATATAATTTCTGGTCGTCTATTGGTGCTCCTATTAAGATTTTTTCCATTTGCGTTTGAATGTTTTCTCAATCCAGTCACTGTAATCTTTGTAAACAATACAAACAAGGTTACAATTATTGCCAGTATCACAATCGTTCCAAAGAAAGCGGCGTAACCACTTGCTTTTCTATTCATTTTGTTTACCTCCTAAAGTAATTCTATTCGTCAATTAAAGTAACTTCTTTTGCTTGCATTCCACGATCTCCTTGTGAGCCTTCAAAAGATACTCTTGCGTTATCCGCTAACTCCATACTTTGGTCTTTCAAGAAACTCATGTGGGTGAAATAATCATTACCATCATCTCCTGTGATAAAACCAAATCCTTTCGCTTTGTTAAAAAATTTTACTGTTCCTTCCACTTTTATTCATCCTCCTTATTGTCTATTTGATCTTCATCGGATTTCTCCTCAGATACTATTTCTGCATCCTGGACATCTTTGTCCGTCAGGATAATTTTGTAAATGTCTGTGTGTGACTCACCGTGTAGATTAAGCTCTTTAATATGTTGCTTTGTTATGTTCACTACCTCTTTTGCATTTGCATCAAATGGTTCGCCAGGTCTTCTTAGAATTTTAATATACCCTGCCTTGGCTAATTCACCTAAGTTATCTCTGCTAATTTTTACATACTCTATGGCATTGACTTTATCTAGATCAAACCCTTCTTTCATATGGTCTAATAACTTCTTTTGTAATTCTAGAAATTTCATTAACCTATCTGCAGCACCCAACACATTTGCTTCATCTTCTGACCTTAGCAGGATTTCTGTTATCCTGGTGTGGACCATAGTTAGGGTGTCAGCTGCTTTTACTACTGCACGTTTTAATGTGCCTTTAAGCATCTCATCACCCGCAATTATCTCTGCGCTTCGTGCAGCATAAGTTCTATAAGCATTTTGGATAGCATCTACTGAGGCTTCTAAATTAAATTCATCATTGAGTTTCTCTTGTATAGCTACCCAAGAAAGATCAGCAGACCTCCATTCACCGAGTTTAGATAATACTTGTGGTTCTCTTAACATGTCTCCAATCTGCATTATGATTTCACCTTATATACATACACATGATTATAATTAATCATAAGTATTTTATCCTCATTTATCAACTCATTTAATAATTTTTTGATTGAATTGTATGTGTTCCCATAATTTCTCTTGTTTAGTAGTTCTTGGATCCTTGATTGCGTAATGCCATATTTGTATTGGCTAAGTAAAGATAACAAGATCTCTTTCTTTTCCCTGGTTGTATAGCTATGGAAATCAGTCAACGTAAAATATGTTCCTATTGCCTATTGGCAGTTTCTTTATCTTGCTTTCTGCAAATAATTTCTTTGTGTGCTTCACCGCTGTGTCCATACAAATAGTGAGTTCACTACAAATCATTTGACAATTCTTGGCTTCACTACTTTCTCGTAAATAATGAATAATTGCAGAATCCAAATCGAACTCTGCAATTAATTTATATTTACTTCTAGGTTGGTTCAAGCTGTAGGCCCCCCAATTATATTTGATGTTGTAACCCCTTTTCTTTTTGCTGATTCTGCGAGTTTATCTTGTTCATTCTTTAGAGCAAAAGAATCAAGCTGTTTGTCTGCTAGTTTGCCTATTGTAACTTGTAGGGACATACCAGCAGTTGTTTGTTTAACAGTCATGTCTTTGACAATTCCCTTTAAATCTGGTGTTAATGCAACAAGCTTTTGTGCCATCTCTTTTTCTAATGCTCTCTTCAGCAAACTTTGTAAGTATGCTACTAGATTCTTTTTCAATACTAAGCCCCTGTCATAGATTTGTAATCTTCTATCTTCAAACCTAGCTCCCTGGAACACTGACTTAGTAATTTCATTGGCCTGTTCATTGTTCATGAAGTTAATAACGCCTTCTCTAACCCTTTCGCTTATTACTCCCATTTTTTGAATTTCACTATCAAGATCTCTTATCTCTGCTGACAATTCTTTAGCTGTCATTTCTTCAAAATCTTTTGTTGTGTTTGGCAGTTCTGGTGTTGAACTTGAAACTTCTTTCTTTTGAAGTTTGTATCCACACTTATCTGCTATCTCTTCCAAAAATTGTATTACATCTATTTTCTTTTCTGGCATTTTATACCAACCTCCTTATATGCGGGCAGTCCTTGTTCTGATCTAGGAATTCCCTTGTTTTTTTATCAGTGACTTCGCCTGTCCCAAAATCACCATAAATATTTTTTATGTCTTGCATTTCTAGTGCATTGAAATGATTAGCAAATGTTTTTGCAAGCTGCACTGCTTTACTTTTGTTGTCTGCTTCAATTTGCCATTTGTCTATTTTGAGATCAACCTTCCTTAAATTGATTGGCAAATGTTTCACTAGCTTTTTTTCAAATTCTAGCTTATCATATTGCCATAATTCTATTTTAATTTCATAATTCCAGAATTCTTTTACACTGTTCAAACATTCTATTACTTTTGTTGGTATCAAGTCCAGGATTGGCATTCTCTTAAATTCTTCAATAGGTATATGGAAATAAGATAAACGAGGTATTGTCTTTGCCATCAATTTAATCTTCGCTTCTTCTTTTGATTTAATCATTGAACTATATTTCCTTAAAAAGTTAGAGTCAACTCCAACTACAGCGACAGTCATTGGCCCTAATGCTACATCTATTGCTGCTACATAAACACCAAGTTGTAATTTCCCTTGCTTACTTTTCTTCACCATCTTTAAATGCCTCCTCAAGTATATTAACTAATTGCTGATATTCTGCTCTTAATAGCTGTATTCTTTTTTTTTCTATTTCTTTTAATTGTTCTTCAATCGTTTTTTTATTTGACATTTAAATTCCTCCTTCTCAACAAGTATGCTACTCAAAAAACTCAGTAGCGGCTTTTAATTCCCCTCCAAGAGAAGTCTCGTTTCTGCCTTCCAGAGAGAGCTTTAATAGTTCCAAGCATATATCTTGAATGCACAAAAGGTATTGACACCTGGCTAAGACCAGATATTCTACCTCTTTTTCCAACTCTTATCATTTCCTTGCATACCCTTACAGGATCCTTAATATCTTCCAATACATTACTGCAATAAACAAAATCAAATTCTTTATCTTTGTATGGCCAAGGTGTCTCGCAAATATCCTGCTGCACATATTCTCTTGTGCAATTAACATCCTTAGGCATTACATCTATAATATGTGTTGCTTCTGGGAAAGTTCTCTGGAATCCACCTACATCAAGTATTGCCATTAATATTTCTCCTTCTCATATCTTTTCTTCAGTAAGTTTTGTAAGCTTTCAATTTTATCTATTAACATCTTCACATGCCGATCAATATTACTACCAAAAGCAACTAGTGTTGCTGTATCATCCATTGTTATTTCAGTATGACATTTTTCATGTATTGGTAGTAAGATATTTTTAGCAGGGTTTAGATGCTTTGGCAAAGCGTGGTGTGTTGTTCTTCGGAGTTCCTTAGTATTTCTAAATGGTTTTCCACATCTCCAACATACGGTGCCTTGTATTGATATAACTTCATTTCCTGATTCTTCTGCTGCCATTGTTTTTCACCTGTTTATTTTTTTTCTGCTCCACCGTCTTATCTCAATAAAACCGCACATCAATACCCATTCATAGATATATGACCATGATGAATCCTCATTAAATTTTCTAAACATCATTTTAGGTTTCTTTCTCCAAACAAATTGGAACTTAGCCATTTCTAATCCCATCTACGAATTTCTTAATATCATCAAATGCTTCTTTTGATTCAAGACCAAATCTTTCTTCAGTTTTTATTTCATTTTTCCAAAACAATTCAACATAACCTAATCGGGGGTTCTTGTTTACAACATCAAGCAATTTCTGGTCTGCCCATTTAACAGAGGTTGCATAAGCATTCTTAGGTTCAAATATTAATTTATTTCCTTCTAAGCTCACTAGCCATCTATGATGCCAAAAACCATTATAAAATTCTGCTAAAGGTTCTTGGTTCATTCCGCAAACAAGTTCTGATATTTTTGCAGGACAATTAATGTAGCCTGCTTTGCCTACTCTCATCATCTCCTTGCACACACCAATGGGATCTCTTATATCTTCAAGAGTTTGAGTACACCATACAAAATCAAATTCTTTATCTTTAAATGGCCAAGGATAATCACATATGTTAAGCTGTGTCCAAGTTTTCTTAGTGAACTTTTCTTCTTCTTTTACCAAGCCCATAGCTTTACAGGTTCTGCCTCTTTTCTCATAAGATTGAATATCTATTACATGGGTTGCTTTTTTTATTGGTTGATCTCCCCCTCCTACATCAAGTATTTTTCCCGGTTTCAATTTGTAATATGCTTTCTTTATAGCTTCTAAATTTGCGATTACTACATTTTGTATCATTGTTCCAGCTCCTTTTTTAGATTAATATATGCTTCTTGAATCTCTTTGAATTTCTCAGCATCACCACCTTCTGTATCAGGGTGTGATTCTCTTGCAAGTTTTTTATATTTGTATGTAATGAAATCAATATCATTTATCTTATCAGGGATTCCCAGTACTTGTCTTGGAGATAATATCCTCTTACCAGTATCAGCATCAAAGCCAATTCTGAATTGATTCATTACCTGACCAAATGTTTTAAGCCCTCGTCTGATAGCTTTGCATTCAGCTTCAATCATCTGAGCTATTGCAGCAAGATTGTTCATTGCATTCCCAAGCTTATCACATTTGTAACTGTGTTCTTGTTCATTCACTTGCCATATTACTTCTGCCCAACCATCTGTGCTCCAGGTTCCTTTACCACCACCTGTCTTAATATCTAAGTATGGTGATTCAATTCCTATCTTTTTGAAAGAGTCTCTAATCTTTCTTGAGTAGACTGCTTCTGTTAGTCTTGCAGGATAAGGTGATACTCTAAATCTAATTACCTTTCCATTAACTTCAATCTTGTTTTCTTCATTCATTTTTTTCAACCGGATATTTCAAAGCTTGTTTTCCAGTGACACCTTTCAAGATAAGATCTTCAAAAGGCACTAAGTGCGTTGTGCAACCTTTACTTGTCATGACACTTATCCTCTGACATCCATCTTCATGAGTGGATTGTAATAATGTGTTCTTTAAATCCTCTATCTGCTTTTGATCTATGGTTGCACCTTTGGGTACTTTCTTCTGCCATTCAGCTATAACCTTGTCCATGATTTGTTTAACTTTTTCTTTTTTCATATGTCACCATCTCCTCTCACCTTTGAATAAATAAATCCACCAATTGCTCAGCAAATACCACAGCCTCTTGTGCCATTTCCTACCAGTGTGAATTAGTATTGCATCACCACCTATTGCTTGTTGAACAACAAGACCAACATTCTGTGGTTCAGTAGTAAATGCTAGTGAATCATTAGGTCTAGTG
>Ga0209986_10005209_pt1 | contig 10823 bp, 14 predicted proteins | sample BlataG_FD_183168 | JGI IMG/M metagenome (GOLD analysis project Ga0209986, IMG submission 183168) | Deep subsurface microbial communities from Black Sea to uncover new lineages of life (NeLLi) - Black_00105 metaG (SPAdes) (version 2) | ecosystem: Environmental > Aquatic > Marine > Oceanic >...
ACGAGCCGTTGCGCGAACGCTTGCTCGCCGGGAAGCAGTCCGCGCCAGATCTCCTCGATCGAGATCGCACAGGTCCACGGTTCGTCACCCTGGCGGCGCAGAGTGCGGAGTCGGTCGCCCGCCGGCCGGCCGCGGAGGGCGTCGATGAGTACGGTCGAGTCGAGCAGGACCCTCGCCATATCAGCCGGTGCGACGCTGGTCGGCCCGCTGCTGGCGGACCCATTCACCGGGATCGGCATCCCACTCGTGGCCCTGGTCGGGGATGGCCCCGAGCGATGCCTCGATATCGTCCCATCGCCGCTCATCGTCGAGTCCCCGGCGGATCAACTCCGCGATGAACGCGCTGCGGCGCCTACTTCCCGCCCGTTGATCGAGCTCGGCAACGAGCTCGTCGTCAACGGTGATGTGCAATCTCATGTGCCGAGGATAGCCCACTGGAGCGGCCGGCCGTTCGGCTGAAGACTGTGCCGACTGCCTCCTGAAACCAGACACTGTCCTCGCTACCAGCCGTCTGGTGCGGGAACGGCTTTCCGCCTCGATCAACTCCTGAATCTCGGAATCGTTCCGAATGGCACGGGTTCAACAGAAGCGTTCAACTCAAACCGAATTCAGCCGCTCCGGATCGCGCGACCCGAACACCGGCTGCCGCCGAGCGTTGCTCCATCCGCGATCCCACGGCCAGTGCCGATCGTCGTCGGTCCACACCAGCTGCAGCGCGCCGAACGCGCGCCGGTAAAACTGGTCCGCGATCGTGAGGTGCACGTCGGGATGATCGACCTCGACGGCCACCGTTCCTCGATGCGATCAGCGGCCGCGAGCAAGGCGGCGACGACATCCCGGGCGCCGGCCCTCGATGAGGCGCGGGGGACGGCAGGGCTGAGCAAGGCGGCGTTCGCGCGCGCGATCGGCTCCGATCCGAGCACCGTGCGGCGACCGCTGTCGTCCGAATTGGTTAACCCGACGCTGGGCACCATCGCCGAGGGTTCAGCGGCGCTGGGCATGAAGGTGATGCTCGCGCCGATGTCGGCCGAGGAGCACGCCCGCATCACCGAACCCATGCGGGCCTGCATCTAGGGCGCTCCCGTGGCTGCGCGGACGTCGTCCTCAGTGGTCAGCGACCTCGGGTTGCGTCGGAGGTATTCATCCCCCAATGCGCGCCCTTGGGCGTATCGCCGTTCGGGCAGGGGCAACGTCGGCGATATGACTGCGAAATGCACATCTGCAGCAATGCTGCTAAAATGCAGCTATGGTGGCAGTGACGATTCGACAGGTTCCCGACGCGGTTCGCGATGAGTTGGCAGCCCGCGCGGCCCGTGAGGGCCAGTCGTTGCAGGAGTACCTGCGCTGCCTGCTGGTGAGTGCCGCGGAGAAGCCCACTGTCGGCGAAGTGCTTGCACGCGCGCGGGCCCGGGTTGCCGCGACCGGTGTACGCCTCGATCCGGCGCTCACCGTCGGGGCCAAGGATGCCGATCGCAGGTGAGTGCTTCCCGGCTGGTGTGCGACGCCTCGGCGGTCGTGACGGTTCTGCTGGACTCTGGGGAAGGCGGGAACTGGCTTGCCCGTCAACTCGCCGGAGCCGAGTTGTGCGCTCCCGTGCTACTGCCCTTCGAATGCGCGAACGTCATTCGACGTCACGAGCTCCGCGGCCTGATCAGTTCGGACCAAGCCGCTCAGGCGCATGCCGACTTGATCGACCTGCCGATGGACCTGTTTCCGTATGAGCCTCTTGCGCAGCGGGTTTGGCAGCTTCGGCGAAACCTCACCAGCTACGACGCGGCTTATGTCGCACTCGCCGAGGCCCTCGACGCACCGCTGATCACCCTGGATCGGCGTCTCTCTGAAGCCCCGGGAATTGCTTGCCGCGTCGAGCTTCCACCCGCCGGTCCAGATTCCGAGGTTTGAGTCGGCCCCGCTCAGTACGTCTGCCGGCTCGTGTTCTACGTGCCATGCTCGCCGTTGGGGATAATGCCTGACGAAAGCCTCGACCCCACCGACTACCGGTTTACACACCCTCCTTGGACCCCGCCCGATTCATCCTCAAAAATGTCAGGTCCGTCGCTACACTGACAGCAGCTTCACGAGACACCGTCGCCAAGCTCCGACTAGGCGGTGCACCAACCCCACGCTCGTGGGTGGTTCGGATGACGAAGCGGCCTGCGCCACACCGGTGTCGGCAAGAGCGCCCCGTCAGCGGGGCCCGGACCAACCGGGAGTTGACATGTCTCGCGAGCCCTACTTCCTCAGCACTGCCCAGCGCGACCGCGCCATTGGCGCACTGCTGGGAACCGCGGCCGGCGATGCCCTCGGCGCCGACCGCACGCTCTACCCGCCAGGCGTCTGGACCGACAACACCGCAGTGGCGATCGCCACTGCGACGGGTACTGCGGGCGCACCTCGGCGACCATGCGCACCGCCCGCTCCCGGAGCTCCTCGGGGTACTTGCTGACACGTCCCATAACTCAGATCCTCCCAAGATCGGGAGTCTCCGGAAACGCCGGGATGGGTCACTGCTGCACGAATAGGTGACATCTGAGTTGGCTTGCCCTGATGGGCGGGCTGGAAGGATGGTGCTGTGCCCAGGCCGTACCCCAAAGAGTTCCGTGACGATGTCGTGCGGGTTGCACGCAACCGTGAGGACGGGGTGACGATCGAGCAGATCGCCGCCGACTTCGGGATCCATCCGATGACGTTGTCGAAGTGGATGCGCCAGGCCGATGTCGATGACGGCGCCAAACCCGGCACCAGCCGCACCGAATCGGTCGAACTGCGCGAGCTACGCCGGCGGACTCGGCTGTTGGAGCAGGAGAACGAGGTCCTGCGCCGGGCAGCGGCCTATCTGTCGCAGGCCAATCTGCCGGGAAAAGGGTCTACCCGCTCGTGAAGGAGCTCGCCGCCGACGGGATTCCCGTGGCGGTGACGTGCCGGGTACTCAAGCTCGCTCGCCAGCCCTACTACCGCTGGCTGGAGGACCCTGTCACCACGGCGGAATACGCCGAGGCGCATCGGGCCAACGCCCTGTTCGACGCCCACCGCGATGATCCGGAGTTCGGCTACCGCTACCTCGCCGAGGAAGCCCGCGATGCCGGCCAGGCGATGGCCGAGCGGACCGCCTGGCGGATCTGCTCGGAGAACCGCTGATGGAGTGCATTCGGCAAGCGCAAGCGCGGCAAGAACGGCAAAGCAGGGCCGCCGGTCCACGACGATCTGGTCGGCCGCATCTTAACCGCACCAACACCGAATGCGTTGTGGCTGGCCGACATCACCGAACACCGCACCGACGAGGGCAAGCTCTATCTGTGCGCGATCAAGGACGTGTTCTCCAACCGCATCGTCGGATACAGCATCGACTCTCGGATGAAGTCGCGGCTGGCCACTCAGGCCCTGGCCAACGCGGTGGCCCGCCGCGGCGACGTCGCCGGCTGCGTGGTCCACAGCGACAGGGGAAGTCAATTTCGAAGCCGGAGATTCCCTCTCGCACTGAGCCGTAACGACATGGTTGGCTCCATGGGCCGCGTCGTGGCCGCTGGCGACAACGCCGCCATGGAGAGCTTCTTCTCGCTGCTGCAGAAGAACGTCCTCGACCGTCGGCGCTGGAACACCCGAGAGGAACTACGGATCGCGATCGTCACCTGGATCGAACGCACCTACCACCGGCGCCGGCGCCAGGTCGGCCTCGGACGGTTGACCCCGATCGAATTCGAAGCAATCATGACCACACCGGCCGATCAGGCCGCGTGACTAACTGTGTCACCTGTTCCTGCAGCAGACCCGATCAGGTCGCCGGTGATGTCTCCGTCGGCAATTAAGGATGCTCTCGCTGGGTTTCGCGAAAGCAGACCGCGCACCGGGGTCACCTCATGATGATGTGTACGAATCAGTTGTCCAGACGGGAAGACTCAATTCCCCTGCGCAAGCTGGATCTGATTCTTGACTTCCCTATATGCCCGCACTCGCGCCATGACCGAATCAGCCGCCGAGTTCGCCGAATGAGTGCGCGCCTCCACCTCGATTCCGTAGAGCAGTGAGCTCAATTTGGCGTGAAGCTCGCCCCGTTGTTCTGCGGTCCGAGCGTCCTCGCGCTCCTGGCGAATTGTGTGGTCGACCCGTTCCGCCTCAATAGCGCACTTCTGGATGAGCTCGACTCGAGCGATGGCCGTCTTCTCCAGCTCCGCGGCAGCTCTTCGCGCGTCGGCGAGAATCTTCCGGTCCTCAGCACTTGAATTGTCGAGCTTCGCTAAACGCAAGACGACCTCGCGCAGCTCTTGCGCCTTCCTGAAACCCTCGGTGATTCCAGCGATATCGGCCGTGAAGTCCACGTCGCCGAGCCAGCCCTCGCGAGCTGCTTCAGAGGCAATAACTTTCTTCACCGCGGCGTTCGCGGAATCGAGTCGCCCGAAGTTGAGTGTCCCAAGTTCTGTGATGAGCCGCTTTTTTCTTTGGCCGGCGGCCTGCTGACGCTTCGCTCTCGCCGCTGCTTCCTGCTCCGCAGACGCGCGCCTGTTCAATTCCGTGCGATATTCCTGGGATGTTTCCCAACCATACCTCCCAAAATTCGCGAGAGCAGCTACCAAAACCCCTGCGGCGAAAACCGCGACGGGCCAGGTGAACCTCCCCAGTGCCACGGCGATAGAAATGGCAAAACCGACGGCAACAAGGGCCGTAGGAGCCCAACTCAATTTCTGCGACGACATGACCAACCTCTCGATCCCCAAAGTCCGTTCCGCCCTCTTCTCATTCGTTGATGTACGTAAGGGACGCTCAAGCTGATGAGAATGATGCTCGCCCCTGACGATCGCGTCCGACGGCCAGCCTGCGCCCGCTTGTCTACGCTCTTCCCTCGTCTCGGTTGCCGCTCGGGCCTATTCGGAATTCTCGGATTTCACAGGCCCAACGCCTTAGCCTTAGCCGCGTCGTAATCGGCCTGTGTGATCAATCCCGCGTCGAGCATCTGCTTGTAACTCGCCAGGTTGGCCATCCGGTCACCGGATCCGTCGGCAGCCGAGGGTTGCTCGAGTGCGCGGACACCGACCGTGCCGGCGGCCAGGCCGATGCCGATGAGACCATCGGTGCCGCCGTTCGCGCCGGCGGCCTCAATGCCGGCGGCGGTGGCCGCCTGAAGATTCATCGCGCCCCGAACCCCGGACAGGGCGTCGGCGCGCTGCACGGTCTTGAGCAGTTCCCTTGACGGTTCGTCGTACTCAATGGCGACGATGGCCGTACTGACGATCTGCAGACCGCGTTCGGATCTCCAGCGGTAGTTGCGCTCCACGGCTTCTGACAGGCAACGGGCGAACCCCACCGCGTCCTGCTGGATTCCCAGGATGCGGTTGCCGCGGGCCGGGTCGTTCGCATACGCCGACAACGCCGTCGCAAGGCTCGCGATCACCTCGTTGAACAGCTGATCCGCGGCGTCGTTGCGCAGGTCGGTAAAGTCGAACACCGCACCGTTCTGCATATACGTCGCGGGGACGAAATTGTGGATGAACAACAACGGGTCGTCGATCCGCAGGGTGTAGGTGCCGCGTGCGGTCGCCCCGACCTGCGCGTTGAGATAGCGGTCATCCCAGTAGATTTCCGAGGCGGTGCCGAATTTGTTGTTCGCAAGCTCCTTGAGCGAGACGAAGAACGCCCGCTGCTGGGCCGCCGGACGGCCACCGAACTTGAATCGCTCCCACGACGAGGTGATCAACGGATCCACCAGGCCGCCGCCGGCGAAGACCGAACGCGAGTCGGCGACCCCGGAGTCCCATTCGTACACCCCGGGTTCGGCGACGAACGCCGTGAACGCACCGCCCTCCATGAAGACCAGACCGTAACCCTGGGGAACGATGATCTTGCTCCCATTGGTGATGACGTCCAGGGAACCTTTGGTGTTCGAACCCCGGCCGAGATCGGTCCCGCGCCTCACCGCCGGGAATAACGCCGCCGTCGGGGCCAACCCGTCGGGAACCGTGTAGAAATCCTTCCACTGATCGGCAAGCACACCACCGACCGCCGAACCTGCCGCCCTCAACAGTCCCATCTCAGATCCCCAGAATCCTCACCTTGGCCGCTTCGTACTCATCATCGGAAATCAACCGTCCGAACCGAAGGTCGGACAACTGCGAGATCTTCTCCGCCGGAGAAGGGCCCGACGCCATCACCAACTTCTCGACCATCACCTCCATATCGGCACCCAGGGCCTTAATGTCGGCCGACGTCGCAGCCCGCGGCTTCCGCGACCGCGTGATGGCATTGAGTTGGTCGGCGACGAAACGGGCATCGTTCGCGCGATCGGGAAAGATCGGCACTCTCATCGACCACGACGCGGAGACGATCTGCAACTCCGCCTTGCGGTTGTCGCGGTCCTTCAGCTGCCGTCCGCTGCAGACGACCTTCGCCCACGTCGTGGCGTCCACGTCATGTGCCTCCTGCCCGCGGATAACCCAATCCCGATGCACCTCGACCTTCGGGCCGGTCCTCGCGAGCACCTCACCCAACGCCGGCGACTCCAGCCTCGACGGGTCGAAATCGATCGATGCCAGCGCCGAAGTCAGCACGGCCTGTCCCTCGTGTCGCCCGTGCTGTTTCTGGACCGTTTTCACGAGGTTGCGAAACGCCACCACCGCGGCCCCGCCCCGTGCGCCGGCCAACATCGCGGTCGCCGGTTCAACCCCGTCCTCGACCACCCGGGCGGTCTGATCATTCTTAGCCGCGCGGGCAACTTTCACCACCAGCACCAGGACCAGGATCAGGACAACAAAGACGATGAATTCCACAGCCGAAGACCCCTTCGTTTGTTCAGGAGGATTGAATAAGAAACCGTCTGGAAATGACGCTACGCAGGAGGTATGACAACTTCTCCGCTCCTGCCGGAGTTGTCCCCGTATCCACCTCGATTGTTTTGCCTGCCGCAGCGGCAGGAAGTTGAGCAGTTCGCTAGTCGCAGTCGTCGCACCGGCCGGTCACGGGGAGCGCAGTGAAATGAACAGGGCAGAGCTTGGTGGGGCCTGCCCCTTCCCGCCTACCCGATGGGGCTGATGTCGACTTCGGAGCGCGCTTCGGTCGCTCGCCGGCCCTCGCCCAGTAGGCCCGGCCCTCGGTGACTCGCGCCGCCGTCACCCGGCCACCATTGCCCTCAAGCCCGATGGCGCGATTCCGATTGGCCTCAGCCTCAGCCTCAGTCGCGACGTACCACATCGGGAACCACTCCGGCACACGTGTTCGCTGAACTTCGATCACGTAAACCGGACCTTCGTCTGTGATCCCGGGAGAGACACTCCTCGTACCAACTCGACGATCGCTTCCGGCGCACGTCACGCGTAACTCCATGGGCTTCCTCCTCATTCGTAAGGCTTGTCGCTTCACTGCGATGGGTCGGCCGGCGATGAAGCGAGCCGCCCATTGCGTCATGCCGCCGACGATCTGCGCCGACGATCAGTAACCGCATGTCGGCTGCGCCGGTGAGAGCCCCGCCTCGATCTGCAGTTGCGCCGCCTCTCTTCGGAGCCCTGAGGTGCGGTGCCGGCGCGGGGTGTCGCATGCCGATCCGGAGTGTCGAGGGTGACGGGCTCTTTCGGCCGGCTGTCCCCGCCGGGCTGGGAAGGGGCAACCTCGACCTCGGGCGGGGGCGCCGGGACATACAGCACGTTGGAGGCCACGGCTCGAAGAGACCGGGCCACCGTGCCTGGTCGTGCCAGGATCGTGGTTTCCACCCCTGCGCTTGCCAGCGCCCGGGCTGCGGTCGCGAAAGCCCCGTCTCCCGATGCGATGACGACCCGATCGAACCGGGCGCTGATGTTCTCCGCCAGAACGTCCAGGAGTGCCAGGTCCGCGCCGTCGGGGCCGGAGCGCACGACGTAGCGGATGCGCGGCCAACTGCATCCGACGGCCAGCAAGCCGATATGGCTGAGGCCCACCACCACTTGGTCGTGCGGCTCAAGCGACAACGCGCCGTTGAGAGCGGATTTGGCCCACTCGACCTGGCGTTGGTGCCGGCAGGCGCCGCCGACCAGGTTCTCGATGTCAACGGCGACGAGGCGGCGAGCGCGCCGTGCAATACCCCGGTGTCCACCGTTCCGAGTGTGGTGAGCCAGGTACGCATCTAATGGAGTGTTAATCGAATTCACAGCAATATCTTGGCATCAGGTGACGGCGCTGTCAAGTTAATTGAGTTCACAGCGCATGCACCGTATGGTTCGGCTAGCGGTTTTTGCGTCGAAAGGTGGCTATGAACAGGGATTCTGATGGCGGGCTGGTCTCGCCCAGTGACGTCGCTGTTCTCGCCAACGTCACGAGAGCCGCGGTGAGCAACTGGCGGAAGCGCCGCCACGACTTTCCGCTTCCCGTCGGTGGCACCACCGCGAACCCGCTGTTCAGCCGCTCCGAGATTGAGGACTGGCTCAACCGCAACGGGCATCCTGTCGGCCGGCAAAGCGCCGAGATGGCTGCTTGGTCGACTATGAACAAGTACCGGGGCCAACTCCCGATCGAGTCGATGACCGCCGTCGCGCATGCGCTGTTATGCGCACGGAAGCTTTTCGATGTCGGCCCGGAGTGGGCAGGTCTTGTGCAAGCGGGGGCGGACGGTCGAATTCTTGACGCCATGGTGGACGTCGTCGACGACGTCGGGCCCGAAGACGGACCGCTGCTGCAGATACCAAGCGTTTCCAATTCGACTCCGGCGCTGATGGAGTCGTGTGCCGGCGAACTGCTGACCGTGATAGCCGGCCTTCCATTGACCGAACTTGCCGACGTCAGTGACCATATCGTTGAGAGGGTTTCCTCCTCTGAAAGGCGCACGGGCGAGAAATACGGCGTCGTCGGATCGGCGGTGTCCACGCTTTTGGCTGGATGCGCCGCCACTGTCGGCGGGACCGTGTACGACCCGGCCTGCGGGATCGGCGAAACACTGCTGAGAACCTCAGAGATGGCCACGGCGAAGGTGGTGGATCTCGTCGGCCACGATGAGCATCGTGCGGAGGTGCTTCTCGCGCGCCAACGGTGCTTCCTGCGCGGTATCCCTGCGAAGATCTCGGACGCCGATGTACTGACCTCGGATCCGGATCCGGCGTTGCGAGCTGATGTCGTGGTCGCGCAACTTCCGTTAGGCCCGCACCAAGCGCACGAGTTTTCAAAGTCCGATCAGCGGTGGACTCTCGCCGGTCCGCCACCGCCGAAGACCCCGGAGTTCGCCTGGATCCAGCACGTCATCGCCCATCTGGCGCCTGAAGCGCGCGGCTACTTACTGGCAAGTCCGGAGACGACTTTCGCGACCCGTACCGCGAAGATTCGTCGCCTCTTGGTCGATGCGGGCTGTGTCGAGGCAGTGATTGGTCTGCCCCCGAAGATGATTCCCTTGAGCGCGGTGCCTGCCGTGCTATGGGTCGTCTGCCGACCGGGCGCTTCCAGGTTCGCCGACTCCATCCTGGTCATTGACGCCTCCGGGCTGAGCCCCTCTGATGAACTACCCGTCACCAAATGGCTAGGGCAACCCTCGACATTGGACTCCGCACATGTTGCCTGGACAACCGTTCGGGTTGCCGAGGTGCTTGCTGACGAGGAAGTCAGTCTGAGTCCGCGCGGATTGACCGCATCCATAGTCGACCCTCAAGACATCGCGGATCGATACGTCGTAGCCCGCAGCGACCTGGCGGCGGCATTGCATGCCATGAGTTCCGCCCATCTGATCTCGGAAGGCCTTAGTCTTCCCGCCTCCCGTGTGGCGACCATTCGGCAGCTCGAGCGTCAGGGATCTGCCGACGTTTTTCGGACGCGCGGGCGGCGGAACTCCGAAGACCCAGACCAGGAGAACAGTGATCGGTGGATTGTCACGACTGACGCGGTCAGGGATGGGCTCGTCTCTTTGCCCGCCGATGAAGATCTTTCAAGTCGGCCTGGGGAGAACCTGACCGAACCCGGGGATGTCCTCGCGACCACGATGCGCACCCTCCATGCCGTTGTCGACGAGACGGGTGGACGATCGGTGGGGCCAGGAGTGATCCGGTTGCGGTTTGATCGAAGCCAGTTCAGCCCCGGTTATATCGCTGCGTGCGTTACCGCGGGGTGGAACCAGCGCTACGAGGCCGGCTTCTACACCCCCCACGCCAACATCAGAGACCTTGAGATCCCTGTGATCTCGCTGGCTGATCAGGAGCGTGTGGTTCGAAACGTCGAGCGGGCCCGGTCGGTTGCGGACGCGGCGAAGCTTGCCTCATTGGCTGCCACGGAGCTTGCCGAGACTCTGCTGGAGTCCGTTCGGTTCAACGTGGACCTGGGGGAGTGAACCACTTCGCAACGGGGGCTTCGGTCTACGGCCGCCATTGGCGGCCAGTGCCGGATTGCAGACAACTATGCCAACACGACTGCTACCAAGGTCATGGCCAGGTACAGCTGGGCGGCTTGCCGGTCGCGAGCTTGGGCAGGGTGAGCCGTAACCTGATCAGCTCAGCGGGAGCTGAGCGCCTGTCTCCACGCTTCTCCGCTGGGAGCCGGTCGGGCCGATGTGATCCGGATGGCGCAGCGCTTTTGGTGCTGAGCCGCAACCGATCTCTTGTTGCACGGCCATCTTCCGGCATACGCTGCCAGTAGTGGTTGAGCACTAGGTAGGGGAGGATGCGTGCCCCTTATGCATCCGTGCCGCGCAGCAATGGCAATGGTCTGTCTCACGGCCGTCATCACGTCGGCAGCGCCGGCCGCGGCCGACCCGGTGGAGCCCATCCCGGGCAACGGCTTCTTCGTCGTCGGACCCGATATCGCGCCGGGCCTCTACCGAACGGGCGGGTCGGGTTCGGCCTGGGGAGTGTGGATCAACGGCGTGCCGACGGAGGATTCGATGTGTGTGT
>Ga0209986_10005211_pt1 | contig 10818 bp, 6 predicted proteins | sample BlataG_FD_183168 | JGI IMG/M metagenome (GOLD analysis project Ga0209986, IMG submission 183168) | Deep subsurface microbial communities from Black Sea to uncover new lineages of life (NeLLi) - Black_00105 metaG (SPAdes) (version 2) | ecosystem: Environmental > Aquatic > Marine > Oceanic >...
ATGGTTGTAGCTATGGCACAACGCCTCTCGAGCTTCTTTCGGTGGATCTTGTCGTGTTCTGGGGCTTCAACGCCGCCGTGAGCTCGCCTCACATGTGGGCACTTGCCAGACAAGCGCGTAAGTCACGGGGCACTCAAATCGTGGTCATTGATCCCAGAGAAAGCCGAACGGCAACAGATGCCGACCTTTGGATTCAACCAAGACCGGGAACCGATGTTGCCTTAGCCTATGGAATAATCAACTACTTGGTTCAAAACGGCCATGCGGACCTGGACTTCATCAAAGAATGGACCCACGGCTTTGAAGAGTTGAAGGTGGAGGCCAGCAAGTGGACTCCGGAAAGAACAGAGCTTATCACGGGAGTTGCATGGAAATACATACAAGAGTTGGCAGAAGCCTATGGCAACTTGGAACCCAGCGCAACGATGATTGGCATTGGCCTTCAGAAATGCGACCAAGGCGCCGATCAGGTGCGAGCTGTGTCATTCATTCCGGCGCTCCTCGGCCTGCACAGAGGTTTCTTCTATAGCAACGGAGATTCTTTTTCGATCAATCAACGGCTCATTTCTGGCCGAGCGCTCGCCGACAAGGCTCCGAGAATTGTGCAGCAAGTTGCTCTTGCCGATCTCGCGAAGCATCGTGAGTTCAAACTCATCTACGTCAGTGGCATGAATCCTGCCATGACACTCCCCAATCAGAATGATTTCAGAGAGGGAATATCAAGCAGAGAGCTCTTTGTAGTGGTTCACGAAACCCATTGGACGAAGACAGCACAGTATGCAGATGCTGTCCTCCCTGCACCGACCTATCTCGAAAAAGACGACTTGGTCGTTCCTTGGAGCCATAACTACGTCCAATACTCAAACGGAGCCGTTCGCCCAACCACCGACAGCCGAAGCGAGATCTGGGTCATGCAAGAGATCGCAAAGCGGCTGCGTTTGACAGAAGACTGGCTCTATGAAGATCCGTGGGAAGCAGTCGGCTTGGCACTTCAGGATGCCTTTGAGGAAGGCAGTTTGGAATCACTGAGATCAGGAGCAATGCTCACACTCAAGAGAAAGCCAAGGAACGGCTATCCGACGCCATGTGGCAAGATAGAATTCTGTTCGTCTCGAGCAGTAGAAATGGGATTGAACCCTTTGCCAGCACAGACCCCGCTACGTATCCCGAAAGGTGACTTGATTCTACTGACCAGTGCAACGCCAAAGTATACCAGTACTCAGTTTCAAGAGGTCTATGGGGCGATTCCCGCCGTTGTGCTCGTGAACTCGGAAGATGCCGAGCGACTAGGTATTGAGAGCGGCGATATCGTAGCACTCTCCAATGATCGTGGAGAAGTGAAAGTGAAAGCTACCATCTCCAACACAGTCCCTCCAGGAATAGTGTGGTCACCAAGGCAGTCGGAGGGATTGGCGGGAAAGCCTCAGAACTGTCTAATGAGTAGCAACCCGCAAGAGATCGGTAGCGGGCCCAGATTCAATTCAACCACCGTGACCATTTCAAAACACTAGGTGGTCTAGCTTGGTGACAGAGAATCATGGAGGTATGTATGGGTAGTTTGGCAGGGAAGCGAGCCCTCATCACTGGCGCAGCGTCGGGCATCGGGCGGGCGACGGCTTTGCTCTTCGCCCGTGAAGGCGCGGCGATCTCCATTGTGGATTTGGACGGAGTTGGCGGACAGGCCGTGGCTCGGATGATTGGGGACCAAGGCGTGCCGGCCGTCGTTGTCCCCTGCGACGTGACGCAGGGGGCGGAGTGCGAGCAAGCCGTGCAACAGACCGTGGGCGAACTGGGTGGTCTTGACATCCTCTTCAACAGCGCGGGCATTATCCATCGAGCGACTGTTTTGCAGACAACCGAGCCGGAGTGGGATCGGGTGATGACGGTCAATGTGAAATCGCTCTTCTTGATGAGCAAGTATGCGATTCCCATCATGGCCGAGGCAGGTGGTGGAGTGATCATCAATGTGGCCTCAGGTTGGGGGCTGGTGGGCGGGCCCAAGGCGGCTGCCTATTGCGCCTCCAAGGGGGCGGTGGTCCTGCTGACCAAGGCCATGGCCATCGATCACGGAGGACAGAACATCCGTGTCAACTGCATCTGTCCCGGTGATATCGATACGCCCTTGCTGCGGGATGAGGCGCGGCAGCTGGGTGAACCTGTGGATCGGTTTCTGGTGCAGGCAGCCGAGCGACCGCTGAAGCGTATCGGCGCGCCCGAGGACGTAGCGCAAGCAGCACTGTATCTGGCGAGCGATGCGTCCTCTTTTGTTACCGGTGCAGCTCTGGTGGTGGACGGCGGCGGGTTGGCAGGGTGAGGAGGAAAAATGCGCGGGCTTGAACGCAAGCGGGTTCTGGTCACGGGCGGGGCAGGCGGTATTGGCATGGCTACAGCGGCTCGTTTTCTGGAAGAGGGATCTCGCGTCGCCGTGCTTGATCGCGACGATGAGGCACTTATTCGCGTCAAGGGCGACCTGCCGGAGGTGAGCTGCTGCATCAACGCAGATGTCTCCAAGGCCAACGAGGTGGCCCGGGCCTTCGCAGAGCTGGATGAGGTGATCGGGGGGCTTGACGTCCTGATCAACAATGCCGGCATCAGCATTCACCACCGCTTCATGGACATCACCCCTCAGGAGTGGCGCGAGGTGATGGGCGTCAATCTAGACGGTGTGTTTCTCGTCGCGCAGGAGGCGGCGCGACGGATGCTCGTGGGGGATGGGGGTGTGATTCTGAACATGGGCTCGACCAACGGCTTGGTGGGCTATCCCTTCTACGCCGACTACAACGCCTCCAAAGCAGGCGTCATCGAATTGACACGGTCCATGGCCCTGGAACTGGCTCCTGGGGTACGCGTCAATGCTGTCTGTCCAGGTTTCATTCTGACACCGATGCAAGAGGCTGAGTACACGTCCGAGATGCGGCGGGCCTTCGAGAGCAAGGTGCCGCTGGGCAGGCTCGGAAAGCCTGAGGAAGTGGCTGCCCTCTTCGCTTTCCTGGCCTCAGATGAGGCGAGCTATATCACCGGCCAGTACTTCGTAATCGACGGTGGGGAGATAGCAGGGGGGCTGGCCAGTCAGCCTTAGTTCCTTGAAGAAGCGTGCCCGCCGGTCCGCCCGAGTCTGGCATCACAAACTCGATGCGGAAACCCCTTGCTACTGTCCAGCCAGCAGTATGGTCGTGAAGGCTTCGCTCCTGGCGACCAGATCCGCGTGGTCCCCCGGAGTAGATGGCCCCTCTAGGAACTGACGAGTGTGCTTCCTCCGCAAATCTGGCATCTGGCTCACGATACTCATCTTCTGGACCGGTCATTTGTCCAAGCTTCGTCTCTTGGCGGATCCTAGGCCATTCCGCTTGACTTTGGCCGCCCCTGAGGACGCCGTGCTCCTCATCAGTCTTGGTTCGAGCTCATTTCGCCCTTCTTAGAGGCACTTGGGCCTTGGGATCTCTTCGTTGGAGACAGATTGCGTTTTTGCATCCAGCGTGATAGACTATGCGCGCAAATCCCAGGAGAACAGCCAGCGGTTTTCATGCTTGGCTTCTCGAAGATCCGCATTCCTCCATATCGGGCGCGTCGGTCTAGCAGCTAGTAGTGGAAACGGCCCTCAAGGTGGGGACAGCCATGTCTGAGTGGGGAATGGAACTCCGTCAAGCGAACGTGCTGCTGAGAAGACGGGCGAAAGCAAAGCGACCGTGAGCAAGACCGGTGACGACCAGCATCGCGCCGAGCTAACCAAGCGGACAATAGTGATCGGGGCTGTCTTGGCTGCTGTCACCATCGGTTTTTGCGTGCTCATGTATCTCCAGACTAGAACCTGGCAGATGCTGGCTGGAGCTGGCGGCGCGGCACTGGCTATGTTGTGCCTGGTTCTGGCGCGTCGGTTCGTGGCCCGCGGGGAGTCCAACACTGCTGGGTACTGCATACTCACTGCGCTGCTGATCGCTTACGGCGTTGGCGAGTTGGTGTGGACCGGCCTCAGGCCCTGGTACGCTCTGGGAGCCCTGCTGCTGATTGCCCTGGCGGGCAGAGTGATCTGGCCTCGCAGATGGCAGCTCTGGTTGGGCGCGGCCGGAGCGTATGGAGCTTTTGCCTTCTTGGTCAGCAAGTTCGACCCGTTGCCCCGCTATGATGTCACGCACCTGCCAGCGTTACGGATCTTCGTCTTGACCATCACCGCCTCGTTGGCGCTCGTCCTACTCTTGCATGTCGTCCGTGGCATACACGTGGTCAGCATCCGTAGCCGGCTGTTCCTCGCCTTCGTGTTGATGGTGCTCCTGCCGGGGATTGCCTTCAGCACTGTTTCGACAGTGGTCGGTTTCCGGAGTGGGCGGCAGCAGGTGATCGATCAGCTCGAGTCCGTGGCGACGATCAAAGAGGCCGAGCTCAACACCTGGGTGAGCGATGTGCAGACAGACTTGGCCACTGTGGTGATCGGAGATGAGACGATAGGGCATCTTCGTGAGATCTTGGCGCCCTCACCGGATCCGATGGACTACCAGGTCGCCTACGACCGGTTGCACCAGGACTTTGGGCAGATGGTGGAGCAGTCGAAGCGCCTCGACGAACTGTTTCTGATGGATCTGCACAGACATGTGGTTCTGTCGACCGATCCGGGGCATGAAGGCCGATCTGGGGGTCCTGGCAGCAATGTCTACTTTCGGGAAGGGTTGAAGGGCGAATACATGCACCCTCCTTCCTACACCCTGTCAGTGGGTGGAATCGCGGTCATAGCTGTGCGTCCCATCCTTGACGAACAGGGAGAAGTGCTGGGTGTATTGGCCGGCCGTGCCAGTCCGGCGTGGTTGAACGAGATCATGCTCGAACGAACCGGGCTGGGGGAGACGGGGGAAACCTACCTGGTCACTCGGAGTCACGTGATGCTGACCGAGCCACGTTTTCGCGAGGAGCGCTGGAGCCACATGTATTATGTGTTTTCCAAGGGCGCCGGTGCGGCGCTGGAGAAGCATGGGAACGGTTCTGGATCCTACGAGAGCTATCAGCGTGTGCCTGTCCTAGGCGTCTATCACTGGTTGCCGGAACTGGAGGTAGCGCTGTTGGCCGAACAGGCCGAGTCTGAAGCCATGCGCGCGGTGTACACGACGCTAGGCATCAACCTGGGTGTGGCGGTCGTCGCTCTACTGATTGCCGGCGTGGTCGCACTGTTCCTCGCTCGGAACATTGCCGGTCCCCTGGCCAACCTTGTGGAGACTGCAGAGCGAGTTGCTGGAGGCGAGTTGGAACATACCGCCGAGGTGCAACGGGATGACGAGATCGGCGCGCTGGCGCGGGCTTTCAATACCATGACGGCTCGATTGCGCGAGTTGATCGACAGCCTGGAGCAGCGGGTGAGGGAGAGGACTCAGACACTCCAGCGACGAGCCCTTCAACTGGAAACCAGCACGCGGGTGAGCCGCGAGATCACTTCCATCTTGGACATCGATGATCTATTGAACCAGGTAGTGGATCTGATCAAGGAAGCATTTGGATACTACTACGTGGGGATCTTCTTGGTAGACAGACAAACAAACACCCTGGCTTTTGCGGCCGGCACAGGCGAGGCAGGGCAGCGTCTCAAGAGCCAAGGCATGCAGATGGAGATCGGAGGAGGCAGTCTGAACGGCGAGGTAGCGCAAACGAGTAGGGCGATGATGGTCAACGATGTATTGGAAGATGGGCGCTACCTGGCCGATGAACGTCTGGCCGACACCCGGGCCGAACTGGTCATCCCTCTACGGATAGGAGAGCGCGTGCTGGGCACCCTGGATGTACAGAGCACAGAGGTGAATGCTTTTGGCGAAGAGGATGTGCGCATCTTGCAGAGCCTGGGTGACCAGGTAGCCGTCGCCATCGAGAACGCTCGACTGTATGACCGCAGCCAGGCCTTGGCTGTTCTTGAGGAACGGAACCGTCTGGCCCGCGAACTGCACGACTCCGTGACCCAGTCCCTGTACAGCCTGGTGCTCTTTGCGGGAGCGGGGCAGGAAATGGTCGAGGGTGGGCGGTTGGAACCGGTGAAGGGGCACCTGAGCCGCATCGAGCAGACCGCTCAACAGGCGCTCAAGGAGATGCGGTTGTTGGTTCATGAGTTGCGACCGCCGGTGCTGGAAGAGGAAGGCTTGCTGGGGGCTTTGCAGCAGCGGCTGGACGCCGTCGAGAGGCGGGCCGGGGTTAAGGTTCGCCTGTTGGTGGAGGGAACAGTGGAGCTGCCAGCACCCGTGGAAGAGGGACTCTATCGCATCGCGCAGGAGGCACTCAACAACGCACTGAAGCATGCAGCGGCCACCTTGGTGACGGTGGGGATTCGCGTCAACCGAGAGCAGGTGGAGCTAGAAGTCGCCGACAACGGAGTGGGTTTCGACCTCGACGCGGTGAGCCACATGGGTGGTGTGGGGCTGGCCAGCATGCGAGAGAGGGCAGCGGGACTGGGAGGCTTATTGGTGATCGTCTCAGAACCGGGGGAGGGAACAAGAGTGAGGGTCAGTGTGGGAGTGAGAACCCGAGCGGGCTCCCGTGACTTGCTGGAGGTATCGCCATGAGCGAAACCATCCGCGTTCTGGTTGTGGACGACCACGTTGTGGTGAGGGAAGGGCTGTGCGCCTTGATAACCGCCAGACCAGACATGGAAGTCGTGGGCGAAGCGGCAGACGGGATAGAAGCGGTGCTGAAAGCCCGTTCTCAGCAACCTGACGTCATCCTGATGGATCTTGCAATGCCTCGCCGGGGCGGGATTGAGGCCACTCAGCAGATCAAACAGGAGAACGCCAACGCCCGAATCCTGGTGCTCACCAGCTTTGCCGAAGACAAGAACGTCTTTCTAGCCATCAAGGCCGGAGCGCAGGGTTACCTACTCAAGGATTCCTCGTCTAGAGATCTGATTGAGGCCATTCGCGCTGTCTACCAGGGAGAGCTGTCTCTACAACCCTCCATTGCCCTCAAGGTCATTCGGGAGCTGAGCCGCCCTACGGACCTGCCGCTGGCGGAGCAACCCCTGACAGGGCGCGAGGTGGAGGTGCTGAAGCTGGTGGCGCAAGGTCTGTCTAACCAAGAGATTGCAGAGAAGCTGGTCATCAGCGAGCGGACAGTCACCACGCACGTCAGCAATATCCTGGCGAAGTTGCACCTGGCGAACCGCACTCAGGCAGCACTGTACGCGATTCGGGAGGGGTTAGTCGACTCGAGGCCGGGCTGATGAAGCCCATACGCGATATCGTTAGGTAATCCGCTGGGCAGTTCTACGTAGTAATGACCGTTCTCAGAACGGTCATTTTCTATTAGTCGGAATACGTATCCTCTCTGATGTGCGACGGTCTGACCTACGTTAGAATAGTACCAGGCGCGATCAGGTCACCGTGGCGCATTCGGCCGTTATCAGACAAGGACGCTGGGCCATAGCATGCTGCAAGCACAGAGGAGGTCACAGAACAGGGACGCAACTCGGGTGGAGTTCGGAGGCAAGAATTGTGGTCCTGGCCGGTTGTTTCAGGTTGGTGGTGGACATCTTCGACAAGCACCTGGATGCATGAGGCGGAGGTTCACGATCATCAGCTGATGAAGCGGGGCGGATGGGAGGTTCGGACTTGGTGAGCACAGGGCACTTGAAGGAGAAAGCCAGCACACAGACTGATGCTCTGGCGGAAGAGCTGTTCGACCTGAGCCGCAAGATCCAGTCCCATCCAGAGATCGCCTACGAGGAGGTTCAGGCGGCACGCTGGGTGAGTGATGTCTTGGAGAAGCACGGCTTCGAGGTGCAGCGAAGAGTAGGAGGCGTAGAGACCGCGTTTGTGGCTACAACCGAAGGAGGGCAACCCGGCCCGACGATCGCCTTGATCGCCGAGTACGACGCCCTCCCCGTTGTCGGTCATGGTTGCGGTCATAACCTGATAGCGGCGGGTGCCGTGGGAGCGGCTGTGGGATTGAAAGCCGTCATGCCGAGGCTGGGAGGTGTATTGCAAGTCTTCGGCACGCCGGCTGAGGAGTGTACGACTGAACCAGGGGGCAAGATCCGCTTGCTGAAAGCCGATGCGTTCGAAGGGGTCGATCTCTGTCTCATGTTTCACCCCTGGACCGCTACGCAATTAATAGACAGTGATCTGGCCGTCGCGGTGCTGGACATCTCCTTCCAGGGCAAGGCGGCTCACGCGGCAGCGGACCCGTGGAGGGGAGCCAACGCGCTAGATGGCGTGCTTCTCACCTACATGAACATCAATGCCTTGCGTCAGCATGTGAAGTCCGACGTCCGCATACATGGCATTGTTACTCACGGAGGGGACGCGCCCAACGTGGTGCCAGAAATGGCATCCGCCCGTTTCCTGGCACGTTCGGTGGATCGGGACTATCTGGAGAAAGTCGTTGGTAGGATTGAGGATTGTGCCCAAGGAGCGGCGTTGGCCACGGCGACACAGGTGGTCGTGGAAAGAATGGTGACCATCGAAAACACTCTCCCCAACCGGGTGCTGGAAAGCGTTGTGAAAGAGAACCTCCAGGCCGAAGGCATAGAGTTCCAGGAGGGGGTGTTCATACCAGGTTCTACGGATTTTGGCAATCTGAGCCAGGAGGTGCCCAGCTACTGGTTCATGCTGAAAACGCATCCGGTCGGTATGAACTGGCATTCAAAGGCGGTGGCTGGTGAGGCTGTTTCTGATGGCGCCCATGCAGCCATGCTGGCTGGGGCGAAGGTATTGGCGATGAGTTGCATAGATCTCTTCGTCGACCCTGATCTAGTGCGACGGGCGCAAGAGGGGTTTGATGGGAGTCAGGAGAGATAGGCTGCGAGATCTAGAACGCTCTTCCGGTCAAGAGCGAATCATCGGAAAGGGGGTGATTGGAGAGATACTGGACGGCAGGCTGGTTCGCAAGAACGCTGAGCATGACACCCTATTCATACGATGAGAAAGGACGGAGAAAGATGAGAGCTAGAATAGCTACGCTACTGTCGATTCTGATGGCCGTCGGGTTGCTGTTGTCGGCCTGTGGGACGCCAGCCGCACCTCCGACAACGCCTCCGGAGGCGACAACCCCGCCACAGCCAACGGCAACAACTCCGCCAGAGCCCGAGGCCACCCCGACCCCTGAGGTCCCGAAGATCAAGCGGGGCGGGGTGCTGAAGGTCGGTGTTGAGGCGGATTTCGTGACGCTCGATCCGGCGCACAACGAGGCGGCGATTGACGCCACGCCTATCGATCTGGTGTACGAAAGCCTGGCGAGGTGGGACCCGGAGACCCTGGAACCTCTGCCTCTGCTCGCCAAGAGCTGGGAGATCTCGGACGATGGGTTGACCTACACCTTCTACCTTGAGGAGGGGGTGAAGTGGCACAACGGTGATGACTTCGTGGCCAATGACGTGAAGTACAGTGTGGAGAGGATCCTGGACCCTGAGGAGGGCTCTGTCCGAGCCAGCTACCTCTCCTCGATCGAGTCCGTCGAAGTGGTGGATGACCATACAGTGGTCTTCCATCTCAGCGAACCGAATGCACCGTTGCTGAACTACATGCCCTTCACGCCGAAGATCCAGCACCAAGGCTTCGTTGAGGCCGAAGGTGGCACGACGCAGAGAACCATGATGGGCACCGGTCCCTTCATGTTCGTGGAGTGGATACCTGATCAGGTTCTCAGGATCGAGAGCAACCCCGACTACTGGCGGCTGGGGGAGGATGGCGAGGCCCTACCCTATCTCGACGGGATCGAGTTCTACCCCACCGCTGACGAGACAGCGCGGCTGGACAATTTCTTGGCGGGTGTGACAGATTTCATGGTGCTGGTACCGGACAAGGATGTGGATACTCTGGAGCAGAACCCTGATGTAGAGTTGGCTGGTCCCGAGACACTGTGGTTCACATCCATCTGGATGCACTGCCAGACACCGCCTTGGGACGACGCGCGGGTGCGGCAGGCAGTGTCCTGGGCCATCGACCGGGACGAGATCGCCGATGTAGGACTCTTCGGCCGGGTCTCCCCCATCTATGGTGGCGTCATGCCGGACTGGCACTGGGCAGGCAATCAACTTGGGGTCTACGACCATCGAGACGTTGAAAAGGCCCGGGAGCTTCTGGAAGAGGCTGGCTACCCTGACGGCTTTGAAGCCACGATCTATGTCGGTGAGGCTTATCCCAGTGAGGTCACCGTGGCTGAGATGACTGCTTCGTATCTCCAGGATGTCGGCATTGACGCCTCGGTGGAGATCATGGAATTTGGCACTTTCATCTCCGATCTGGTCAGTGGCAACCTTCCGATCTTCGCCGTGGGCTTGGCTCTGAACGGAGACCCAGATGAAGTTTACTACCAGGCGTTCCACACCGGGGCACCGTTCAACCCCATTGGTTACTCCAACCCCGACGTAGACGCCCTGCTTGAGGAAGGGCGCAGGGTCTCCGACCTTGGCGACCGCAAGGAGATCTATCGCCAGGTCGAAGAGATCCTGCTGGAGGATGTGCCGCAGGCCTTCGTGATGCAGCACCAGGAATGGGAGGCGTACTATCCCTACGTGAAGGGCTATGTGCACATGCCCAACGCCGGGCGTCAGATGCTGATGCATGTCTGGCTGGACCAGTAACCGCGGATGGTATAGGGGCGGCGCGCTTTCACGTCGCCCCTGCCTGTTTCAATAGCCGAGAAGACGCAGCATGCAACGATACCTGGTCACACGTCTGTTGCTGGCCGTATTCATCGCCTTCGGGGTGACGGTGGTGGCCTTTGCTTCCATCCAGTTCATACCTGCCGATGTGGTGGATATCATGCTTGGCCAGAGGAAGACGCCTGAGACAGCAGCGGCCCTGAGGCACAAGCTGGGCCTGGATCAGACGCCCATAGAGCAGTACTTTCGATGGT
>Ga0209986_10005213_pt1 | contig 10817 bp, 9 predicted proteins | sample BlataG_FD_183168 | JGI IMG/M metagenome (GOLD analysis project Ga0209986, IMG submission 183168) | Deep subsurface microbial communities from Black Sea to uncover new lineages of life (NeLLi) - Black_00105 metaG (SPAdes) (version 2) | ecosystem: Environmental > Aquatic > Marine > Oceanic >...
GGACGATTCCGGTATCTTGTCAAACGAATTCAATACAAAAGAGTTAATCAGATCGTATTCCTCTTCAGGTATATTAAAGGTGTCTGAAACGGTTTTAACAAATTCCAATTCCTGGTCTGTTATTTCACCTTCTCCTGATTTTGAAAATTCCAATAGCTGGAATAAAACAATGATTTTTTGTGTCTGAATAAGCTCTTCATTGATTTCTGTGCAAATCTTTAAAACCCTGACAGAACTGGAAGATATTCTTCTTTGCCTTTTATCTTTTTCCTTTTGTTTTTCCTGGTGCATTTTATAGAAATCATCGAAGATCTTTAAATATTCTTCAACAAGTTCCTGGTTCAATTGTTTTTTCAGGAGGGATTCCACAACAATTCTCCTGTCTTCTTTACTGCTTGCAGGTCTGGCAATTATGGCAAATAATTGCATCAAAGCCTTCAAGATCTGTTCACTCATAGTTTTTGAATTAATTTACCATGAATAAATTTATTCGGAAGAAAATTAATGTCACAATGGGACTAATTTTCGTAACACATATTACCCGGCACCACTATCAATTAATCCCGATACATTCGTACCTCATTATCGGGATCTCCGCTTCGCTTCGACATCTAACATTTAATAACTTTTTCACACCAACACACTGATTAGTTACAAGTTTCTTAAAACTGTTGAAGATAATAAAATTTAAGATAACCAATCAGTCTATGAGTAATTAAACGAAAACTAAATAAATTCTTCAAGGTACAGAATTACTTTGAATGAAAATCCACCACGGGTAACGGTTAACTTTATCTTTTTACCTGCTTTATCTTCAAAGATATTATAAATATCATTAATGGTAAGTAGCCTGATGTTCCGATTGTTAATGTACTGTAATTCGTCTCCTTTTTTCAATCCTGCCTTGTCAGCCGGAGAATCTTTCCTAATGCTTGAAATGATGTAATAGGGGAGTTCGGGGATAGGGGCTTCCAGATCGATACCACTCCGGTTCAGTTTAAAAGGGCTTTTGAAATTGTTATTGGGTGTAAGCGTAATTTGTTTGTTAGGATAATCAATAATTACACGAAATCGCCTCAGTATTTCTGATCCTAAACTTCCGTTTCTGTCATCAAGTCCCGATGAATTACCCACTGAAGCAGAATCGGGAAATGCAACTATAGGTGAACTAAAAATGAATCCTCCTAAACGAAACCCATGGATTTTACCCAGTTTACCGTAAATATCTCCACTCAAACCTTTTCCCAGGTAAGAATCAGCAACTTTTTCCGGAAAATTTAATCCGGGATGCGACTTTATGTCAAGCCAAAGAGCATGACTGGCACCCGTATCCAAAAGCAATTTTACAGGAACTTCAGTATTATCTGACAGAATAATTGTTCCAACTAAATATGGCTTTGTATTATGTATAGTTAGCGGCAGTGTAATGGTTCTTTTTCTTTTTCTTCCGGGTTTATAATATTCCGGATTATGGAAAGAAATAATTTTGTGTTGGTAGTCAATTTCTACAATGAAATTACTGAATAGATTATACCCCATTAGTCCATGAACCCTTGTTCCAAATATAGATGAAAGATTAAATACATTCTGGAGAAGGATTAAAAGATCCTGGTCGGCGCCTCTGATTCCGGAAATATAAAAATTATTGCCATACGAATGGATGGCATTAATAGGTTCTCCTTCACCCAGACCCTTAAGTTTTACTTGCCTGCTGTATATCAATGATAACGTATCACCCATGGATAGCTCAGTCATTAATGTTGTACTTAAACCGGTATCGAGGATAAAATGAAGGGTATCGGAATCGTTAATAATAACCGGAATGATAATTAAATTATTAAGAAACCTGAAAGGAAAAGAAACGGTTTTTTCCCTGGGATTAACAAAAGACATGGTTTTCCATTGATCCTGTGCATAAAGTGATTCTGAAAAATCAAATAAGCTGATTTTTAGAAAAACAAAAAAAATGAATAAAAACCAAAAAGGTCTAATGTTTAGGATGTGATCTTTCATAAATACTTTTAACCAGAATATTTGGTTTTTGGGATTTGTCATCTGGAAATTTCTGCTCCCGAAAACTCGAATACAGAATTTTAATTCTAAGGTACAATGTTATTTTTAAATCAATCCGCCAACTGTTGGATAAAACAGTGTTGGTGGAATTTAACAAACAGTCACAAGTTGTCTAGCAGGGATGCCTATGGCACAGGTTACAAGTAAATAACGGAAACCTGTAACCTGGAACCAGAAACCTGCAATAATCTTATGAAAGCAAACAATTCCGATCACCTGGGAGTAAATTTTTTTACCTAAGCACCTACATTGATTATTTACTGAGAATATATCACAAAGTTACAAAGGTTTTAGTATTTTCTGACCTGAAAATGCATAATTCATGCCAACTTGCATATCATATTAATCCTCAGTAAACTAATAGTTAATTCTTTTTATTCCTTCATGGGAAAAATGTACGGTTTCGTAACAAATTTTGCACGAAAACGGACATTTGCTCGCTAATGTTACTCGCTCACACAAGCTACAATCACAATCCCGCTCGTGAAGTGAGTAAATTCCGATACAATAAATAAAAAGAGTATGCCATATTGGCATATAGAAAATTATGTTTTCTCCTTTGAACCTTGAAGAAATTAAAAAAATTGTCAGGTTTCTAACTAACATCAAATTCTCCTCTCCCGTCGGTGCCATAGGCATGCCTTCGGCAAAGTGCGGGGATAAATAGAATGGAAGATACCAACCGGACGGGGTTGAATAATAAAACATGACAACTAAGGAAGAATATCTATGTATCAATATGATCATCAAAACGTTCAACGAGCTTTTCAAGGGTTTTATATGCTTTAATTCTTTTCAGATCGAATCCTAACCAATTCGACACCATTTCGCATAGCGGGTTTTACCAGTAAATGCTGTTTCAATTGAATTTACTGGGCTTGACGCAGTCTCATTACCCATTCACCCGAACAACAAAGCAAAAAACTTGATAACGATCATGGTGGACACTTTGCGCATATTGACCTGAATAGTGTAGTGCTCAAGTAACGGTCACCTCGATCAGGCAGAATCACAACAATTGTGCCGGAATTCATCTTGTTTGCTATACGTAAAGCCCCTGCTACTGCTGCACCACTTGACATACCAACAAAAATTCCTTCTTTTGTAAGAAGTAGTCTCGTTGTTTCAAAGGCTTCACCATCCTCAACGATAATTTTTTCGTCAAACTCCTTTGGCTTATAAATCTTAGGAACAATGGATTCATTCATATTTTTGAGTCCCTGTATTGTGTGTTCTTCTGTAGGTTCAACTCCAACGATTTTGACTCCGGGCTTCTTCTCTTTCAGATATCTACCCACTCCCATCAGTGTTCCTGTTGTTCCCATACCAGCAACAAATACATCTACTTCTCCTTTTGTTTGGGAAAAAATCTCAGGTCCTGTTGTCTCGTAGTGAGCAAGAACATTATTCTTATTCTCGAATTGATTAGGCATGTAATACATATCCGGTTCCTCTTTGAGAATCTGATAAGCTCTTTTGATAGCACCATCGGTGCCTTTTTTTGCAGGGGTAAGCACAACCTCAGCACCAAGGGCTTCAAGGATACGCTGTCTCTCTGTACTGACACATTCTGGCATAAAAAGTTTGACCTGATATCCTTTTGCAGCTCCTATCATTGCTAACGCAATTCCCGTATTTCCTGATGTCGGCTCAAGTATTATCTTCTCCTTGGTGAGTTCTCCGGATTCTTCCGCTCTTTCTATCATGTAATAAGCAGGACGGTCCTTGACTGAACCTCCGGGGTTACATCCTTCAAGTTTTCCGAAAATCCTTACTTTTGGTCTTTTTTTATTCAGATTAGTCAATTCAACAAGTGGTGTATTTCCGATGGCAGATAATATGCTCATAACAGCTTACCTCCAGAGATTGCGCTTATCATAATGACTAAATTAATTGCATTCATTTTTGCTATAGGTTATTTACCGACTCTGCCAGGTCTTTTAGACCCTGGCAGGTCTATTCCCAGCCGAATACAATTCGGCTCTACATTCCGGCCCAGACTTTCCGCCACATCTGCATACTGCGTACTGACTACTGCCTACTTGTTCCTGCTGCTCCCCCTGTCTTGTCCTAATATATGCCTACAGGTTAAACATAAAAATTACTCGCTCCCTCTGTCCTTCACTCAAACCTGCTCGTGAGACATTTCACTCACTTTGTTCGTGAAATGGTTGCCAGACCCTGGCAGGTCTCACCCAGTCACTCAGCTTGCCCTGCCTGCCCCGCAGGGAAGAATGACTGTGTCGGGGTGAAATTCACGAAGTGATGCGAAGCTATTTCACAGGGTCACCCTTTTCTCTCCGCGCCCCGTGCTCCATACCCTTACGAGAAACTTTTTACACAATCATCAATATCTTCGTATATTTCAAAAATATTATGTAGCTGAAGCAACTTGAATAGTTCCATTACTTCCGGAGCGATATTGCATAGTTTAAAAAATCCATAGTTATTATTTGCCGTTTTCATTATGGATAAAAATACGCCGAAACCTGAACTATCGACATAGTTTATTCCATCTAGATTTAAGATCAGTTTGGTGTTTGGGCTCTCGAAGAATTGGGTTAATTCTTCTTTTACCTCTTCCGTTATTAATGCATTGAACTTTTTTACTCCTTCGAATGTAACAATATCAATGTCGTTTATTTTTTCAGTTTTTAGCATAATGTTATATTCTTTATAATAGATAGTTTAAATATCTGTGATGATAGATTTTAATTCTGAAATTGCTTTATTGCAGCTTGTCTCAAATTTTTCAATATAAGATGAATATTGATCAATATTTTTTTTCTCCCGGGTTAACAATTCGAATTCTTTAAGATCCTTTGCCAGTTCTTCCATCCCCATAATGGCAACCGACGATTTAGCTTTATGTGCTATCATACCTAAAGATTCATATTTTTTTCCCGATAATAGTTGCTTCATTTCAGTAATGAATTCAGGAATCTGACTAATGAAAATATCCACCAACTCTTTAACCAGCTCTTTACTTCCACCAGTCATATTCTCCAGGTAATCCAAATTTGTAATTTTTGTTTCCCCCATCAAATATGAACCTTTATTTTTAGTAATAAAAATATATATCGAAGTGCCGGATTCTTAAAACAGACTTTCTTATTAATTGTAATAAAAGTAATAAAAAATATTCCCCATCAAATATAGTAAAATTCCAATAGTCTATTTTAAAACCTTTTATCATTAAATTTCGTAAATCTGTCAAAAAAAGTTCCGGTAATAATTTTTTGTGTTTAAATTCACAACGAATCTAAATTTGATAAAAGCTATAAATTTTATGTATCGGAATTTATTATTCACTTCGTTCATGAGATCGTCACGCTTGCAGCGTGACTAAGTTCAAAATTGTTTATTGATTTACAATAAGTTATATTTATGAAAAAAACTTATCTGTAACTAATCAGTGAGGTTTATTCCCTGCCACAAAGACTAAAAGGCACTAAGTTTCACCAAGATAAACAACTTGTGTTCCTTTGTGTCTTTGGTGGCAAAATTCATTATTTATTCGGCTTAAATTACATAATTTTTAAACTATAAAACTGTACATTATTATTAATCAGTGTTTTCATAAGACTGATTAGTTACACTTATCTTATTCCACAATCATTCAAATTTAACAGTTCCATTTGAATAATATTAACATTTTTAATTAAATTGCGAAGCTATGTTCTTTTTAAAGCAATATAACCATTTCCTGAATGGACTGGTAACAATTTAGCAATTCATTAATAACTTTGCGAAAATCTGTACGACCACCGGCGGAAGCAAAGTTTATGGGAGTAATAATATAAATCTGTAGAATACAATTAATCTTAACCAAAATGAAATTCAAATCAATTTTTTTTTTCGTGCTATTTGCGGGCAGTTCATTCTTTCTGGAAGGACAACATAAAGTAAAAATCTATAAAGAGGACTTTCGCACTGACGAACCGGGTTTTGAAACTGCATGGCAAAAAGTAACCCGGGGAAATAAGTTCTATAAAACCGGTATAGGCACTTATGACAAAGCCCTTGAAATGTATCAGGCTGCCCTTCAATACAACCTTTATCATCCTGAACTAAATTACAAGATGGGAATTTGTTGCCTGTTTACAGACAAAAAAAAGGAGGCATTGAGTTATTTTAACCGGGCTTATGAATTTAATCCGGAGGTTGCTCCGGATATACATCTAATGATAGGAAGGGGTTATCACTATAATCATCAATTTAATAATGCTGCCGGGGAGTATAAGAAATATCTTGAAGGGTTATCAGAAAAGGAACAAAAAAAGATCCGTCATCATATTGAAAAACTAATTCAGGAATGTAAAGATGGAGAAATAATTGTTCAGGATACTTTACGGGTTGAGATTAACAATATTGGAAACAATATTAATTCATCAGAAGATGATTACAACGCAGTGATTACCTCAAACGAAAACCGCATGTATTTTACTTCGCGCCGACAATACCCTCCGAATGCAAAACGGAATCGCTTTGATAATAAATTTAATGAAGATATTTATGTATCCTATTTTGGTAACGGTATATGGGAACTTTCTCAAAATGCCGGTAAGCCAATCAATTCAAAATTCAACGATGCCGCGCTTGCCATATCGTCCGATGCACAACAATTATATATATACAGTGGTGTAAAAAGAAAGGGAGATCTGTATGTCAGTAATTACAGAAGGGGGAAATGGGGTTCTCCATCATCTCTGCCTGGCAAATTTAATTCCAGGGACAGGGAAACCACATTGAGTATTACAGCCGATGGGAAAACCCTGTTTTTTGTTAGTACCGGTAAAAAAAAATCAATCGGCGGATCAGATATTTTTTATACCACTATGAAATCTAATGGTACCTGGAATAAACCACAAAACCTTGGAACAACTATCAATACACCTTATGACGAGGAAGCTGTGTATATTGAACCGGATGGAAGCACCCTTTATTTTAGCTCAAAGGGTCATAATACTATGGGTGGCTTCGATATATTTAAATCTACGCTTGACGACAATAAACAATGGACGAAACCACAAAATTCAGGCTTCCCGGTTAATTCAGCCGATGACGATTTGTTTTACATAACTACTTCTGATACGGCAGTTTCCTATTTTACTTCAATCAGGGAAGATACATATGGCGGCAGGGATATTTATAAAATAACTTACCTGCCACCACCCGTTGAAGAGGATACTCTTCCTGAAATAGTTGAGGAGCCTGAACCTGTTATTGATACCATTAGGTTCATTGTAACTGATACTATCAGGATAGTACAGGAAGTGCCTGTTGAAAAACCGGATCCATCCATCATTCTTTTAGGAACTGTTTTGGATGAGTCAGATATTTCTCCCGTATTAGCTAAAATTGAGATTATCGATATGGAAGATAATGAAGTGGTTGCTACTTCCGTTTCCGACAAGGATGAAGGTAATTATTCCATAAAACTCAAGGAAAAAAAGAATTACGGAGTTGAAATAACCGCACAGGGTTATATGCTGTATCTTGATATTATTAATATACCTGAAGATTTTGAAGGAAAAGAAATTATAAGAAATTTTGTTTTGAAAAAAGTTAAGGTAGGAGAGAAGATTATTTTAAAGAATATTTTCTTCCAGACCAATAAATCTGTTTTAACTCCGGATTCCTATGCTGAGCTTGATCGTGTTTTAAAGTTGCTCGAAAGTAACCCGACCTTAAGAATTGAAATATCGGGTCACACAGATAATGTTGGTTCTTTTGCAATAAACCAGCGATTATCAGAAGCCAGGGCTAAAGCCGTGGTTGATTACTTAGTTGGTCAGGAAGTTAATGAGTCTCGTTTGGAATATGCCGGTTATGCATTTTCGCAACCTATTGCGCCAAATGACACCCCTGATGGACGGGCGAAAAACAGGAGGGTGGAGTTTAAGATTCTAAGTAAATAACTTAAAACTGGGATTTAAGATGAAAGATACTCCTTTTACAATATTTCACCAGAAACTGGGAGCCAGGATGGTTTCTTTTGCCGGCTTTAATATGCCAGTGGAATATTCGGGAATTAATAATGAGCATATCACCGTAAGGGAAAGACTTGGTGTGTTTGATGTTTCGCATATGGGTGAATTCTGGGTAAAAGGACATCATGCGTTGGAATTTATTCAGAGAATAACAACCAACGATGCTTCTTTGCTTTTTGATGGTAAAGTTCAGTATTCCTGTATGCCAAATGGAAAAGGTGGAATCGTTGATGATTTGCTGGTTTATCGGTTTAATAAAGAGACCTATTTGTTTGTTGTGAATGCAGCCAATATTGAAAAGGACTGGAATTGGTGCGTTACACAAGCTAAGGAAATGGGAATGAAAACAGGAAAAGATCTGATTAATGCCTCTGATCAGATGGCTCAATTGGCTATTCAGGGTCCTATGGCCATAAAGGCCATGCAAAAGCTTACTGATTATCCGGTCGAACAGATGGAATATTATACATTCAAAGAAATCGAATTTGCAGGGATAAAAGATATTATATTTTCAATAACCGGTTATACCGGGGCCGGTGGCTGCGAAATATATGTCAAAAATGAAAATGCTTCTAATTTGTGGCAGGCTATACTGGACGCCGGAGAAGAATTTGGAATAATACCGGTTGGTTTAGCTGCAAGAGATACACTCCGGTTAGAAATGGGTTTTTGTTTATATGGGAATGATATTACAGAAGAAACATCACCCATTGAAGCAGGACTGGGCTGGATTACCAAATTTGTTGATCACAAAGAATTTATTGATAAGGAATATTTTCAGAAGCAAAAAGAAGAAGGAGTTTTGCGCAGGCTAAAAGGTTTTGAGATGCTCGACAGAGGCATTCCCCGTCAACACTATGAAGTTGTGGATATTGAAGGAAATCTTATCGGCGAAGTAACTTCAGGAACAATGTCCCCGGTGTTGAAAAAAGGAATAGGACTGGCATACCTGAAAAAGGGGTTCTGGCAGGAAGATGCTGAGATCTTCATTCGAATTCGAAATAAAGACCTAAGAGCCAGAGTAGTTAAGCTCCCATTTTATAAGTAATACATAGTTTCATAAATTGATTAAAAAAAACCTTAATTTTCAGGTTTCATAAATAATTAGTTAATAGTCGGTAGTCCACAGTCGGCAGTCTACAAAAAAGTAAATAACAATCAAACAATTATAACACAATGGCAACTGGCTTTAGAAACTTAACTGTATATAAAAAAGCATTTGCTCTTGCAATGGATATTTATCTTAATCACATGATTCAAAATCCTGAAAAGTATAAATAACCCAGTCTTCAGATTGCCGACTGCCGACTGCAGATTGCCGACTTAAAAATGCAAAGGATTTTAGTACAAAGTGATCTCTGCCTGTCCGGTATGCAGGCCTTTGGGGAAATACCAATACGTTTAACAAGGTAAAAATCGATGGACAGATTGAACAGGATAGAAGTTTGTTTCTCGCCGGCATTATTCCGGTTTTACATGGATAAAGATGCTATCGTTATTGTGGTCGATACATTGAGGGCTACATCAGCCATTTGTGCTGCTTTTGAAAACGGTGTGAAAAAATTGATTCCGGTTGGTACAGTAGATGAGGCACGTGTTTATAAAAATAAAGGATATTTGGTAGCTGCTGAAAGGGATGGTTATGTGCTTGATTTTGCCGATTTTGGCAATTCTCCATTTAATTTTACTCCCGAAAGAGTTAAGGGGAAAACAATTGTTTATAGTACAACCAATGGAACTCAGGCTATTCAGACGGCTGGTTCATGTTATAAGGTAATTATCGGCTCATTCCTGAATCTTTCCGCTATTTGTAAATGGGCTATTCAGCAGGAAAGGAATATTATCATTCTGTGTGCTGCCTGGAAAAACAAATTCAATCTTGAAGATTCTGTCCTGGCAGGTGCCATTGTCGAACAATTGCTTGAGAGCAAAAAGTACTATTCTATTTGTGATTCAGCACTTGCTGCCATGGACTTATGGACCCTGGCAAAAACCGATTTGGTTGGATATATCAATAAGGCAGCCCATCGTAGCCGGCTAAGAGATAAGGGACTGGATGATGTTATTGAATATTGCCATACACCTGATTCAACGGAGATCATACCTGTGCTTGAAAGAGATTATATTGTTGAATTAAAGAACATTAAACATAATTAGGGTTTGTTTATAAAGTCGGGTGTAAGAACATAGTAAAGAACATAGCTTCGCAAAGTAATTAAAAAGGTTGATACTATTAAAATGAAACTGCTAAATTTGAATGATTGTGGAATAAGGTTAAGGCTGAGGCTAAGGCTAAGGAAGGTAATAGGTTTAAGTAGTTTATACCTATATAATAAGAGATGGCTTTAGTTTTTGTTTGTTTTACCTACCATCAAAAATGACTAAAAAATTAGGATTAAAGCCTGGTGAGATTATACCTTCAAGGCCAATAAAGATGGATACAAGCTAATATAATTAGATGATGAAAGAAAATATTGAAAAATTATAAATAACTAAACAAAAAAACAGGAATAGTATGCCTGAAAAATAAAAAACAAGACAAATTGAATTCAATAGCTCCTACGCTGAAGCCCTGGCTTAAGCATAAGGCTATGATGTGCAGTCAAATTCCTTAGCCTCAGCCTTAGCCTTAGCCTTTAATACGAAAAAAAATCAAGTAAATAACATAATTCATTATATATCAGTAGATAATTTTGAAAATCCGATAAATTTAATTAACCATGAAAAAACATAATTTTTATGCAGGCCCTT
>Ga0209986_10005214_pt1 | contig 10817 bp, 9 predicted proteins | sample BlataG_FD_183168 | JGI IMG/M metagenome (GOLD analysis project Ga0209986, IMG submission 183168) | Deep subsurface microbial communities from Black Sea to uncover new lineages of life (NeLLi) - Black_00105 metaG (SPAdes) (version 2) | ecosystem: Environmental > Aquatic > Marine > Oceanic >...
GACAAAGCTCGAAAATAATTACAGCGCCTGGTTATGGCGCTGCTGGATAAGAGCCACCTGTGGGGATCGAACCCACGACCTGCGCATTACGAATACGCTGCTCTACCAACTGAGCTAAGGTGGCGGTCTGTATGTGTGCCAAATTATACAAGAGTTGAGTGTGAAAGGCAAGAGAGGTGTTCTTTGCGAGTTGCAATGTTGTCGTACCATACATGTCCGTTAGCTACTTTGGGGGGCAAGGATACTGGCGGCATGAATGTTTACGTGCGAGACTTAACTCGCCAGCTAGGGATCATGGGAGTGCATGTCGACGTCTTCACTCGCTCTCAGGACGAACACGTCCCTCACGTCCTGCACGATTTGGGGTACGGCAACCGAGTAGTGCATGTGACTTCTGGTCCCGAAGTACCAGTGCCGAAATCGGAGTTAGAGAGTTATCTGCCACAATTCGTCGCTGGTATTGAAAATTTTGTTGAAAGTAAAAGTCTACACTACGATCTAATTCACAGTCATTACTGGCTATCTGGTCTTGCGGCAAACGAATTGAAGAGGCGATGGAATATCCCCTTAGTACACATGTTTCACACACTGGGTGAGATGAAGCAGCGTGTGGCTCGATCCAAAGATGAAGCGGAAGGGGATTATCGATTAGTCGGTGAACGCGCAGTTCTCAAACTGGCAGACCGGATTGTGGTTGCCACTCCTGCTGAACTTGCGCAATTGCTATGGCTTTATCAAGCCGATACTTCGAAAATCGAGATCATTCCACCGGGTGTGGATTTAAGCCATTTTTACCGCATCCCGGAGGACGAAGCAAAGGAATTTGTCGGCATTCGTCTCTGTGACCGAATGTTATTATTTGTAGGTCGCATCGAGCCGCTTAAAGGGATTGATTCATTGATAAAAGCGCTCGCAATCATGAACAATAACGGTGTTGATGTATGCCTGGCAGTGATCGGTGGAGACGCCGATACCAGCCTGGCTGTCGAGACCGAGGAAATGGGGCGGTTAAAATCGATGCGTGAGGAAGTGGGTATGGTGGACCTGGTCACATTCATGGGCAAAAGAAGCCAGGATACGCTGCCTTATTATTACTCGGCTGCCGAGGCGGTGGTTGTCCCGTCCCATTATGAATCATTCGGCATGGTGGCGTTAGAAGCCATGGCTTGCGGTACGCCGGTTGTAGCTTCCCAGGTTGGCGGTCTGGCGTTCCTGGTAAAGGATGGCGTCACGGGTTATACCGTGCCGGTGGATAAGCCGCAGGCACTGGCTGAACGCCTCACGGAGCTGATAAATAAACCTGAATTACGCCTAGAGATGGGCGCCAACGCAGCCGCCTTTGCACGCGATTACTCGTGGGAGAAGATTGCTGGGCGGATTGTGGAGCTGTATCAGGATGTGATCGAGAAGAGGGGCGGGAAAAGAAAAACGCCCGCTAAACAGGCGAGCGATCAAATTTGAGCGGGTGATGGGACTCGAACCCACGAATGGTAGCTTGGGAAGCTACTGCCTTACCACTTGGCTACACCCGCGTGATGTTGGATTTATTCTACTCGATGGAGAAAAATTTGACAACCCTGATTTCATTTTGTGATTTCATTTTGTAGCGTTTTAGTTCACAGATAATTTTAGAAATATTTCTCTACTCACAACCCAAATCCAGGCGTTGTGATCAGTATTTAATCATCAAGCAATGGGTAATGATAAAAATACTCTGCATTCTCAGTGCCTTCTATGGTGACTTAAAGACTTTACGAAGTACGTGCTACTTTTGAACATAAACAGTTGATCACAAATAGTTGGACGCTACGGATGTTATAATTTGAATATCATATCCCGAGTATTTGGCTGATTAAATAAAATGCAAGTTACTAACAAACAGTTGAGCGAGAGAGAGCAGGAAATACTGCGCCTTGTAGCAACTGGTGCAAGCAATAAAGAAATCGCAAAAGAACTATATATCAGCACCAATACGGTAAAAGTGCATCTGCGCAACATTTTCTCCAAGATCGGGGTCAATTCGCGCACTGAGGCCGCCATGTACGCCGTAAATTTCGGTATCGTTCCTGGAGCTAAGCCGGCTGGTGAAGCAGATCTTTCAACGAGTGCGGATGAGCCGGAGCGTAAATCACGTTTGAGATCATTTGTAGCTTGGTCAGCTGTGGTTATTGCTGTTCTCTTAGGGTTTGCAGGTCTACTTACGGTCATACGTAACCAGGCGCCTGAAACTGGTTCTAATAATCCAACTTTGACCACCGCACTTCAACGTTGGGAAGTAAAGGCTTCCATGCCTACAGCCAGGTACGGATTCGCAGCCGCTGCGTATGAAAACCAAATCTACGCTATTGGAGGAGAGACTGATGAGGGCGTGGTTGGCAAAGTCGAACGATACGATCCGGGATCAGATCTTTGGGAGAGTCAGTCGGAAAAACCGCTCGCAGTTAGCGATGTGGCGGGTGCGGTAATTGGTGGAAAGATTTATGTTCCGGGAGGGCGCTTGCCTTCCGGAGATTTAACGGATGCATTAGAGATTTATGATCCTCGCGAGGATAGTTGGGATCTGGGAAGCAATTTGCCAGTACCTCTGAGTGCTTACGCACTAACGGCTTTTGAGGGTAGACTTTATCTTTTTGGTGGTTGGGATGGAGAAAAATATCTTGAATTTGTCTACGAATTCGATCCCGTTGTGGATGAGTGGAAAGAAAAAACTCCTATGCATACTGCTAGAGGATACTCTGGGGCGGGTGTGTCGGGTAATTCAATTTTCGTTTTTGGAGGAATTAATGAGTCAGGACTACTTGATGTTAATGAGGTCTACCTGCCTAGCCAGGATACCGGTGATGGAAAGGCATGGGCAAATCTGTCTCCCTTACCTGGTGAGCGTTATGCTATGGGTGTAACAAGTGTAGCAGATATATTTTATTTATTTGGGGGAACTGATAACTCTATAAGCCCAATTTATGCTTTAGAGTATCAACCTCAAACAGATACATGGAGAGAATTTGAAAATGAAAATACGGTTGACAAACCATTGTTACAGCCAGGAACTGTTACTTTAGGAACACAGATATATATTTTTGGTGGTCAATTAGATGAGTCCGTTATTGACCATAATTTGGCATACAAAGCAATATATACAGTTGTTCTACCGATTACTAGGTGAACGGATTTGACCTGACCTGGCTAGGGAAATTCCACAGATTTGATCTTACTCAACAGACTGGTATGGGTTTGTAGTCTTCTCACCTGTAATTGCATCTACGTTATATAAAGGTGTGATGAAATCCGAAACATCAAATATACTCCAGATTGGATGTTCAATTCCTTCTAGAAAGACAAGCCGATAATCAAGTTCTACATCAGGATTATTCAGGAAAAATTCATCTCCTTCATCGTCCAGATAGATATTCAATGCATCGTCGCTATCAAGTAAATTGCTGTCCATCTCGATAGGATTGAGTTTGTACTTGGGTTCACCGATAATTATCGGTTGAGCTTCAGTTTTTCCGTATAATTTACCATCAACAATTTCAACAAATAATTCAACTGGGCTATCAGGGTCTTTAAACATAAAGAACCAACCCGGTGGGCCACCACCGGACAATCCGAAATTGCCTTCCATAAGCCTCGTCGGTGGAATTTGGTAAAGAATTGCTTGATCATTCCACCGTATCGCTTCTTCTTTTGCGCGGGGATAGACCTCAAAAGCCGATTCTTTATGTTTGACAATTGAATTTAGGAGTTGTTCTCTTTCTATGCTAACTGTAGGTGTTAAGGTATTTTCTGATTCACAACTGAATGATATTAGTGCAAGTAGGATAATCGTCAGATATACAATAGATTTTCTGAGAATCATAAGTTTTGTCCTGGATTAATAGAATAATCGGAGAGGCTTTTTGACCAAATGAAAGCTTCTCCGATTAGATTTCCCTTTATGTTGATGTTGTAAAGTGAGGATCACGCCTAAATTAACACCAACACAAGAATTAAGGTTGAGAGACGCATGTATATGCTAGGAGATAATCTCCAGGTGTAGTCGCATAACGCGAATTACTATTTTCTTGGACGACAGCAACAATTGGTTGACCGGAGCTTTTAATCACTGCAGAAACTGAAGATGAATTTGGAAGCACCGAACCCGCTGCATCTAGTTCAATTATGTTGATCGTACCGTTGGCAGGGACATTATTGAATGTCTTTGTTTGACCGCTTGCATATGTAATAGTTATGTTCGTAGCAGCTGTGCCAACATTTTGAACTGTTTCAGCACTGAACCAGCCGTAGAATTCCTTTAGAACAACTGGACAGCCAACCTCAGTAGTTGCATTAGCTGGGCCGTTGTAAGATGCTAGAAGACCTTTTGTCTTATCCTCAACGCTGACTAGAACGACAATCGGTTCGCTATTCAGTGATTCAACCTTAGCTGAAAATACACCATTCGTGTTACCTGATGGGAGACTGGCATTATTTGGTTGGTAATATTCCCAAGCCTGGAATGGAGCTAAAGTCTTCGTTTCAGTCGATCCATTTGAGTATGTTACCTTAATATTGGCGCTATTTGCACCAATATTTTGCACTGTTAATGCGCTTACAAAGCCATAGTAAGAATTGTACAATGCAGGTGAATATACAGTTGAAGTTGAACCGGACACGTAGCCGTTATAATTGGCAAACTCACCGTTGAAAGCGCTTGACCAAATATTAGTCACACCTGCCAGAGAAGTGGATGAGGCAACTTTGGCTGATAACAAGCCATCTGTATTGCCGGATGGAACAGTAAGAAGATCTTCCATGGCAAATACGCGTGTTGCATTCCCAGGTATCGTAGCTGTTACATCAGCACCAGATATCTTTGCACCTGTTTTCTGGCTATAGAACTCAATAGTGATATTTGCAATTGTACTATCAGTGTTCTGGAGAACCAGTTCTGAATGAAAGCCGTAGTAGTTCTTATATAGCCCAGGAAAATACAATGGGCTGCCTATCTGGTCAGATTGGAAACCGGTATAAGAACCTGCTGTTGATGGGGTCGTAGACGATGAATTGGCAACTACTTGTAGTGATGTAGTGCTTTCGACTACTGACGAATATTGGCCGTCAGAAAGTCCCGGGACATCCGTGGGTATATATAAAGAACGTGAGCCACCAGCTGGAATGGGTGGTGCAACTGTAAAATCTAATGCCATACTTCCTGAGGCATCATAAAATTTGATATGTATAGTGGATTCTACAGTGCCAGTATTTTGGATATTGATACTGCTCACCCACGTCCCTGGGGCTTTGGAGTTAGGTGTGCCTTGTGCCAATGCAGGAAACACAGCAACAAGGCTCAGAATAAGTACAATTACGAACAACAGGCTGCCTTTTTTCATTTGAATCCTCCTCTAGTAAATTACTAATTTTTTTCTTTCTAATATATTATGCGGTAATTGGTTGAAAATCAATAACACAAATGGGTTATCTTGTCTCATTCTGATCCCGAAAAGTGCTGGATCATATCTGCTAAGTCATCCAAGCTGCCAATATCGATAAATTCTCCTTTTTGGAATGGGATCACTTTTACACTTAAACCTGATTCTACTGCATCTTGGAAAATGTCTCCCAAAACAATTTCTTCTTGATATTCATTAATTTTTGATAATCGATTATTTAATAATTGTGTGAATGACGGCTCCCAACAGCCAATTCCCCACATAAATTTCAAATCAGTTTGAGAAGGTTTGTCAATTGTATAAGTAAAATTGTTTTCATGATCGAAAGATACCATGCCAAACTTTTTAGGTTTTTCTGTAGGGAATAAACCAAGTGTCAGGTCGGCGTTAGTTTTTTGATGGTTGTCTAATATGATTTTGAATGCTTCAGATGGATGGAATATCGTGTCGGGCATACCAAATAGAATTGTCGCAGAACGAACCCATGGATAGGCAATATTTAGAGCATCGGGCATTCCAATTAAGTTCTCTTGTATTAGGTATGCGATTGGTAACCCAAAACTGGAACCGTTACCGAAATAGTGAGCAATATCCCATTTCTCTCTGCTAAGTATTATATAGGTACGTTTAACTCCAGCAATCATCATACGTTCAATTAAATACAACCCAACCGGTTTCGGGTGGTATTTAACACTCTTCCCTGTTTTACTCTTCATCATTCCTAGCGGGAATATCTCTTTGCTACATGACAATGGTGCCAGTCTGTTGGCTCGACCAGCAGCAGGTATTAATCCAATTAAATCTTCCATGTTGTGAACCTCCATGACCTATAATAATTTAATAAATTTGACACGAAATATATTCAGATTTATTAAACCCAATACGACTAAAGACCAAAAAATGCCACCTAACGTCATCATTATACGTACCATAATAGTGATTAGTAAAGCAAGTGGCGGAGAAAAAAAATTACTTAGTAAGAAAGTGAGTGAAAATTCGCGTAAAATCCCCGCTCCACCTAAAGTATAAGCCCCAACATAAGCAATCAAGCTTCCTAAAATCCAAATACGGAGGATCTCATTCATTGATAGAGGGATATTATCAGTTACTATACTTATTAATGACAGAAAAAATGGACCAGAAATGATCCAGGTTAATAAATATGAAATGAATAGAATAGCGAGAACCTTTCTCGGTGGATGAGTCGGTATGTTCGCATTTAAAAACCATCTTTTTATTAACCAAAAAGGATTCCAGATAACAAGAATAACTAAGGGAATTGAAAGAAGAAAGAGCCACGTTATTGGACGCTGTTGGTCAATAAGCAGCAATGAGTATAAAAAAACGCCTGTAAATATGTGAAATAATGTCTCCAAAGCAGTTGTGGTCAATGTGACGTGTTTTGCTAAACCTACCTTCCCATATAAATAAATTCGGCTGCCGAGAAACCACGCAGGTGTGGGGAGAAACTTGTAAAGATGTGAGTACGAAAAAAAAATTGCGTTTTGGCTGAGGCTTATCCTTTGACTAAACAATCTTACCAACATATTCCATGCAAAGATAAGGATAATAAAATTTATTCCGTAAAGACCTAGTGTGAATAATATTGCGTTGGGATTGATTTTTATGTTTGTGTTTTCTATTTCTTGCCAATCGTCTAATAAATAAGTAGCGACAAAAAAAATCATCATACAAAGAAGTATGGTATTAATAGCGAATTGAGCCCACTTATGTTCTTTGATCCAAGCAAAACAGACCTGGAAATATTTAACATACTTATTTATTAAATGCATGATCTGTGATCTTGGGATTCGGGATCAATCTTAATGCAAAAATCTGTTGGGGTGGTGGAAAGATTTAATTTGTCAGAGATAAAAAAATATGGAAGTGTTATTGCACGTAATATTCGACTGAATAATAGCGATTCAAAAAGATTACGTATATTTGGGGATATCGGTTGGTCCCTGAGCCAGAATCTTATGCTTGACATAAAAGCAGAATGACTTCCGTAAATGCTTCGTGTTTCAATGATACGGAAACCTGAATCGTGAAGCATCAACAATAAAGTTCGACGTGAGAAGACAAAAAAATGCCTTGGTAACTCAAAACCAATCCAATAAGGACCAAAGATCCTTGCATCAAGGCTGTCTAAATTTGGTGTATTGAAAATTAACATGCCATCAGGTTTGAGAAGTTTGTGGATATGTTTTAAGGTACTTATTGGGTCTGGAAGGTGTTCAAGCACATTCCACATTGTAATTACATCGAAGTACTCCGCTTCATAATCTGTTTCTCCTAAGAAACCAGTTTTTACCTGCAATCCAAGGTGTGTGCGTGCGTAATTGCTGGCATGGGGACTTGGTTCAACACCATACACACCCCAACCTGCAATATCACGCATTATTTCTAAGAAATCACCTGTAGCACAGCCTATATCTAACAATCGCCCTGGTTTTTTATAGCGTGTGATCGATTTTATTCGTTTATTAAGTCCATAACCGCGATCCATACGGTTTATTATGGACGATTCCTCCGTAGCCGATTTAATAAATTGGTCGTAATTGTCTGGATAAATCTCATTTATGCTATTCTGTGCTGGGCGTGGATTTTGATAAACCAATCCACAATATCTACAACGTACTAACTGGAAATCTCCTTGGATGGAAAGATTTAAATCTTTACGTGTGAGGTAGTTGTCAAACTTATCCCTTCCACACAAATTACATTTAACGAACTCGAGATCAAGACTCATAGTGGTAATTTTAGAAAATACTTTGTTCTGTCTTAATACCATTTAGGAATGGAGGAATTCGTTGGAATTTTCCTTTCAACGTTTCGCGAATCACAAACCACGTAATAAAAGCTGCTAATTGTATTTGGCTTTTATGCATTATGTAAAAACGGAATGTGCTACGTCCATAGTAATGCCACCATTGAGCTGGTTTATCACTCTTTTGAGTGCTGATAGAGACTTTATGCCAGATTTTTGCTTGGGGAACAAATATTATCGTGTAACCGCTTTTACGAGAACGAGCTGAATAATCCCAATCATCGTTATAGAAAAAATAATCTGTGTCGAAGTATCCAATATTGTCAATCACTTCCCTTCGAATCAGCAGGAAGCAACTTGGAGCATATTCGAGTTCAAATGGCAGGGAATACTTTTTTGTGTCACGAGCATTAACACCGAGCATTTTCACGGATGGAGGAAATCGCCGCCAACGTGCTCCTGTGCACCATAAGCGGTCTCTGTCTCCATAATAATGATAAATTTTTGGCATACCTATTCCGGCTTGAGGCTTTCTCTCCATATCAGCAACTAAGCGCTGTATCGCTTCTGGATCGACACTAATGTCGTTATTAGCTATTAATATAAATTCTGCACCACGTTGTACTGCATGTTCCATACCTATGTTATATCCTCCACTTACACCTAAATTGACCTCAGAGCGAAGGATATCTACAGAAGGAAAAAGATTTTGTATGATATCAGAGGTGCCGTCTGTGGATGCATTGTCCACTAGCACGAATCTAATAGGTTGATAATCGGAATTTAATAATGATTCGAGGCATCCAATTGTGTCCTCGACGTGATTCCAAGCAAGAACAATTACATAGACAAGGGGATTTGACTTCATAAGGTTGTTATATGAACTGGTCAATTATTTCATAACTCATAAATAGTTGCGAATTCAATAGCCATATGGTCCCAATAATAAGACGCAATCCGTGATCGACCTCGAGAACGCAATTCTTCTGCGAGGACTGTATTCGATAGTACTTGGTAAATAATATTTGCCAGTTGATGAGGATCACCAGGTTTTGACAGGCGACCTGCAGGTGGATCTCCTATCAGAGAGCATCGATCACCAACATCAGCGGTGACAAATGGAACTCCACACGCCCAACTCTCAAAAAGCTTTAGCGGCGACCGGCCACGCGCTGCTGGATTATCATAGACGGGGTCGACAGAAACATCTGCCAGCGCATAATATAGGGGTACGGTGTCAGGAGGTACGCGACCGCAGAAATGAATGTCGTGACTTATGCCGATTTCACCTGCTTGTCTTTTCAGCTTTTCTATGTCTTCTCCGCCTCCAACCAGGAGTAGTGCACTCTCTGGTACTATTTGTTTTACAATGCGAAAGGCTTTAATAAGCAGATCGACAGGGTGGCTTACTAGGCTTAATGTGCCTATATAGGCTATTACATTTTTTTTCTCCAGCCCTAGTTTTTTCCTGAGTATCTCTACTTCAGCAGGAGCAGGAGGGGAGAAGCGCTCCCGGTCAACTCCATTGGGCAAGTAAACAATACGCTCTGGTAGAACTCCCCATTGAATCAGATTTTCCTTCATGAACATTGTATTTGTAGTTACCAATTTTACGCGTTTAGGCACCTGCTTTTCGAAAAAGGTCACCCCTTTTTGCTGCCACTTGTTTTGAAAGTTCCCTGATCCAGCCTCATAGTCATCGCAATCAAGATAAAGTGTACGGTTCTGAAGAAATCTTGTTAGTAATCCAGCTATGCTGTTCATAGGGTGAGGCTTGGCTATATGAACGACATCAGCTTGCGTATTTAATGCACTCCGGCTCAGTTCCCAGGTTGCACGGGATGCTACCGCAAGTAACTCAGGGTTGGAGTAGAAACTCTTCTGATCGCTGGATTTTCTTACATGCATGGGCGCGACATAATCCACTTGCACGCCATCAATTTCAAAATGAGTTTGATCTAAAGAATCATAATTCGAGTGCAAGGCTGCAATGTTTACTGTGTGTCCCAGCTTACCCAATTCCTTAGCTAATGGCAGGTATCGCCCTAGACCTGATGGGCTTTCCAAGTCTTGAGTCAATAAGAATAAAATCCGCATATCGTTTTAAAATCTAAAAAGTTTTGCAGCTAAGAAAGATTGGACAAAAAAAAACCAAAAAGATGTGTATTTCTAAATTTTCACTATAGCTCTATTACCTAAAATCGGAGATAAGACTTTCCAGGTGACTGGCATATCGTTGACCGATATGGGACAAATCGTATCGCTTCGTAAAAATTATGTGTCCATTGCGAGCTATTTTATCTCGTAACGCTAAATCGTCCCGTATTGTTTGGATTGCATTGGCTAAGGATTTTCCATTGGCGCGTTCACAAAGGAAGACATGCACCCGGTGTTCCAAGAACTGTCTTACCGCAGGAGAATCGCCTGTGATGACTGGTTTCGCCATCGCTAATCCTTCAAAAATTTTGTTTTGTACAGTCATCACCGATTGCGGGGTGTTTCCAAAAGCTCCGAGGCATAAATCGGCCTGTGCTACTCGTTTTACTAATTCAGATTGGTCTAACCAGTCGATAAATGTCAGATTTCTTAGATCGTATTTTTCGGCTAATTCATAG
>Ga0209986_10005215_pt1 | contig 10816 bp, 15 predicted proteins | sample BlataG_FD_183168 | JGI IMG/M metagenome (GOLD analysis project Ga0209986, IMG submission 183168) | Deep subsurface microbial communities from Black Sea to uncover new lineages of life (NeLLi) - Black_00105 metaG (SPAdes) (version 2) | ecosystem: Environmental > Aquatic > Marine > Oceanic >...
TCTTGTCAAAATCTTTCATATTGACAGTAAATCCTGTTTTCGCCATATTAATCCTCTAATAATACTCTTCTAAAAAAGTATAAGTCAATATATGCACGTTGTCAATTATCATGAGATCCATACTTCCTTATGGTGGAGTTTCACGCTATCCTGTGGCTGCCTTATCTTTATTATGGGATGGTCGGTTTTCTTTGCCGCGTTGTCAGGGTTTGTTATGCGTACCTTCATCGTATGGGTCAACGCCTGCCCCTTGAGGAAGAAAAGTTTCGCGAAAGACGTAACCTCCTCTCCTCGGAAGTCCCTGATTAGTTGGTTAGCATACATTATGCGACATTTTACATTTGGCGTCACAACCTCTGTCGGCTCTTGCCACACGTCTTTTGTGTAGTCGATGAGGTCGACTGTGTTAATCAGCAAGCCTGCGTATGACATTTAATCCTCCTATTTACTTGCCCTCTTCACTATGTCCTGCCTTTTGTCCACCATTATGAGATAGTTGTATTTATTCGTTGTCATATCCTTGAGCTTGGTTCTCATCTTTGATATGGCTACGGCATAAGGGCTACAGGAGGCCTCGAATTCGTGTATGTCCTTGAATTTGCCAGAACCTCTGTCGTTCCAGAAATTGCAATGCCCTGTGCCATTGAACGATTTCTCGAATGGGATGGTAATAATCAACCTGATCTCCGTCAGCTTGAGCAGATTAATGAGCGCCGTCTGATAATTCTCCAGATGCTCAAGGACCTGACTACATATCACAATAGGGGCGGATTGTACTGGGAAGCTCGCCAGATCGAATACATTGGCAGTATGAAACGAAAGTCGTTCGGTATTCTCCCAAGCGTCAGGTCGCTTGATGTCGGTGGCGTAGACCCTATAGCCCATTTTGGCCAGATGAAAATCAATTCTGGCAGTCCCGCACCCAACATTCAGCACGGTCTGCGGTGCACCAAAAATAGGAAACCCATCGATTATTGCGATGTCCTTCATGTCAGGTTGTTTCATATTACCTCCAGCATTTTGTTTTTCTTTGGCAAGGGTTGGGTTTTGCTCATTTTGCTCCTCTCTTTTTTGCATCCCATCTTAAATTGTATAGTTTCCCATATGCATTAAGTTGCCAGTGTCTTTCAGCCCTCCGATTCGATTGAATTCCTCCTTGGTAATAAACATGTTTTTTTGTTTGATGTAAGTCATTGCTATTACATTCCGAGGCGCCTTATAAAAAGATTCATCTAATATGGTGTACTTAAATATGCAATAACCAGTGGCATTTGCCAGCCCATTGACAAATTTTTCGGAATAATAATAACGGCAGTGTTTCGGCCAGTTCCCCATCAATGGAAAAACATTGATCATGATTCCACCTTCTTTGCACATTTCATGCATATTCTTGAAAGCCTGGAACTGATCGTTAACATGCTCTATGGTTCCATAGTTTGTTATTACATCAAATTGATTTATGAAAATAAACGGTACGGGTTGCCCTAAGTCTATTGGCAAAGCTCCGTCCTTCCCATTCAGATCAATAGACACATGTTGCACTCCATAATTCTCGTATATTTCCTTGGCAACTCTATTCTCATAATTTCGTTGGTTTCCAAGTTCGCACCATTTCAATCCTCTATAAGCCCATCCTAGAGAACTTAGCACATGTTTTTCATACTCTTCAATAGGCTTTCTTATCCCCATTATCTTAATCTCTTAATTTTACGCAATAATCTAAATTATCCTTTTTCCAAAACCACCAATCATATTTCTTTTTCCCCGCCGCTTCATTCTCCGTATATAAACGCAAACCATACCCCTCCGTAAATTCATTGACAGCTTTTTTAACGCTTTCGTAATCATAGTCGTGTCCTGAGAGCATGCCTCCCTTTTTTATCTTATGGTAGTACAATAATATGTCCTCCACCACAGAGTCATAGGAATGGTTGCCATCGATATAGACGAAATCTAGGCTTTCGTCGGCAATATACTCTGCCGCCACGACTGATTTCTCTTTTATCCATTTGATTTTTCGTCTAAAGCTACTGAGCCTTAAATGAGCTATCGCCTCCATTTCCTTTAGTTTTTTCAATCCTATTTTTTCAGGATAATAATTTTCATATTCTGCATACGGGTCTATCAAAAAAACACTTTCAATATTCAACTCCTTAAAGTAATGCAACGCATTTATCCCATCATACACACCTATCTCAGCGCCAATCAGTCCATGCCGGCCCTTCAACTGTCTTAGCGCGGGCTTCATTGTTGTCTGGGACATTTATTTTTTCTTCCTATAGATTTTGAGAATATACTCGTGGCCTCTATAGCGGAAAAAAGCTGGATAACGTTCATTATCAACGATTCGCAACAGGTTAAATTGCCCTGCAATGGATTTATTAACATCAACCTCCGAATCCTTTTTCCCCCTTCTTCTATAGAAGCTCTCCTCTCCTCGTTGGGGCTTCCCATTGACATGGGGATAGCTGTCGATGAAGCGCATTACCATGTCAATTGTCTTCTGACCTTGGAGCTTCTTAATCTCGGAATTCAGTTCATATCCCTCAAGATTTATGAAATCCCAATAATATATCTGGCCACTGTCCACCTTCTCCTCGGCTTCGAACAGACAGAATGGAATCTCTTCCTTGCCTTCGAGAATCTGCCAGGCCAAGGGCGAGAAGCCCTTTCCGTGGGGCAACCGGCTCGGATGCACAACCAAGTTGTGGGCATTCCTTTTGAGGATATGAGGTGGCACGATTTTCTCGCAAGAGAGATAGAAACTCATGTCGCCACAGGGAATGTCCTCATGGGTCCAACAGCGGGTTACTTGGTGGTTCTGGGAAACAATTGCTTCCAACGTATCTACAAAGGGGATAATCCAGCTTTTTGGATTATCTGTTAGAAAGGATATCTTCCACATCATTCGTAAATCCTTGCAATATCGCCTTTTATCAACTGTTCCAGCGTTTGATTGCCTTTGTCTGGAAATCTTCCTTTGCCAGCATAATGGATAATATAGGAATTGAAACGCGAAGCATTCCCATTCCAAACCTCGGAAAATATACTCATGTGATTAAAACGCCAGTCCAATTCAAATATCTTAAACCCCAGCCTTTGAATCTGATACCCGAGATGCACATCCGTATAGCCTTGGTTTTCCCAATATCGCCCCTCAAATCTTCTGAACATTGCTCTATGAAGCCGGGAAACTAGGCAGACTCCGGTATTTACATAATCTTTTCTCCACCCTATATCGCCCCATGCTGCTTGTATTTTGATGATCCTTTGTCGCCTGTTTCGCTGTCTTGTGCCTTTGTCCTCAAATACCACCCCGATCCTGTCGTACGGCACGATCCCAAAAAGATTGGGACAATTTTTGTTTATTATCACATCGGAATCGATATTCATGACCCGATCATATTTCTCCAGTAGATCATATACCTTCATTATCCTATAGTGAATTCTACCCCACTCATCATTACAGTCGGCATTCTCACTGAGTGTGAGAAAATCGGAATTCCACCGCTTTGCGAACGCCCGCATGATGGGATGAGTCAAATTAGATATCTCTTTAACTTTGTCATCCGCTCTGGTCACCATCAACAACCTCATCTGTTCGCCTCCGTATAAAACTTATATCTGCTTAAATCTTGATAAGGATCAGGAGGAGACACGGTCTTTTCAGGGAGCCACTGAAAATACTCCAGGCCCCTCGCCGCTTGGTCCGGAGTCATATACATATTCCATCCCGCCATAGCCAAGTTGTCTATGACTAGGGGTTTTTCATGCCTTCCGTCAAAACGAGCAAATTTGAACCAGTCGGAAGCCCGTTTGTCATCGGTCAAGATCATCCCGCCACGCCCAATGGGAAGGATTTTTTTCCCATGAAAAGAAAGGCATATGAAACGACCTCTGATATACATGCCTTTGCCAAGGCACTTTGCTGAGTCCATAATGGCTGTATTTCCCAATTCATAATGGCCCGTTTTTTGCCAGTCAATGATTTTGAAAGCCACTCTGCCTCCAGCATTTATTATGGAGGCAGGGACGGAGGGATAAGTGTATTTTGGTATCACCACCTCAGTGACGTCTTTCACTTTGCAATATAGGCAACTAAGAAATAAAGCGGCACTGCAGCTTTCGACTGCCACGGCATAGGGGGCAGAAGTGAAATCCGCCATCGCTTTTTCGAAATCCCTGACAACTTGATAGGCGTCTACTCTCAATTCACTCCCATCCCCGCACGATAAGTGCCATTTTCTCATCAGGTGTTCCTGGAGGCGTGCCCATTGGAAAGACTAAAAGCCTCTCCGATATCCGTTCAACCATCCAATCTACCGCCTCTCTTATAACGCAGATGGCATGGCCTTTGTGAATGAGATTATAATAGTCATGGAAAAATAAAAATCCGCCCTTGGCTATGCGACTATATGCAAATATAATGTCCCCTGCTGCTTGGGGATATGTATGGTCTCCATCAACTATAATGAGCTCAAATTCACTAGGCAAGCTCAGCGACGGCAGGAAGAAAGTGTTTTTTTCAATGTAAGTAATGTTCTTTCTGTTGAGTCTCCTCCGTCGTTGTTCTCCCCTCTTTGTCCTTGGCATGCTTTTTCGACGCCATCGATTGTGCATGGGATCATCCCGGGGAAGATCGATCGTGAATATACTGGCATTGGGAAATAACCCCGAGAGCATCACCGTGCTCAAGGCATCCCCCGTGCCTATCTCAAGGATATTCTTCGCGCCTTTCAAGACCAAAGAGGCCATAGTATAATAGAATCTGTTGAGATGCAACCCTGGAACATTATGGTATCTGATACTTTTGAATTTGTATCCCGCCTCATTGTCATCGCCTCTTGAGACCATCAATCCATCCTCGCCCAAATCACCCAGCCTATATTCCACATCGGCTATGCCCACTTTAAAAATATCACATATCGCGGCCATCTTCCGCCTCTCGATTTCATTCTGCACATCGCTCATTTAAGCTCCCCCTTCATGTAATCTAAGGCCAACCTAATTCTGTCTTTATATGTAGCATGCCCACGCACCCATTTATAGCCCCTTTCGGCAATAGCCTCTCTCTCTTCATCATGCGCCAACCAATAACGTATTCGCTCCACAAGTTCTGCTGGCGTTTTATATGTGTCCAATGTATCGGACGGAAATATCTCATACAATCCTTTTCTATCCAACTCCAGAAGGAAACCGCCGGCTCCCATTATCTTGTAATCTCTGACAGACGTGTATTTCTCATTCTCGGTCCAGCCGGAGCAACCGAGATTTATTTTCGATAGAGCGACCATCTTATTATGCAATTCATCATATATCTTGGGGGCGCCAGCGCATCCCCACTGCTTGTAATTTAGATCCATTTGGGATACGGCATCAAGAAACCGTCCTCTGCCTCTATGAACACCCGTTCGTGTTCCAGCCCAACAAACATCGCAGGAAAACATTGCCCTGTCTCCATCTGTTATCATCCTAGGTTTATCATATATTTCGTCTTGAACTCCCTGGGGAAGCCAAAAAGTGTGGGAATAGATCCGTCTCCATGCCGAAATCGTTCCAGTGTCGGGGACGAAATGATAATCGCATAAGCCGATAAGAGGAAAAAGGCGCTTCCAATGATTAATGTCCAACCTTGTGTCAACGTTCCATACGCATGTTATCACCTTCTCGAACTTTCTTTTAATATCACGCACAACTTGGGTCAACTCAACTGTTCTGGAACAAAAAACAAGGTCGGGCTCGAATCTGATGCTCGCATCATATGAATTTCGCCAATCAAATTTGGCATCAACTGCCACAACTTGATGCCCCAATTGCTTGAAGGCATGGCCTATCGCGGGACCGGTCTGGCCATCGGCCATTGGGAATAGTAGTAATATCTTCATTCTATTTTTTTATAATTCTTGAGATAGTATTCTCTATAGAACCCCTCTCTGGTCTGTCTTGCTTTTTGGTTGTAAAAAAGGCAGGCAGAGTCTATGGCCGTTGGCAGGTTCTCATAATTTTTCGTAGGTACCACCCATTTCGGAATCTCAGGATAGCATTTCATCTGCCAGAACAAGTCCTCTATCGGGCTTGAACAGCCAGCAAGGTCAAAAGACAGGAAGTCTCTCGATGTGAATGTTACAACCCCTACAAAGTCGGCTCTTTGTAGAATATTCAATTTACTTGCCCTGAGGGAAGAAGTGTTTTTATAATAACTCTCCCCGTGAAATCGACGCCCCAATAATCCAAGTATCCCCTTGCCTGTGATATTCCAGGCTTTGAGAAAGTCTTTGGTCAGGCCGTCTTTGGGCAACACATCGTCGTCGGCTTTTATCACAAATTCTCCCGAGGTAAGAAGCGCTACTGCATGCCTTGTCTTGTTTCCTAAATCCGGATGGAATCTCACATGGGTTATTGGAAGTTTCGTTTCAAACTTATCGCTACAGTCGCATAGGTATACTTCGTCAGCCTGTTTCAGCCATGCATTGAGAACCGCCTCAAGGGTCTCAAGCCTTCTGTAGGCAACAATCACAACGCTAATCATCGCTCCTCCTTCTCGCCTTATGAATGAGCTTCATGGATGTTCGTGTTCTCCCTGCCCTCCTCCCGGCCTTTTCTGTGTCCTAGCAACTGTGCGATCAAGCCACAGATGCTTTTTCGTTCCATTATAGCAAGCAGAGATGAAGCAGAAATCGCCGCCACTTGTCCGCTTTCCGAACTCACCGATATATTTCTTCCAGACGTCCATCCTGACGGCAAAGCAAAACGATGCTATCCTGCCTTTAATGGGAACCTTACCCCAGACTTGCGGTCGGGGATATACACCATGTCCTCCTATAATGCCTTTGAAAAAAACAATTTCCGGAATAGATTTTTCAACAGTTTTCGCGAATGTCTCGACAAAAGCCGGATCAATAAGCATATCATCATCATCGAGAACCATAACATATCGGGAATCAATGGATGAAATCTTTGCAAACGATTGATTTGCCAGAAGCTTGCCATAACCATCCTTTGTCTTATCATCCCGGTGGAGGATGTGGATGTAGTCGTTGCTTGTCTGCATATCGATGGACTTGATACAAATTTTAAGCATATTAGACCTTTTCGGGTGGACGCGAGTAATAAATGCGATAGTCTTCATAAATATTCCCAACCGCCTGCTATGGGCCCCAGTCCTTTCAATTTCCTATCCCTTCTTGTCGTTTGGCCGTGATGCTTCACGTATTCCTTCAAATTGGGAAATTCTTTAAGTATTTTATCGGATAATCCTTGCCTATGGATATCGAGCATCGTTAAATAACAAGGGGCTCCGTGATGGACATAGCGATGGAATTTTTTGTAATTGTTTACATTTATCAGTTGAAAAAAAGGGTGGAGATAAGGCATGCATCCCTCTTTTCTGTGCCGGGGCTTGTCTCCGCACCTATATCCATCAAATCCGGTCCTGCAGATATGTCCTACCCCAAAAGTATCCTCCTCCATCATCTCCAGCATGGCGGGCACGCATGACATCAGCATCTCTATGTCGGAATCGAATATCAAGGCGTACTTCGTTTTGGCCTGACTGATGCCCATGTGCATACCCCGTCCGTGGCCGATATTTTTTCCAAGCAACATGGCTATTGTAAAATCAGATGCCAGGCTTTTAACATAATGGGCACATGAGTCGTCGGGATCCGAGCCGTCAATAATGATGATGGGCATATCATGATGGAACTTACGAACGGAACTATAAGCTCGTTCCATAGAATTTTTTGTGTTATAACATACCGTGACCCCAGTTACATCCAATAGCATATTCTTTTCACGCACGTTTTTACCGCCGCCTCCTCAATCTGTTTTCATTCAGCCTTCTTTTTGTTCTCTGTCTTATCGCATACAGCCCCTTCACATTTTTCAGAGTCGCATGATGTTCATGGTAGACGAAACAGTTGAGGCAGATGGCACATTTGAATCCCATCCATCGCGCTCTCTCGTTATAGTCGTTGTCGCTTCCGACCATGACCATCTCTTCATCCAATAGCCCAATTTTGTCCACCATGGCTTTTTTTAATACGGCACAGAAAAAAGTAATATTTTTTGGCAATATTCGAAAAGATGGTCTCAAATTGTTGAAGTCATTTGCAGGATCATCACCCAACTTGAGCCCGATGCTCGCCGCAACCCTATCAGCTTGCTGCCTATTCCCAATTCGGTTAGTGACCGGCCCGACTACCCCTATTCTTTCGTCCTGTCCAAAAACCCAGATCATTTTAAGCAGCCAAGAGTCAGTGACTTCAACATCGTTGTTCAGAAAAACCAGATAGGGGGCATCCGATGCTTTTATTCCCTCGTTGATGCCTCGGGTGAATCCGTAATTCTTATTGAGCATCACCCTTCTAACTTTGATTTTGAGCCCATCTATCTTTTGTGAAACATTTTCTATATTTTCTAAATCAGAACCGTTGTCCACCCAGATTATACGATAGGGATAGCAAGTGTGTCTTTTTATGCTCTCCAAACATTTGCATGTATACGATGAATTATTCCATGTCGGAATAATAATATCTGCTCTCATTGCTGATGCCTCGGCTTCCTCATTAGTTCGTTCAATCCTCCCAATGCATATATCCCAAGAAGCCCCCACGCCTCTTGTAACTCCTTTTCAGTATTGTCTAAGAGGCGCTCGAATCTAATAAAGCAGCATTTTCTGTTATTCTTCGACTTGAAATCCTTGAAGCTTTGCTCTATCAATTCAGATAATGGAAAGTACAAGTGTTTTGGCAAGTAACCTCTGACGGCATTTTTGTCTTCATCATAGTAGCTTTGCCATCGTGCTTCATGATCTCTAGTAATGAATATGAATTTAGCCTCAGGAAAAGTTCTCGGCAACCATATCCATTCCATAGCCTTGGTGCCTGGATTGAGTGCAAACTTAGCACCATGCCATCTATCGCCATTGCCCTCCGCCTTGAATGATCTTAGGGTTTCTTGGACGCCTGGATAATTCTTAAAGCGCTCAAAATGCGCAAGGTCAACCGCATTCCACAGAGGATGCGGTTCGAATTCTACGTCACTGATCTTCGGATGTTTGAGCAGGAGTTCCCTTAATACAGAAGTGCCCGAGCGTCGCATCCCTATGGCAAAAAAAATCTTATTTATTTTTTTCCTCCATAATTGTATTTAGTATATACTGCGCATGAGCTTTTGGAGTCAAATATTTATTATAGTATGCCTTCCCATTCTTTGCAATTCTCTCCCTCTCCTCTTCATGCTCAAGATAATAATTGACGACCTCGACGAAATCCGAGAGATCGTCCTTAAACTCTATCCAACAGTCCTTCGGATCGCCGAGAATCACCCTGTTCGTCGGGTTGATGGTGAGGCAGCATCGTCCCATGCCCCAGATCTCGACGTGCCGGAAAGTCAGATAGCTTTTCCTCATGCCGCCCGGTAGTGCCAAGCACAACTTTGATTTCCTCTGCGATTCGAGATGGTCAAAATAACCCATCTTGCGTCCGAGGATATCGGACGGAACCGCCCCTCTTGTTTTAGAATAGCTCACCCAACCGTAGGCCTTCCATGATTGCTGTTTCATGAGCTTCACCGTCCTGATGCGTAATCCCAAGTCGGAATTCAAGAACACTCCGTGTACATCAAACAGTATCTCATCGGCCCGCCCGCCATCCTCAATCATCTTGAGGTATTTCAGGAACCGGTTGCTTCCGGCCGACTGTGCCATCGGATAGAATCTTGGGCATTTGCCCAAATCCTCTTTCTTCATGTGGACCTTGAAGTAAAAACTTTTCCCATCCATGAACTCGGGATGAATTAAGTCCGTAGCGGAGACTATATCAAAATATACATTATAAGTTTTTCCTCCATTCTCGATAACGAAAGGGTAGACCTCTGACTCTATGGCTTTATTAGTCATCTCTGCAGACGGCACGATCATTGCCCCGAGCTTCCTGAAGCCCTGCTCAAGATATACCATCTTTATCTTTTTCGTCATTGGCCAGAATATTCTCATATGATCAAACATGGCGCATCTCCCTGTCGATCTGTCGTTTATACCGTCTCGATCTCTGCTTCTGCTCAATGACTGGCAATCCAGCTTTGCGCATCCAGTCATATATCTGGCAGTACTGAGGGGGTAGCTCCTTGATCCTGAGTCCACGGTTTATATTTATCGCCGACTCTAGGCTCTTTTGATCCCAGAGCGCTGGGCTCTGAGAGTTTATTTTGATCCAGTCCTCTATGAGTCGTTCTGTACGGGTGTTGTTGGAGAGATAGATCGTGCCGCTCAGAAGCTCCTTGCCGTTACTTCTGGAGCGACATGGAAAAAGCGAATAATCCCTGTAGCACACGCCGATGTCGGCATCCACCGAGTCGAATTCCTTTGGATATTGCATAACAACCGCATCGGCGTCAAGCCATATGACGCTTTTATCCTTGAATCTCTGCAACATCTCCTGCAGGAACACCGCCTTGTATTGTGCATTGATACACCAGGAGCTGAATGACTGCCTGCCCTCGACGCAGTGGTCTATCCCGAAATCCTCAAGCGAGGCGACAAGGTTCTGGGCCTCGTATTCGTAGCCGGTGCCTTTCGTGTAGTAGGAGGCGATTATGTAATCCATGCTTATTTCCTGATGCCCCCCTGGGACTTCCTCTCGATGTCGGGGTCTTCCAAGAAGACATAGTAAATCTCGATGCACTCGCTGTTTTCCAGCGCCTCGAATTGGTGATAATATCCCGGCGAAATGCCTGAAGTCTGTCCCTCTTTGATGATTGTGACGTCTGGCAGATCTTCCCGCCAGATTGTTATTTTCAGTTTGCCCGACAGTAA
>Ga0209986_10005216_pt1 | contig 10816 bp, 10 predicted proteins | sample BlataG_FD_183168 | JGI IMG/M metagenome (GOLD analysis project Ga0209986, IMG submission 183168) | Deep subsurface microbial communities from Black Sea to uncover new lineages of life (NeLLi) - Black_00105 metaG (SPAdes) (version 2) | ecosystem: Environmental > Aquatic > Marine > Oceanic >...
AGCTGCTATGTTTACTCCAGCACCGAATGGTGTTCTAATCACAAGCGGAACTTTCACTTGGCCGCCGAACATGTAGTGTATTTTTGCTGCTTGGTTTGCAATCTGATCCATGGCTAAGGCTGTTAGGTCTCCAAACATTATTTCAGCCACTGGACGCGTGCCAGTTATTGCAGCGCCTACAGCCGCACCTATTATGGCTGACTCTGATATTGGAGTGTCCCTTACTCTTTCATCTCCAAATTCTTCAGCTAAACCCTTTGTAACCTTGAACGCTCCTCCCCAATATCTTCCAATATCTTCACCAAGCAGAAAAACTGTCGGGTCTCTGCGCATCTCCTCTCCTAAGGCTTCTCTTAAAGCATCTTTATAGGTTATCTTTCTCATTTTTCATTCCCTCAAAACTTTGGCGTAAACATCCTCCAAGGCTTCCTCTGCAGATGGATGCGGACTCTCTATGGCAAATTTAACAGCCTCCTCAATCTCAGCAGAAACTTCCTTTTCAATTTGCTGAATTCCAGCTTCCAACAGAGCATTTGTTTGCAGGAGTTTTTCTTTAAACCGTTTAATCGGGTCTTTGCCTAACCATTCTTCAACTTCCTCTTTAGATCTGTATTTGGCTGGGTCAATCCGAGAATGCCCTTTATGCCTATAGGTTTTGCACTCAATGAGTGTAGGTCCTTCGCCTTTTCTGGCTCTTTCAACAGCTTTTTGTGCAGCTTCATAAACCGTTAGGACATTGTTTCCATCCACTGCAACACCAGGGATTCCGTAGGCTACAGCTCTGTCTGCAATGTTTTTTACAAGCATCACTTTTGATTGACGGGTTCCCATCGCATAAACGTTGTTTTCACAAACAAAAATCACAGGTAGCTTCCATATTGCAGCCATGTTTATGGCTTCGTGGAATGTCCCTTGATTTGAAGCACCATCACCGAAGAAGCAGGCTACAACATTGTCTGTTCCTTTAAGTTTTATGGATAACCCAGCTCCCACGGCTATTGGCAGTCCAGCCCCAACAACGGCTGTTGCACCTAGCATGCCTACGTTAAAGTCTGCGATGTGCATTGAGCCGCCTTTTCCTTTGCAGTATCCCGTCTTTTTGCCCAGAATTTCAGCCATGATTCGCTTTAGTTCAGCGCCTTTAGCTATGCAGTGGCCATGTCCACGATGAGTGCTTGTAATGTAATCGTCTTTTCTGAGGTTGCTGCAGACGCCAACCGCTACGGCTTCTTCTCCCGCGTAAAGATGTATTGTGCCTGGAACGAGGTTTTGAGCGTAAAGTTCAAAAACTTTCTCTTCGAAACAGCGAATTTCAAGCATTTTTTTATACATTTCAACAAGTTTCTCTTTGCTAAGGTTTAACTGCAACTCATTTCTCTCCTGTGCAACTACAAAGCTTACGCTCTTATAGAGTTTCAAATATTTTTATATTGTCCTAACTGTTGTTGATAGTTAAACGGAAGGATGCAGAGTGAATTTTTCACGAAGACACTTCAAATCGCTTCTTTGTCTGATTAGCATGTCCGTCATTTTTTGTTCTGCGGTTTACCCATTATTATGCCAAGCAATGCAGAAAGAAAGTTCAGAGCTTCTCAAATATGAAATAGACGATGTTTATGTTGGAAGCCTTAGACAAACTATCAACGTTACTAATCTCTCTCCTAACCCGGTTATGGGCGAACTTTTCGTTCCTCTAATTGGAAACAAGACTGCACGTCATTATGTCATTCTCCACAACATCTCATCGTCGCAAACGCTTCAAGAAATATTCGTGGATGATAGTTACGGAAACAGATACTTCCACTGGAACAACTTGACAATAGACGAAGAGCAGACCTTCAGCCTAGAACTAGACTACTACGTGCTTTCTTTCAACATCCACTACCTAGTCAACTCAAGCATTGTGGAAAATTATGACATGAATTCTGAAACATACAAGAAACATGTGGAGCCAGAAGAACTTATAGAATCTGACAATTCTGGAATAATTTCACTAGCTCATAATCTCACTAATAATGTAGATAGTTGGCATGAGAAAGCAGTGAGAATATACGATTTTGTGTATCGCCATGTGCATTACGAGAAACAAGACGAGGAAAGGGGAGCCTTATGGGCTTTAGAAAATGGTGCTGGCGACTGTTCTGAATATTCCTACCTTTTTGTTGCATTATGCAGGGCTGCTGGAATCCCCACGAGGATTCAGGCTGGTTTTAGTTTTCACCGCCCAAGCGAAACTTTGGAGGATGGACACATGTGGGCTGAATATTACTTAGAGAATTATGGATGGATACCTGTAGACGTCACATGGCGGCTATTTGACGTGATTGATGACAAACATTTCAGTTCGATTCAAAGTGTACCAGAGGTTATTCCATACGCCAATTATTTCTTTAACTGTGAAGCAGAAGAAAACAATGTGACAGACGAGCAACTAGTCTCATTAACACCTTGCGCGACCGATGTTTTTGGAGATAGCTTCATTGAAAACGTTGCGAAGACCATCCAAAAAACAAGCCAAACAAAATTTACGATTTTCTTGGGAAAAGTCTTTGGGACGGCGCTAATTTTTCCATCCGAAGTTGAAGGGGTTGAACAAACATTTCTTGAGAGCGAAATTCAACTGCAAAATGCTATAGACTTTTGGAATGAAAATTCAAAAATTGCTGAATCAGATGCTGTTAAGGCTCTTGAAAACGTTGAAAAAACACTGCAAAATGCTTGGATGCTTATAGTAAAAGTATTCATGATCTTTATCGGCATTACAATAGTCATCCTGTTGATCGGGTTATTTCTTCTCAAGCGATACCAAACCAAAGGGGACAGTAATTCGGAGGAGAAATTTCATTTACGTGATGTACTAATCTTAAGTTAGAGGAGAAAGCCACTTTGATGGTTGATATTGTTGGGAAACCAAGCTTCATGGCGATGTCTCCCGCACACCCCTACTTTTATGGTTCGCATAAACTTCCAAGAGCAGGCTCTAAAAAGCGTGAGTCTGACTTCGACAAAAAGGTTATAAAGAGTGATACACATAATTATTTTTTGGAGTAAGGAGTAGAATTCGTCATGAAGAAAAATCATCTTTTAGCAATCACATTGTTAGCGGCTTTGCTCTCTATGCTGGTTTGCCCAAGTTTTCAAGCCAAGGCGACTAAAGGTCCGAGGTCAGATGTTGACGTTCAATTTTACGGCAGCCACGAGGAGGCCTACACAGCTTTAGTTGCAGGAGACATCGATTTCATTCAAGGACTATTGACTTACGAAGAGAGAATAGCTGCTGAGGCTGACCCTAACCTTTGTGTTTCAGATATCATCGAAAACGGAATGTGGCAGTTCGACTTAAATAACAACTATACTATAGCTACGTATCCTGGTGTGCGGAATCCTCTCCATGTGAAAGAGGTTAGGCGTGCCCTTTCATGCATGGTTGACAAACAATATATCGTTAATGAAATATTAAAAGGCGCTGGAGCACTGCTGAATGTTCCAATTACAGTAAACTCTATCAGTTGGTGGCCCACCTGTGCACTTCCAGAGAATTACGAATGGACGTATAACTTGACTAAAGCTGAGGAACAGTTAGTGGCTGCTGGTTTTGTCGACACAGATGATGATGGCGTCCGAAACTATCCTGTTGGCTGGCCAGGAAGGGAAACTGGACCAAACATGGATCCACTAATAATGTATGTGAGGACAGAGGACAAGAGGCTGGATGCAGGTATATACTTCTGCGATCAGCTGAGTCTACTGGAAATTCCATACGACAAGAAAGAAGGCACTTCAGATGTTTGCTACCCACCAGTGATGGATGAGCGTAACTACCATATCTATACGGGTGGATGGAGTCTTGGAAGATACGCAACATTCCTTTACTACGGATACAGTGGCATCCCTTGGCCTTGGGGATCAAATTATGTAACAGGCATGAACGAAAGCAACCTGCCAAATTACCCTGATTATGACGAATTAGCTCACGAAATTGTCTACACAGACAGCCTAGAATCAGCAAGAACAGCTGCTAAGGCAGCGGCTGCACTTGGTTGGTGCGAATATGTATTTAACATTCCACTCTGGAGCCGCAAATACTTTGTAGGTTGGCGCAAAACAATGGCCGGAGTCGTCAACCACGCCGGCATTGGACTAGACAACCCATATCAGTTCCTGAACGCGTACAATACTCTTGACGGCCCAATCAAGATGGGAACAGTTCACCCGCCTTATGCGCTTAACCCATTATACTCTACATGGTACTATGACTATGCAGTGCTGGACAGAGTGTACGACAGCTTAACGAACGTTAACCCATACGATCTTGGAATAGACAAGCCTTGGGCAGCTCAAGACTGGGAAGTGGATACGTGGATTGATCCAGACCCAGGCCCTGATGAACCATCGGTGAAGAACAAAGTCACGTATTACTTGAGAAAAGACGTTGGAGTTATATCGCCAACCGGCACTTTCATGCGTAATTTGAATGCGTATGATCTTGAGTTTTCATGCTGGTACACGTACTGTTTCGATGACGGCTGGAACTGGGCAAACTATGGAGACGTTCACCACAGCAATGTGGTTGATGATTACACAATTGAACTCTACTTTGACGATGCAAGCTACTGGTTCTACACCGCACCACAATACCCAATATTCCCGAAGACTGAACTAATCGACACACTCTGCACAACGACAAGTACAACAATCACTGTTGCAGGAAACGTCACTGCAAACACCACCTACTGGCTAGATTGCGATCCAATAGTAACCGTGACCAGCGAAGACATACCAGTTGACTACAAGATTGTCGCCGGCTACGAAACCTACACCCATACAGGAATAAGCTTCGACACAGTACCTGCAGATGGAACATACACAATCACCTACTACACTCCAGACTTAGATCCTCACGGCTACTACCTAGCAGGACTAGATTGGACGGAGACATGGTATGGCTTCGGACCGTTTTACCCAACTGAAATAATACCCGGCGTCGGCGGCCACGCAAGCTTCAACAAGAACCCGTACTACTGGATGGAAACTCCACCTCTAGGCGAAACAGACTGGCGATGGATATGGGAAACTCCAGGAGGAATCCCAGGTCCTTCAAATCCTGGACGTGACAGCGGCCACTTCAAGATAGAAATCTACGACGTGGTTAAAGCCACAGCAAGCTACTGCCACTATGGAAGCGGTCCATACGATCCGAAATACTTCCCTGGCGGTGACTTGGACGCAAGCGATCTAGGACACGTAGGCATCTACGACGTAGTAAGCATTACCGGCCCATACGGATACAAATGGGGAACACCACCAGACCGCTAGAAATCAAAACCTAAACACTACCCTTTTTTTCTGTCAAGTGAATTCCTACAGGCAAAGACAAAAGTTTACTGTAAAGCTGGAAGATCTATGACTATTACGTAATGCTTGCCTACATTTTGCCACTGGAAAGCCGCGATTTGAATATGCTTATCATCGTGAAAGCGCAATGCTTTATAGAAAGCGGAAACAAAAGAGTGCTTGGTTTTCAGTTTGATGGTAGGTGTCGTTGGAAAGCCCAATACTGGAAAATCAACATTTTTCAGTGCCACAACCCTTGCACCAGCCAAGATTGCAAGCCACCCATTCACAACAATAAAGCCAAACAGAGGAATCGGATATGTTCGAACCCCATGCGTATGCAAAGAGTTCAATGTCCAAGATAATCCAGTCAACTCCCTATGCCTCGACGGAATAAGACTCATCCCAGTCGAACTAATCGATTGTGCAGGCCTCGTGCCAGGTGCGTGGCAAGGAAGAGGATTAGGAAACCAGTTTCTAGACGAAATTAGAAAGGCAGACGCTTTAATCCACATAGTTGACGCTTCTGGCGGAACGGATTCAGAGGGAAGAGTATGCAAACCGGGTGAACATGACCCATTAGAGGATGTGCAATTTCTGGAACATGAAATAACCATGTGGATGGCAAACATACTTAAACGAGACTGGCCTAAAATCGCCAGAACCGTAGAAGCCGAATCAAAAGAGAACCTTTTCTCTCTGCTCGAAGAAAGGCTAAGCGGCTTGGCAATAAAAAGAAATCACATATCTGAGGCAATAAGAAGAACAGGATTAAACGCTGACAACCCTACAACTTGGAGCGAAGACGACTTTCTAACACTCGTAGATACGCTGAGGCAAATCTCCAAACCCATGTTAATAGCAGCAAACAAAATAGACGTACCAACAACTGAAGAAAACCTAGAAAGACTGCAAAAATTGAATTATTTTGTGACACCTTGCTGCGCAGAAGCCGAACTTGCCTTGAGGAGAGCAACCGAGAAAAAGCTAATAGATTACAGGCCTGGAGATTGCAACTTCAAAACAAACAAACCTGAACAACTGAATCAAAACCAAACCAAAGCATTGGAAACCATAAGAGAGAAAATTCTACTTGAATTCGGCTCAACAGGCGTTCAAGAAGCAATAAACGCAGCTTTCTTCAAGCTTCTAAGCATGATTACCGTTTATCCCGTTGAAGACCTAGAACATTTGGCAGACCATAAAGGAAGAGTTCTTCCAGACGCTTACCTTGTACCATATGGAACAACAGGACGCCAACTCGCTTACATAATTCACACAGAACTCGGGGAAAGTTTCATCTACGCAACAGAAGCAAGAGAGAAAAAAAGAGTGGGAGAAGACTACACGCTTAAAGACAGAGACGTCATCTCAATCGTGAGCGCCAAAAAAAGAACCTAAGTCACTATTGACCAAAACGCCTCCTACGCCTTTGAAAGGTCCTAACAGCCCGCAAAAGGTCAATAAATCGAAAGCCTGGCCAATAAACGTCTAAAAAGCACAATTCACTATATGCAGACTGCCACAACAAAAAGCCACTCAGTCTTTCCTCTCCAGAAGTTCTAATAATTAGGTCGGGGTCTTGTTTTGACATATGTGATGTGTATAGATATTTCTCAAATACTTGTTCATCGATTTCCTCAGGAATCAGCTCTCCATCATGCACCTTGGTCGCGATCTTTTTGGCAGCATCCACGATTTCCGCTCTTCCACCATAGGCAAGCGCAAGATTCAAAAAATGTTCATCATAACCTTGTGTCGCATTTTCCACATCCATTATGAGTTGCTGCAGATCTTTTGGCAGCAGGCTTAACCTGCCTATGACTTTTACCTGAACCTTATTCTTGTGTATGCGTTCATCTGTTAGAATTTTCCGAAACTGCTCTTGTGCAATTCGCATGATTTCTTTGACCTCGTTCTTTGAGCGGCGGAAGTTTTGTGTGGAAAAGGCGTAAAGCGTTATAGATTTAACGCCGAGTTTCAGGCACCAGCCGAGAAGCTGATCAACTTTTTCAGCCCCTTTTTCATGACCAAACCACGGGTTGAGAGCCTGTTCAGACGCCCACCTTCGATTTCCATCTAGAATTATTGCTATATGCTCTGGCTTAACACCGTTCTTAACTTGATACCACAGCCACTTCTGATAAAGCTTGTATGCTCCAACAGCTGAAAGGAATCCTTTAAGCATTTATCACTCAAACCTCGCGTCCTTAAGCGCGTTTACACATGGGCAATTACGTTCACTGGGCAGAATCCTAATGGTTTCAATTAAAATTTGCTCTATTTTAGGAACAACGCTCTTTGAAATTTTGGAAACATCAAGGGCTGTTAATCGTTTTTGCACGCCAGCAGCCATGTTTGAAACGTAGCAGATAGATGCGTAACACATTTCAAGTTCCCGTGCAAGCACTGATTCTGGAATACCCGTCATTCCAACAACATCGCAACCCAAACGCCTAAACATCTTGATCTCTGCAGGAGTTTCGTAACGAGGCCCCTCAGTGAAGACAATTACAGCCTTATCCCAAACATGAAATCCAAGTTTTTTCGCTGTATCAATGAACAGTTTACGAATTTCCGGACAGTACGGCTGAGAGACATCAATATGAGTCACTGGAGCTTCATCGTAAAAAGTTGCTGAACGAAGTTTTGTGAAATCAACAAAATCGTGCGGAACAACAATGTCGCCAGGTTTAAAGTTAAGGTTTATCGCACCCACGGCGTTCGTAGCCAATATTCTTTGTACACCCAGTTCATATAACGCGTAAATGTTTGCCCTATAATTTATTCTATGCGGAGGAACACAATGATCGGGACCGTGTCTTGGCAGAAAAACTACGTTTTTTCCACTTATTTTTCCAATATGGAGAGGTGGGGGTATTCCGTATGGCGTTCCCAAACGTAATTGTCTAGCATTTTCAAGCAAATTTTCGAAACCAGTTCCGCCGATAATTGCAATTTTAACTTTCTTCAACTTCTTCAAGTTGTTCTTCGGTCTCCTTGAAAAATCCTCTTGCAGATCTGTGGATGACGAGGATAACTAGAGCAGAGGCTATGCCTATTAGGATGCCGATGATTATTGAGAAGATGAGTTTTTCGGTGGCGGGTGTTTCAGGGCTGATTAACACCGCTGAGGTTCCGTCGAGAATCCATCTGGACCATCCAATCAAAACTATTAAGGCGGCATTGCGCAGTAGTTTGATGTCATGTTCAAAATACAAACGGATAGCTGATCCCAGTAGCACAACGCAAATGCCTACCACTATGAGGTCCATGGAACCTTGAATGAAATAGCCAACAATTTGTGGCAGAATGCTAAGCCATCCACCGACATCTTGAGGCGTGGTGATGTTTCCGATGAACGTTGTAGCGCTTGTTGATCCGAGATAAATGCTAACCACTATGCATAATACCCCGGCAATCTTGGAATAATTTGAAATTTGTACTGGAAGGGGTGGCGGGGAATACTCCCTGATCCATTGATAGAAGTTCTTGGCTGTTTTGTCGGCTCCGAATCCTTTTACAAGCATGAACACGCTTAGAACGAAGATGAAAGCTATCCAATATTGGTAAAGCAGATTAAAAATTGAGAGAATGCCCAAGATTAGAAAGAGCAGTCCAGGTACCCCCAATGCAATGCGGGAGTAACGTGGATTCTCTATTATCATTTTCATGTATCGTGTGAACAAGGCTGCTGTTTCTTCGATTGATTTGCTGTGTTTCATCACTATTCTTCTAACAGATGAGACAGGTACTCTTGACTCTATAAGTGGCAGGATAGCCTCGTCTGAATATCCATCTGTAACCAAAATAACTTCACTTGCTGGAAAAGAAGTTAGCAAATCACTTAGTTCAGCAACTATTTTTCTGTCGGCGCCAACTCCTCCAAGTTGGGAACCACAGATTGTCGCTATTTCGAAAACTTCGTGAGGTTTACTTTCATCTTGCAGTTGATCGTAAACGCGCACAGCCTCGAACATTGCATTTGCGTCTGGTTCCTCAGGGTCTCGTAAAGCTAAGGCTACAGCGGCGTTGAGGCTTTCTTCTCTTCCTGTGACGGGAGTTTTGATCTCTGCTTTTGTTCCTAAATCATTATCTCTGTCAACGCACAAGATGAGGATTCTTTTTTGTTCCTTCTCTTCTGCTGTCATCTTGTTCTCTTTTCTCCACTATAATTTATGTATTGTCTCTTTAATCTTGCGTTGTTTTTCCCTTCTCTGTAAGGATTTTGAATTCCGCCCACGTTATTTTCGCTCCTTGCTTCAGTTTTTCTTTTGCCTCTTTTCTGATCTTTCTCTTTAGAGCATCTTCACTTTTCTTCTTTTCTTTCTCTTCTTCCTTCCGAATTTCTTCCCTTAACAGTTTTATTTGGTTTAGAATTGTCGTTATTCCTTGTTGAATAGGGTTTGTCTTTTGTCTTGTTATTAGAAGGCTTTGATGCATGTTGTCTGCTTCCATTTTGAGTTCTTTGACTTCATTGATAATCTCAAGCATTTTATTGTGTATTTCTTGGCTTTTCTGTGCTGTTTCTGTTAGTTTTTGGTGATAGAACTTGTTTTTGATTTCCATGGCTTTTGTTTCAGTTTGCAACTCGAGTATTTTTTGATGCGTCATTTCAAGTTTTTTGTGAATGTTCACTTGAGTTTCGAGTTTTCCGATTTGGTCAACAAGTTCTTTTTCTTCTCGTAGATTTAACGAAGTTGTTTGAATCTCCCATTCTATTTCATCTAGCTTTTTCTGCAAAGTTTGAAGGCTTTTTGAGGGTTTTTTCTCAGTTAAGGCTTTGATTTGTTGATTTAGTTTCCTTATTTCCTCAATTCTTTCATGGATTTCGGTTTTTGTTTTTCCGCGTAGCTGCTTCAATTCCATGACCTTTGTGTTTAATTCGTCTCTTTCACTTCTTAGTTCACGTATTTCAGCGCGTAAACTCCTAACCTGTTCATTAAACTTGTTCCTTTTTTCTGCCCATTTACTTGCTTCGACATTCAGCCTGTTTCTCTTTTCTTTCAACACTGAAAGCTTTTCTTGCAGTTCCTCGATTTTCTGAGTCTTGTCCTTTAACAACTATTTTTTCCTCTTCTGTTTTGTCCATTCAAGAACTCTATGAATTAATTGTGCTCCGTCTTTTGACGTGAAGAGTGGTAGATTCCACTCTTCCTTAAGCCTCCACCGCTCTACTAAGCTATTATCAGCTCTTTTAAGGAATGGTTGTTTGTAGATGAGTATTCCCCTTCTTTGCCATTGTAGGGTTTTGGCTAAATTTACATCCTGCTCAAACATCATTTCGTGGAATTCCTTAGTTTTTAAACCTTTAAGTTTTTTACCTATTTCTGCGTGCCGATTAGAGTTAGACGACGGAAGGTGTTTTCAGGCTTACACCTCTTCATCTTAGTACGTTATGGTGTTTCTCCGTAGTGCATAGCTGCGTAGCCACCTGCCTGCCACTGTCATCTGCTCAATCTTCCAGCGGCAGTGTCAGCTA
>Ga0209986_10005219_pt1 | contig 10814 bp, 15 predicted proteins | sample BlataG_FD_183168 | JGI IMG/M metagenome (GOLD analysis project Ga0209986, IMG submission 183168) | Deep subsurface microbial communities from Black Sea to uncover new lineages of life (NeLLi) - Black_00105 metaG (SPAdes) (version 2) | ecosystem: Environmental > Aquatic > Marine > Oceanic >...
ATCGGATCTAACCGTGCAAGTAAAAACAGTTTCGGCATCGCCTACTTGAGTTAAGGTTATTGAACCATTGCTGTTTATACTGTTTGAGTTCACAATAATTCCACGTAGTCTAGTTCTACCAGCAAACACTGTGCCAGTACCTGTAATTTGAACTGCTTTTACATCACTTTTAAATGCCATAATAATCCTATTTTAAATTAATTGTTAGGGGCAGTAAAGACCGCCCCTAACATATATCGGTTACGCTCCTGGAGAACCGAAGATTCCTCTAGGGTCAGAGAAGCCGAAGCTGTATCTTTCTCTAGCTTTAAATCTTACGTTTCCAGTGTCGAAGTCACCTTCAATCGCAGTTTTGATTGGCGATCTTACGAAGTGTTTTAGACCATTAGGCGCATCAGTCATGATGAAGAATGCATCCGTGTCAGTTAAGAAGTGATTAACTCTGTAACCTTCTGGAATCATTCCCATGTTCATGATTGCGTTAATGTCGTTTTTCGCAAAAGTACCATCACCAGTTCCACCTGCAGTTGTTGATAAAGGTGATCTTAAGATTCTCTCAGCAGTAAATTGTAATTCTTTTGGAATTATCATTTTTCTACCTTGAAGAGCGATCTTTAATCCTCTTTCGTCAACAAACGCTGCAATGTCGATTAGCGATTGTTCTAGTGAAGTTTCAGACAAGTCTGCTGCAGTTGACAATTCATTTCTGAATGTCCCACCATTTGCTAATGGGTGGTCAGTAGCACACAAAGGTTTACCATCACCACCTAATTGAGTAGTGAAAGCTCCGTTAAGAACATTAGCTGCTTTGATCTGTTTCGATTGAGACATAGATCTTGCTAAAGCTCTTGTGTATCTAGCTGCTAATCTGTCGTATAGATTGTCTTCGATTGCTTCTTCAGTGATAGCAAACGCGAGAGCGACTGTCTCGTGTGAGTATCTTGAAGTGTATGATTCTGTTGCGTTATCGAAAGTTACACCAGCGCCTTCAGCTTTTGTTGGTGCAGTTCCGAAACCAGATAACATAACTTCTTCTTCGAAAGCTCTGTCAGATGCTTCTGTTACGAAGATTTCTGCATGCTCGTTGTCGTATCTGTTGTATTCCAGGCCAAATAGTGCATTTAAACCTGGCTCTAGTTCTTTAACTAGCTGTGATCTTGAAATAGCCATAATTTATATCCTTTCCTATTATAGACCTGTTCCTTGGTCGTAGAAGTGTTTTACGATTCTTACTAAAACATCTACGTTTACTGCACCTGCTTCGCTGTTTGATACATCTTGTGAAATATCAATTGCTTGAAGTACAGTACCAGAGGTAGTAACACCTGATACACTATAGTCCAATTGAACTTTAGAGATACCAGTTTGAGTGTTACCAGTATTGTTTGTTATTGCAAAGTTTTTAAAGATGTCACCTACAGTGAACGCTCCATCAGAGTCAACTCTGTAAACTACACTCGGGTCATCAATTACGTTAGCAACGATGTCGCTAGCATTAACTGTACCAGGATAATAGTTTTTGTAAGTTGGCTTCTGAGTAGTAGGGTCAGTGTAGAACACTCCATTAAATACACCAATAACAGTTTCAGAAGTATTAGCTACAGCTCTTGTGATTGTTCCATCAGCTGCTGGAGTAACCAGATCACCTTGGAAAATCGGAGTTCCGTAATTTGCTGTTATTCTGTATCTGTTTTGTGCATTAATAAACGGAGAGCCATCTAACTTTCTTACTGGTCTTAGACCATATTTTTCAGCTACATTAGCCATTTTTTTTCTCCTTAGTTATTAAAGTTAAACAGTTACTTGTTGGTATTGCAAAACTATTGTTTTGATCCACCACCAAAAGTAACGCGAGATTGTCTATTAATATTAATAGGCATCTCTGGTCTTTGCTCCTTCATGACATCGTTATCAACAGCATTCATTCTATCTTGCGTCATTTGTGCAAAATATTCTCTTCTTGCTTCTGCGACCTCAATCGGGATCCTTGCCAACAAACAGTCTGGATGACCAATTAAACCTGCGTGATCCCCTTTTTGAATAACTGGATAGTCATGATCGCCTAATTGATTTTTAATCTCTTCTGCTCTCACAAATTCCCAGCCTTCTCTTTGCTTCTTCATCACATTTCTGGTGTCTTCTTGTCCTGTTACAGACGTTCTGATCCATCTATGGATAAAGCCTTCTGGCGCAGGTGGTGCATCTAAACTGGATGCAGCGACCCAAGGTTTGGCTCTCAATGGTTTCTTTTCCATTGATGCGCGTGAAGTTCTTTTATTCTCGCTAGTCATGTTATTTTCCCTCCTTCACGAATTTAGCGTATTCTTCTAGTGGCACCCCTAATTTTTTTGCAATAGCAACTTGTGATTTGGTGAGTCTCACAGTTCTGCGTCCTTCTTGCGTTCGGCCAGCTGATGCAACCTTTTGGACGGGCTTAGGCTGCGCTGGTTTTTCTTCCGAAGCTGCAAACTTGTGAGGGAAATTATCCTTCATTCGTTTATCAACTTCATTATAATACTCGTCACTTTCTACATCAATACCCATGGCCACTAGGTCATCATGGATTGTAAAAGCGGCGTTGGTCATAACTTTGTCATTTCCAAACCAAGTATTCTTCTCCTTCCAGGCTAAAGCTTTATCGCTCGGCTCTGGTTGTTGAACTTGTTGTTGTTCATAGCCAGGAATTTGCTCAGTTTTTCCTTCATTTGCTTTAGCTTCTTCCTCAGCTTGTTTAGCTCTAGCTTGTCTATCTTCCATCTGTAGTCTTGCTTTTTCTTTTTCTACAGAAAGTCTAGTTAACTCGTCATTTGCCTTCATAATGGCATCTGCGTCATTAGCTTCAATAGCAGCTTTTAAGTTAAACTTAACTTGTTCTCTTTGAGCATCCACTCTTGCATCAAACTCTTTCAAATAGTTCTCATCAGCCGTGTCTACTTTTTTGTCATAACCTGAATATTTTTTCTGTAGAGATTTTGCATAATCTAATGCAGCCTTTTCTCTTCTCTCAGCTTCTCTATATCTTCTAGTTAATTTATCAATTCTCTTTTGAACAGAATCAGAAACTTCTTGAAGATTATCTTTTTTCTCTTCAGCTTTTGTTTCAGTTTCAGTTTCAGAAACTTCTTGTTTAACTTCAGCTTGTTCTTCTTGTACTTCTTCTATGACAGGTTTTTCTTCTTTTTGTTCCTTATCATGAGAAGTATATCCAAGATCAACTTCACCTACATTTAAACTCGGTGCTTCTTCTTTCTTTGTTTCTGGTTCTTGTTTTAATTCAACCTGTTCTTCCTTGACATCATCTAAATCAAGTTCAACCTCAGGTTGTACTTTAGATTGCATTTCTTCTGTTGACATTTTTCAATACCTCCTAATTAGTATAGTTGCAGAATGTCTTCTGGTTTGTTTATCTTGGCGATAATCTCATCGTCATTTAGAATACGATGCTCGCCGTATTTTGTTTTGAAACGTGATCCAGCATATCTGCCATAGATCACAAAATCCCCGTTCTTGCACCACGGGCCTGATGGAAATTTACTTTCGTCTTTGTAACAAAGATCGCCCATCGCAACGATTAATCCAACAACGGTTGTCATTTGAATCGTATCGCTTGCGGTATCGGTTAAGATTAATCCACCTTTAGTTTTTTTAGGTCCTGAGTAAGGTCTAACTAAAAGTCTGTATCCAACAGGTTTAGGAATAAGTTCTAAATACTCCTTAATACCTTCTGGGTCTGTAGGGATTTGTTGCTCCGTTGTTTCTGGAGCTTTATCAGAGTTTATTTTTTTAGCACTTCCGATAAGCGTGCTAGTCGGTGTTATTATCGTCATCGAACATATTTTCCTTGTTCTGCAGGTCTTTCAGATCCTGTAGCAGCGTCTCAAGTGCGCTGAGCCTACCTCTAGAATACTGCAACTTTTCTGTACTGTCTACACCGTACACAATATCCTCTTTGGTCTGTTCGATTTGTTTTTTTATGTATTTTCTAAACGCTTGAAGCGTATCTAAATCAAAGTTGCTCATAGCAAATTTTATTCTTACCTGCTTCAACTTGCCTAAAGTTCCAATAACCTAATAAGTCACTTATTTTAGACATGTTGTACTTAGGGTAATCATCAAAGACAAAACGGGTGCCTTTCTGTGATCGGTCTGCAAACCATAACGCCTCACGGATAACGTCCCTTGTCATATGGGGACCATCAAAATGAACAAAATCAAATGGACCTGCATCCCAAAACCTATTCATAAAATCAATATCGGTCATATGGAGTAAATCAAAGTTTTCATACTCTGCCATGTCTTTTAGAAGCCCAACTCTCATTGATTCTGTATAATCACATTGATAAGCACCTGTATCATCATAGTGTTGATAATTTAAATTACCGTAGGGATCTATTCCAATATGAGTTTTAGGTTTTAAATTATCTAAAATGATTTTAGAACCCAATCCTTCTCTTACACCAATCTCACAACTTAAATGATTGTTTTTACATTCACTTGCCCATTTTGCAAGTAACTCATATTCTGTACTATCACCTTGAATCATAACCAGTTAATAACAGCTCTGATCGATAATGCAAGATACATTAATTCCATAAGTGTTCTGGCTGTATCTCTATCTTTATAGCCAATATAGACCCATAAAGAACATCCAATAACAGATAAACACCAACCTAACCATTGTGTATTTGGATTTGCAGAAGATAAAATAAATACGGAGATTAAAGCAATGAAGAACCCTACCCATCGATATCCATCGATGTTTTGGTAGAATCTAATCTTCATTATTTTTTTCTCATAATCTCAGTTCCTTTGATTCCGTAAATCGCACCTACGACTGAAACGAATAAAATTTGGAACCACATCGGCATATTTGAGAAGTATTCGAAGAAAAGATCAATTTTAATTTTTATGTCAGGATCATCCGAAAAAACCGACCAAATAAGCAACATCACAGGCGCGCTGACCAGTAACAATACAAACTCGTCTTTCCAAGATTGTTGCTGATCACTTTTAACAAGCGTTTGATACTCAATCTCACCCGCCGCCATTTTTTGTGCATGTAATTTTTGTGCATCACTCATTAACCTCTTTGATTCTTGTCTGTTTTTGTATATGTGAGCTCCCGTCTTCACGGCCATACTCAACAAGTTCAACCAAGCCATAAAATTTTTCTCTCCTTCTTAAACACATATAGGGTATCATTTGTTGAAGGACCTTCCAAGCCTGCTCCCTAACAACTTTCCAAGTAAAACTATTTTTATGATGCTCTTGTCTTTTGTGAATTGCAAAAAAATCACCACCAAAGACTTCTTTAAATCTTGCGACCATATCTGCATCTGTGGTTTCTACTTTTGCAACAAGTAAACGCTTTCTACCTTTACCGCTAGACCAATAGCCAAAGCTGCCTTCTCCATCAAAGACACCTGATAAAAATATTATTTTTTCTTTATGAGTGAGTTGGTCGAAACCGATTTTATTTAAGTCCTGAGAATTTGGTTCCTTTGATAGCGGCACCTACTCCTCTTACACCATCTGGACGATGAGGGCAAGACATCATTCCGCCCGATTTTTTACCTATCATTTCTTTTGTGGATTCTTCTAAGATGCTTTCAACTGGAGCATCTATCATTTCATCTTCTTTGTACATTTCTTCTTTTGAAACTATATTACCTTTTTCATCTTTGTAAGTTACACCACTTCTTCCATAGTCTGTGTATGAAACTCCATCTGAGTCGGGTCCTTTTTTAGGAGGTGCTCCTTTTTTCTTACCTGCCATTAAAATACACCTTTGAAATTCGTTCCTCTGATAGCAGCTCCGCCACCTTTGAGTTTAATCATTTTACCTTTTGAAGCTTTTGATGTTCTGTATTCACCAAATCTATCTTCTGGATTATCTTTGAATTCACCTTTTTTAGGTGAGCCTTTTTTTCTTCCGATTAATCTCATCGCTAAAGCTGAAGGTGATAAAAATTCTGCACCTTTTGCACCTTTATCTTTTGCTTTCTTAGCTGCTAATAATCCTAAACTTGCTTTTTTCATTTCTTTTTTCTCCACTCCAGTTATTTTACCCTCATTTACAGAGGCATAAAAGACTTGCTCTCCCTTTTTCTTTCCATACTGTTTTTGCATGGATTTCATGATTTTTTTACCTTTATCGGTTAAAGGCATTATTTCTTCGCTTTCTTTTTGCAGTCACATTCGTGATTACACATACATGGAACAATTCCAAATAACTTACAGAATAGTTCACAAACTTTATTTTTGATTTTTGTTAACATTTACTTTCTCCCTTGCTACGTTTATTTTTTCTTGTGCAACAGCCAGACGATCATCGGATTGATCTTGCTGTTGTTCTAATTTGACTTCTTCGAAATTTAACTTCTCGTCGAATTCGTATTGTTTTCTCTCCAAGTCTAACATAGATTCTTGTGCTCGTCTTTGGATATCCATGGCTTTAAGATCAAGTTCTCTTTGTTTCAATGCAACGAGTGGATCTTGTTGACCGCCTTCTTGTGCAACTAGGTTTGTAGTCAATTCAGCAATCCTTTTAGAAACCATTGAATTGAATTGAACCATGTATGCATCTGGATCTTGTAGTTTCATTTGTTGCATCATAGGGTCTTCTGCAACGAAAGCTCCAATTTCACCATGAGCTTGGAATGCAATATGCTCAGAAATGTGAGCTTGAAGTAATGCATAGACCATTGGGTTCATTTGTACCATTCTTGAACGAATGAAAGCACCGTGGGCCGTGACATGTGCTTCGTGATCCTGGTCTGGAAAAGCTTTAGGGATTTCCATACGTAATGCTTCTGAATTTTCTGTTGCGGGGTCCTTTGGAGTCGGAACGGGTTCTGGTTTTAAAATAGCATCAATGTTTTTCGTTCCTAATGCTTCATAAACTCTTCGGTAAGCTTCTCTTAAGTTGTGAAGTTGTGGATTTGAGACGGCAATCTTTAAATTTTCATTGGCAAGTGTTACTCTTTGCGCCATACTCATCACATTCGGGTCGGCAACAGGAATTACATCAACACGGTCATCAAAATCTGCAACTTTAATTATGCGATCTGCTCCATAAACTGCGTATGGGTACTCTGGAGGTAGATAATCTCTAAAAATTCCTGACAAGAGTCTAAATTCTTGTCTCATCGCGTAGTAACAACGCTTGTGAATAGCGCTCATGACCCGTGAACCACGCTCCAAGAGGGCTATTGTCGTCCCAACTGCTGCTTGTTGGTTACCTTCACCCACTTGCATGTCTGCAATTCCTGCAAATCTTTGTCCAGCTTGGACAACAAAACCTAATAATTGGAATAATGTGCCTGATGGTTCTTTGAATGGTAGAATTTGAAACTGATTTCTAATGTCTCCACCTGGTGCATCCACGTCTCTGAACTCTCCTGGCTGGAAAGGTTGGTCATCATCTCTGATTCTGATACCACGAGACTTAAATCCTGCAGGTAAATTCGCTAAAGTACCCGCATCTAACAATTGTCTTAGCGCAGTTGTTGCAGATTTAGATAATCCGCCAATCATATGAATTAAACCAAAGCCATAAAATCCTAATCCTGGTAAAAATTTGAAATGAACAAAGTAATTTTGTCTTTTCATTTTTTCATCACCATATCTGTAGTTACGATAAATAGCTAAAACTTCTCCTGAGCCTTCATCAATAGTGACAATGTAAGGAACTTTAATATTTTTTTCAGTTTTTTCAAATTCAAATTCTTCTAAATCTAAATCAACGTGCATTTCAAGAACGTTGTACTGTAATTCTTTTTCTCCACTTGGCTTAACACCTTCTAATTGATTAAGCTTATCTTGAATTTGATTTTTTTCAGGTTGCTTTGGCATAATTTCTACATCCCTGTAGAAGCCTGCTTTTTGTTTTTTTAAAATATCATTCTCACTCATCTTAACGATGTGTGTAATTCTTTCACAATCTGCTAATTCAGTTGCGTAGTAAGGAACAATTAAATCTTCAGCAGGTACAAATTTAGATACTGCTCTTTCTTGTATTTCATCATAATAAACTTTTTTAAATGCAGATCCTGCAAGCGGTAAATAAAATAATAATTGATCAAAGTCTGGAGTAAACTCTTCCATTTTCTCCATTAACATATAATTCATAAAATCTTGAACACGTTGAGCTTGTTCTTCTGTTTGTTTATTTGCAGCTCCAACGATTTGTGTTCTTACTGGACCATCTGATGGTAATAATTCTTTGTATGCTTGTGATTGAAATTGTGTAACTGACTCTGCAAGTAAAGGGTGTGTTACACCACTTGCACCTTGGAAAGGTCTTGTTACATCTTGATATTTAAATCCTAAAAGATCTAAACCATTTGTGTAAGTTCTTTCCCAATCGGATCTTGATACTCTATCTTTTTTGTAATCCGTAACGAGCTGAGAAGATAAGCGTGCAAGTACACGCTCATCTAAATCCTCAGCAATATTTTCATAGAACTTTTCTTGCTTCTTAGCTTCAGTAACAACTTCATCAATAGCCTCACCTGCTTCTTCTAAATCAGGTAATTCAACATTGACCTCTTCAGCCTGAATTTCTTCAGGTCTCTCGTTGTTGTTATCTATTTCAGCCATTAAGTAATTTTTGTTTTTTTATTTCTACCAAGTTTACACTTAGTTGTCACGAACTTTCCTGTCTTAGCTCCTGTAATATCAAAAGCATCTGTAGCCATTGATCTTCTACCTACATTTCTACCAAATCCAGTTTTAATTCTTCTTTGTCTTTCAGCCTCTTTGAAACCCTCTAAGTTAGAAGGTGTTTCAGAAACACCAAAATTCATACCTAAAAATCTATTTTTACTTCTAGGCATTCTGCTACCTATGTTGCTTGGTTTTGCTTTTGGCATAACACTTGGTGTTTTAGATTTAGGTGATGGCATATCTTCATAGACAGCTTTCATGTCTATTTTGTCCATACCTTTATTCCCAAGCATTTTAGAACCAAGATAAGCAGCACCTAGTCCAGCAAGAACTTTTGCGACTCTCTTTCCTTTTTTGCTCATAATTATGTCTCCTTAAGAATTAGTTATAACTGTTCAAAGTGTACCATTTTTTCAAAGGGTTAGTAATACTGATACTGCTTCTGATAATCGTTCTCTTCGTCTTTCCAATCCATGGCTGTTTCTACAAAATTTCCTTGTCTATATCGCATTAGAGCTTGGGTAGTACTATCAACCAAATCGTCATACTCACCATGTGGAAAGGCAGCACATTCTTCAATTACTTCTTCTGCCCAACGTTCACCTTCTGGATAAAAAATGGACCCTGCTTCAAATAAAGGCGCACAAGCATTTACTCTTGAGTGTTTATCTTTACCCTTAGATGGCATGAAGTCTATGGCAGGAATACCTTGTCTTCTAAATTCTTGAAGCAAAGGTTGTCCTGTTGCTTTAGCTTCAATGATAACGGTTTCAGGTTCCCAATATTTATATTGCTCCCAAGCCACAGCTTTGAGCTCTGGAAAATCATATTTACCTTTTAAGGCATCTAACAAAATAATACACTGGCGATCTATTTCTTCATTATAGAAAACTCCCCAAGTAGTAATTGCAGAATAGTCGGCAGTTTCTTTTTTAGAAAATGCAGTATCATAAGATTGAATCACATGTTGTAGATACGGTAGTTCACCTTCCCAAGGTTGCCACCATTCTCGTTTAATGATTGCGCCTTCTTCTGATGTTGGGTTCTGCATATACTGAGCAGACCAGTTTCTAATTGGTAAGGATGCTTTAACTTTTTCTAATTCTTCTACGGTCCAGTATTCTGGCCACACAGGATTACCTGTATCTAAAATGGCAGGGAAAGATATTTGTTTCCACTTATCAGCCTTTTCCTCTTTTTGATTTTTGATTAGGTACCCCGTCAAATCATTTTGTGCCCAACGGGTCATCACTAAAACAATTGAGCCTCCTGGTTGCAAACGTTGTCTGGGTCCTGATGAATACCAGTCATAAACTCTCTCCATTGCATTTTTAGATAAACTATCTTGTTCGGTATGAGGATCATCGATAATAAGTAAATCCGCCCCTCGTCCAGTTATTGAACCGCCTACACCCGCTGCAAAGTATTCACCCCCGTGATTAGTCTCCCATCGGCCTTTAGCCTTACTATCAGCTCTTAGTCTAACATCTCCAAAGATTTTTTTATACTCTGGACTATCAATTAAGTTACGAACCTTTGCACCGAACCTTGCAGATAATTCAGCATTGTGGGTCACCTGCATTATTTTCATCTTAGGGTATTTTCCTATCATCCATGCAGGAAAGTACACACTAGCAAATTCGGACTTGGTATGTCTTGGAGGCATATTCACGATGAGCCTTCCTTTTTTCTTTGATGATATTTGTGTGAACTCGTTTGCAATAATTTGATGGTGCCCCCATTTATCTGGGTCCTTCTCTTTTCTAAATAAAAACTCTGGCCACACTTCTTTCACAAAATATAAAAAATTATCTTGGCAAAGTTTAATGTGTTCTATGTATACTTTTTCAACACGGGCCCTCAATTGATCTGTGCTTAATAAATCTGTCTTCATCATTTAAAAATATACCATACTGTGTTTATGAATCCTGCTCAAGATCACATATATAAAAAAAAATAATATATTATGGCCGAATTTTGTCAAAAATGTGGCAAGAATATGGCCGATCGAGAAATGAGCCTTTTACAACCCACACGCGAGGCGTGAGGTACGGCACAACCTACACGGGACAAGGCACACGGCACAACCTACCCTAGATTATAGGCACAACCCACAACCCACACGTTACACGTGAATTTATATAACT
>Ga0209986_10005220_pt1 | contig 10813 bp, 7 predicted proteins | sample BlataG_FD_183168 | JGI IMG/M metagenome (GOLD analysis project Ga0209986, IMG submission 183168) | Deep subsurface microbial communities from Black Sea to uncover new lineages of life (NeLLi) - Black_00105 metaG (SPAdes) (version 2) | ecosystem: Environmental > Aquatic > Marine > Oceanic >...
AGCGGGAATCTAGAAATATGAAAAAGTTTTACGTTTATATCCTTTGCAGTAAACGAAATGGCACTTTATATACAGGTGTTACTTCTGATATTGTAAAAAGAGTTTATGAACATAAACATGGTTTAGTAGAAGGTTTTACCAAAAAATATAATATTCATCACCTAGTTTGGTATGAAAGTCATGAATCTGCTAATTGGGAGATGAACCCTATTTTTTTATTACGTAATAAATTTTTTAGTTGAAATGAAAACTAAATTCAATAATATAGTAATTAGATGTTAAAGCATGAAAAAAACTCCAGTCCATCAGTTTTATCAGGTCTACAGAATCGATTTTTTTTACTTTAAACAAGGAGGATTTTAATGAGACAAAATACAAAATTTCTGCACATTATTCACAGACTAGCGCTTGTGCTTCTTGTTTTGGGATTTTGGACTCAGATTGCCGGGGCACAAAAAAAGGTCACATCTCCCAAAGAGTTCTTTGGATTCAAGCTTGGAAGCGATAGAAAAATCGCAAGATGGGATAAGATCGTTGACTACTATATGCTGCTGGAGAAGGAAAGTGATAAGATCAAGGTCCTCAACATGGGGCCATCTACAATGGGAAACCCATTTCTTGTGGTCATTATCTCCTCTCAGGAGAATCTGGCCAACCTGGAACGGCTCCAGGCAGTAAATGCCAGGATTTGTGACCCAAGAGGAATACCAGAGGCAGAGATTAAAAAACTCGTCAGTGAAGGCAAGGCGGTCATCTGCCAGTCCATGAGCCTCCACGCTACAGAGATTGGGGGCGCCCAGATGGCACCTGAGCTTACTTATGACCTGGTAAGCCGTAGTGATGAGGAGACGCAGCGGATCCTGAATAATGTGATCTTCTTCCTTATACCAAGCTTTAATCCGGACGGTCAAATCATGGTCACTGACTGGTATCGCAAGACTGTAGGAACAGAGTACGAGGGTACTGGCCTTCCATGGCTGTACCACAAGTATGCAGGACATGATAACAACCGGGACGGCGATTATATCAACCTGGCCGAGTCAGTATATGCGGCAAAGATCATGTACCGGGATTGGCCCCCTCAAGCCTATATAGACCATCACCAGATGGGAAGCTACGGGGCTCGTTTTTATGTTCCGCCCTACTGCGAACCCATTCGTCCTTACGCTGACCCTCTCATCTGGAGAGAGATGAGCTGGTATGGTGCCCACATCGCTTACAAACTGGAAGAGGCCGGAAAAGCAGGGATCCTAAACGCTGCCCAGTATCCCGGCTGGGGCCATTTTGGATGGCACTGGATCACTCCCTTCCATAACATCGCTGGGATGCTGACCGAGTCAGCCAGTACAAGACTGGCAACCCCTCTGTATATCCATCCCGGACAGCTCCGGGCAGGAAGCAGACAGTTTCCTGCTTATGAGGCTCAATCCACATTCCCCAATCCCTGGCCCGGTGGCTGGTGGAAACTCAGGGATATCGTTGAGCAGAAGAAGATCTCAGCCTGGGCACTTCTGGACCTTGCAGCCAGGAACAAGGAGACCGTGCTCTGGAACGCCTACCTGAAGGCCAAACGGCAAACGGAACGGGGAGCAAAAGGCAAGCCCAAAGCCTATATTGTCCCGGCTTCCCAGCATGATTCGTTAACCGCTGTAAAGATGGTCAACACATTGTTGTTATCTGGAATCGAGATCAAACAAGCCAGAAAAGAGTTTAATGCTGGCGGTGTGATCTATCCGGAAGGCTCCTACCTCATCTCTCTGGCTCAGCCCAAGATGGGCTTGATCAGGAACCTAATCGGTCGTACTTTTTACGCTGACAATGAATGGACCAGGAGCAAAGACGATTCTCCGCTTCGTCCTTACGACCTGGCAACCCACACTATGAACGAGTTCATGGGCATCCGTGTTGACACGGTTAACGAGGCAGTTGAAGGCGACTTTCAGATACTCTCAGGCCAAGTACAGGTTACAGGGAAGGTTATTGCAGGCGGTTCAGGATACGTGCTTGACGGCCGGCTTAATGATAGCTACAAGGCTGTAAACCTTCTGCTTGATAAAGGAATTTTAGTCCAGCGGATTGATAATGTTACCTCAGGGCTCCGCCCCGGAGATTTTATCATCTCCAAAGGATCCGCAGCGGTTCTCAAGGAGGTTGCAGAGCAGACAGGCGTTGATTTTAAAGCACTAAAAAAGAAGATCAAGGAAGGAATCCATCAGGTCAAAAAGCCTCGTATAGCCATGTATCAGCGCTACTATGGCGGAAACATGGATGAGGGCTGGACCCGTCTTCTTCTTGAAAAATTCTCGTTTCCCTATAAATCAATTTTGGGTGAAGAGGTAAAGCAGGGAGACCTCATTAAAAAGTATGATGTTATCATTTTACCGGACGATTCAACGGGCATGATCACTGGCGAAATACCTCCCGGATACCGCCGTTACATGTCTTCAATTCATCCCGAATATCGCAGCAGCATTGGTAGAGAAGGTGTTGAAGCACTAAAAGTTTTTGTTGAGAAAGGAGGAACCCTGGTCACTCTTGGCGGAGCCTGCAGCTTTGCGATCGAGAAGCTCGGATTAAACGTCCGCAATGCGGTAAACAATCTAAGCTCAAAGGAGTTCTTCTGTCCTGGTTCAACACTTAAAGTCACGTTCGATAATAACCACCCCTTGGCCTATGGAATGCCTTCAGAAGGTTTAGTTGTCTTCCGGAGCAGTCCGGTATTCGATATTACACCAGGCCAGCAAAATGAAAACTACAAGACTGTTGTCCGTTACATCGACAGGGATCTCCTTCAAAGCGGCTGGCTGATAGGGGAGGAGCACTTGTCCAATAAGGCAGCGATGGTCTCTGCTAAATATGGAAAAGGCCAGGTGGTTCTAATTGGATTCAGGACTCAGCATCGAAGCCAGACTCACGGCACGTTCAAGCTGCTCTTTAATACCTTGATACGCTGAGGATAAAATATCACACGTGTGTGTTCAGTCAGGTGTGGAAATAGCAGATAGACAGATTATCAGCGATTATTTTCAATATTTATAACGATTATTTCATAAAGAAAGTTACTTTGTAGATTTTAAATGTGACCTCTGTCTGTTTCATTTTAACTTTCCTAATCATTACCTATCTTTTTATATAATAACAACTTAAGGTAACAATGTTAAGTAATTCATGTGTTTTATGTGGTAAATACAGGCTCAAATTATTCATTAAAAAATAGGATAAACATGTGAATATGTAGGCATCTCAGTCTGAGCAGGGAAGAGGTGTTTTGAGAGAGTAAGAATATCTTACAGAATTATTGCCGGCTGAGCTTAGCACTGATGAGCCGGTTTAGGCTGATTCCTTCCTCTTCAGCTTGCATAGATAGGTTTCGGTGAATTTCAGGTGGAATCCTCACCACAAATTTACCACTGAATTTTTTACTGGACAAAGGTTCAGGGGGAGATTCTCCGTTGGTTTTCATATCTTTAATAACTTTTTCAACAACTTCTCGGATTCCTTTTAAAGCTAAGTTTGGACTTTCAGCCAGCCAGCTCAAGCTCGGAAATTCGACACATAGACCTACATATTCCTTATCTTCTTCAGACCAGGTGATTCTGTATGTATATCGATCACTTTTTAACATCATATTCAGACTCCAAATTTTCTATTGCTAAAATAACCCTTATAATATAAATATATATGATATCACTATTGATACTATTGTCAAGCAAAATTTATGATTATGTCATTTAAAAATTAAAAGTGCACTTTTAAACTTTAAATGACATTGGCAGGCCCCATAATTGACTTCTTTTATTAATAACTAGGGAAGAGTTTGATTTATCTATGTGAAAGATTGAGATTGTTCGGTCTTTATCAACGTTATCTTAATAATGATAGACATGAAATAATAATTCATCTTTTACTGTTGAAAAAAGGTTCCATATGTGGTACCAATAAAATATGAATTAGGCCCTAGCAGATTGAATAAGAGGTGCTACCGATTATATGAAAAAGCCAAAGCTAATCCTAAAGGACTTCGATTTCCTGAATTGAAAACCTTGTTGGAATGCATTGGAATGACATGCGATAGGATCAAGGGGTCACATTTCATTTATAAATTGGAAGGTCCATTTTTTCTGATATCGATTCAAAGAATGAAAGATGGGAGAGCGAAGCCTTATCAAGTCAGGCAAATATTGAATTTTATAGAGGATAATAATTTAAATATATTGGAGTGAATTATGAATAAACATGCGATTTCAATCAAATGGAGTGATGAAGACAATGGTTTTATTGCCGCGATTCCCGGAATACAAGGACTTAGTGCTTTTGGCAAAACTCGAAAGGAAGCTCTATCCGAATTAGATATTGCATCTGAAGCGTATTTTGAGGCCTTAAAAAAGTCTGGCAGACAATTACCTGATGAAGAAAAAATTAATCCTTACAGTGGACAGATTCGCCTCAGAATGCCCAAAGGTCTTCATGCAGAGCTATCAAACAGGGCAAAGGATGAAGGCGTTTCCCTTAATACATATATAGTCACTCTATTGTCAGACAGACATACTGGGAGAAATCTGCTCAAAGAAGTTGCAGATTTAAAAAGAATGCTTGAGATCATGTATTCACAAATAATGTCTGATACGTACAATGCAAGCAATTCTCTTCATAAAATTGAAGAACGTGGAGATAAATATAGAGGTAAAAAAAATAAAAGAAGGTAGTTTATATTAAATTTATCGGTACTCATGCCTTTTTAAGGCAGTAAAAGTAAAGTTTCCGAAGTCCTTAACAAAAAAAGGCCTCTCTCGCTTTCTATGATGCGAGTTCTTCATAAAGGATTAGGTATTCCAGTGGAGATATTGCTTATGAAAAAGAAGTCAAAGAACTGGCAAACAAGGTACTGGTAATCGAATATTTCCTTGTTGATTCTCTTTCTTATTTTCATGATTGACATTTTTTCCCGCAGGTGCTATATCTCTAGCCAAAGGAACGAAAAAAACAAATATTTCTCCAGTCAAAAAGCGAATATGAGCTTTGATTTAATATCATAAGCGAATTTATTTTTTTTTTAAAAAATAATAAAGGAGGAGAAAAAATGGGAAAATTAAATGTGGTAGGTTGGATCGCTTTAGTATTGGTAATTGTCGGCGGTTTAAACTGGGCGTTAGTAGGCATCTTCAAATTTGATCTTGTTGCTTGGATTTTTGGAGATATGTCTGTAGTCTCACGTATTGTATACATTCTTGTGGGCATAGCTGCAGTTTACATGGCGATAATAGCAGCAAAATTGGGTAAAAAGTAATACACTATTTTTTGGTAAAAAGCCGATTTGATATTTTTTTCTGAGATTCTATAATCATTAATTTTCTTATCGCCGCTTTTCTATTCTCAAGGTGATAGTGATCAACTCTGCAGGTTCGGTTAAAAACACAAGGATGTTTCCGAAGTATGAGCAGGTAGAGAATCAATTCGAACATGCTTAAGACAGCCACCATCAGTATCCAGACCAGCCATGTTCCCCAGGATACTTCCGGTCTTTGTGTCTGGCGCCAGATGGTTCCACCCTATAATATGTATAAGCAGTTGATAGCAGATGAGACAAACTATATAAACGGATTTAGAGTAATTTACTTTTTAGATTTAACTCGAGTGTGCTTGATCAAGTGATCAAGCGAGTGCTTTTCCTCCAGCTTTTCTAGCGCCTGGATTGACGGTTTGAATTTCGGATCTATCTTCAGAGCTTTTTTATAATATTCAATAGCTTTTGTTTTATCTTCTTTGGCAAGATAGAATTCCCCAGCCGAATCAAAGAGATTGGCAGCACTGGGAAATAATTCTGTTGCATCCAGAAGTACCGTGAGCCCTTTATCTAGTTTCTTCTCGCCTTTCAGGTAGAATGCATATGAATTAAAGAGGGTATTCAACCTGGGATAAACGATTTCGCCTTTGAATTTAGTCTTTATGTCGTCAATGTATTTCCCAAAATCCACAAGAGGTATGAGGAAATACTTCCGTGTTTCGTCAGTCCAGGTCTTTTTATATGAACTATACCATTCCTCTAACATCTTCTCGAAATCCTCAGTGAATTTGTGCTCCTCAGGTATTGAACTATCACTCTTGTAGAGATCGATATAGGTTTTGAAGAATGGAATGGATCCGTTTCTGCGCAAACCATCTAACCTGTCCTTACCGTGATGTTCCTTTATCTTTTCCGCCATGTATGTACCGACTTTAACCAGGGGGGCACCGGTGAATAATTCTGCACCATCGTTTATTTGCTGCCTTATCTTCTCTGCCGCGAGATCGAGATTATTGAAGTAAGCGAAACTCTCCTTTAAATCCTCTTCGTCAACAGCAAATGTTGTGCCGAATTTGCTGTAGAATCCAAGCCCGACAAGATAACTCAGGCGAAGCCTCCAATAACCATCCGCAGATGGAGTCTCTAACCGATACGGGAAGGCTCCCAGGATTAGGGAACTGATAAGGTGACCGTATCTGGATGTATTTTGGCCCTCTTCGTTACAGGTAACGGCTACGGCGAATTTTTCCCCTGGGAACCTAAGCAAATGAGTTGATGTCCCTTGTTGACCGCCACCATGGCTAACGTTCCAGAATCCCTGAATGAAATCAACGCCCCAGCCCATTCCATATCCGGTCACACGACCATCCTTGGTCACCATGCTTGTGTACATCATTCTCTGGGTTTCCTTCGAAAGAACTTTGCTCTCGTCCAAAGCCCTGGATAGGTTGACCAAATCAACAGCTGTCGACAGCATTCCACCACCAGCGAATCTGCTGCTGATGTCTACGAATTCACAATTCTTCACTGCCTCACTGATTCTCCGGTATCCTCTGGCTCTGTTCGTAATTATGGTGTCAGCTATATCCATCCTCGTGTTGTTCATCCCCAGGGGCTTCCATACATTTTCTCTCATATATTCCGCATAAGGCTTGCCTGATGCTCCTTCGATGACAGCCCCCAGGAGATTGAATCCATACGTTGTATAGATATACTTGGTGCCAGGTTCTGCTTTGAGCTCCCAGTCTTTGAATACTCCAATCGATTCTTTTGTTGTGTAATGGGTTTTAAAATGCCCTTCTTCATCGTAATTTCTATAATGGCTGATACCGCTTAGATGGCCCAGCAGGTGCCGAATTGTGATAGGCCATCGTTTCCTCGGAAAATTGGGAACGTATTTCTGCACTTCATCATCAAGATTGAGTTTTCCTTCCTCCATGAGCCTGAGAATGCCAACCGCTGTAATGGGTTTTGAAATAGAAGCTAGTCGATAGAGAGTATCCGGTTTGGCTGGGATTTTATGTTCCATGTCGGCGTAGCCGAAACTTCTTTTCCAGAGGAAATCATCCTTGTAAAAAGCAATGCTGAGAGAAGGGATTTTTAGTCTTTCTAATTCTTTTTTAACGCAATCCTCTATCATCCTAATTTCTTTTGCGTATCTATCGTTCCGCTGGGAAAAACCGAAAGAAGGGATAACGCAGATAGATAAAACGATGATAAGCACATAAGATTTGAGAGCTGAAAGACGCATTTTTGAAGAGAATAAAGTCATTTCAAACCTCCTTATAGCAAATATTATTTTACAGAATTATCATACATTTATTAAACGACATTGCAATAGGGGAGAGCATGAAGGCATTTCCCTTAATACATATATAATCACTTTATTGTCTGAAAAACATGTTGAGAGAAAGATACTCAAAGAAGTCGTAGCTTTAAAAAGAATGCTTGAGATCATGAATACACAGATAATGTCTGGTACATACAACGCAAGCCATTATATTCATAAAATTGAAGAACGTATAGATAAATATCGCGGTAAAAAAAATAAAAAAAGCTAGTTTTATCCAAGACCTAACGAATAATCTCCCACAATGCGAAAGGGAAGAGGCTCGGAAAAAATATCCAGAGGGAAGCTTGCCGAATATGTTGGTGAGAAATACAGTGACTTTCCTTCGTCTTTAGAAAAGTACGTATACAACAAAAACGAAGATTATTCTATTGCGTATCATACTTTTTGCTGTCGATGTCATAATCGACCTGCACAAATTCGGGATTTGGCAGTATATCATCAATTGTATAAAATATCACATCTCGACCATAAATCGTAACTCACTGAATTTAAATAGAATATGATATTCATTCGTGAGAGCCCATATTTTTGTTATTGACAAATGGAAACTGCTATACTATCTTATTATTGGAATCATCCCTGGTGAGAATTTCTCACTAGCCACCTCTGGGTTACGATCCAGGGGTTTTTTATTATATGAAAAGAATAATATTTCTCATTGACGGATTTAATCTATATCATTCCATCCTAAGACTTCATCGTGATACCGGCTATTGCACAAAATGGCTTGATTTAGCGTCTCTCTGCAAATCGTACATTCATTTATTCGGAAAAGATGCTAAGATCCATTCAATATATTATTTTTCTGCAATTCCATACTATTTGAGCCCTAGAAATCCAAAAAAAATCCAGCGCCATAAGACATACATTTCTTGCCTTAGATCATCAGGGATTGAAACTGTATTGGGTCGCTTTAAACAGAAAGATGTCTTTTGCGATCAATGCAGGAATATGATTTTGAAACATGAGGAAAAAGAGACTGATGTTTCAATCGCAATCACTTTAATGGAAATATTTTTTAGAGATTTATGTGACTATGCTGTGATCGTTTCCGGTGATACTGACTTATCACCTGTTGTCAGGAAGTGTCATTCTATATTCAATAAGAAAAAAGTGATCTTTGCATTTCCTTATGCAAGAAAAAATAAAGAACTCGTGGCTTTAGCAAAAGGTTCGTTTTCTATTAACAAAAAACAATACATTAGACATCAATTCCCGAATCCTGTTGTCCTTGATAATGGCAGAGAGATTTTTAAGCCAACATCATGGTAATAGACATGCTGCCCATCTTAAATTAACACACAGAGTAAAAATCCTTGCCAAAAGATGATTATTTTTATAATCTAATTCCCTTGGGAATCGAGTAACCAGTAGTTCCATTACATGATGAACTTGTCCGGGGAACGCTTCTGGGAATTTTAAAACAATGTGGTTTAAGCCGTAAAGATTTCGTGGAATTGCTAAGAAAATAGGGACTGAAGGAATTTTCTTGCTGCGAATTTATCTTGTTGAAGGCCAGGCGATCAATCCCCCAACCAGGCTAAAGATGATGATACTCTTGATTGGTTCAGACAACAGGTCCATGCTGCATATTAGACATCAAGCTCGCAAAAAACACAGAATTGGGGCATAATCTATAAAAATGATAAAAGCATACCTAAAGAAAATTCTTGAAATAAGCAAAAGAGGAGACGCGCGAGAAGAGAGCTACTATTCAACTCTTGAGAAGCTTCTTACAAATTGTGCAGATTATTTAGGCAAGACAAAAATCCACATTACAAGTTTACCTAAAAAAACTGAGGCAGGGAATCCCGATTTTAGAATATGGGATGGAAAACAACACATAGTTGGATATATTGAAGCAAAAGCGCCAACAGTTGAAAATTTGGATTTTATAGAAAATTCAGAGCAATTAAAACGCTATCTTCATACCTTTCCGAATTTGATTTTAACCAACTTTTTTGAGTTCAGACTTTATCGCAACGGAACTTTGATAAATAAAGTTTTTATCGGAAGGCCGTTTGTTATGCATAAACTTAAAACTGTCCCACCAGTTGAAAATGAAACCGATTTTTTTGAACTTCTTAAGAGGTTTTTCTCATTTTCTCTCCCCAAAGTCTATAATGCCAAGACGCTTGCAATAGAATTAGCAAAAAGGACACGTTTCTTGAAGGATGAGGTAATAGAAGAAGAGTTAAAAGAAGAAGGAACGACCGATAAAGGTTTTATTTTGGGATTCTATGATGCATTCAAGAAATATCTTATAGGTGGTCTTTCAAAAGAAGAATTTGCTGACCTTTATTCACAAACTATTTCATACGGACTTTTTGCAGCCCGAACTCGTACAGTGAACGGATTTAATAGAAAACTTGCATATGACAGCATACCTCACACTATTGGAATTTTAAGAGATGTCTTTGAGTTTATCTCCCTTGGAAAACTCCCTCTCCAGATGGAATGGATTATTGATGATATTTCAGAAGTCTTAGCCGTTACGGATGTAAAAAAAATCCTTCATCAGTTTTTTCATGAAGGTAAAGGAAAAGACCCTATCGTCCATTTCTATGAAACATTTTTAGCTGAATATAATCCAAAAACAAGAGAGAAGAGAGGAGTTTATTATACTCCTGAACCAGTAGTCTCCTATATTGTTCGTTCCTTACATAACATCTTAAAGGAGCGTTTTAATAGAGCTGATGGATTTGCAAGTGATTCAGTAACAGTTCTTGATCCTGCAGCAGGAACATTAACCTTTTTGGCTGAGGTTGCCAAGTTGGCAGTAAAGGAATTTGTTTCCAAATATGGAGATGGAGGCAAAGAAAATTTTATAAGAGAGCATATACTCCAGAATTTATATGCATTTGAACTGATGATGGCTCCTTATGCTGTAGGTCATTTAAAGATGTCTTTCCTCTTGGAAGAATTAGGTTATAAACTCAGAGGGGATGATCGATTTAAGCTTTATCTTACTAACACTTTGGAGATGGAAGAGCTTGCTCAAACTGAACTTCCAGGTATGGCGTCGCTTTCTGAGGAATCTCATTTAGCGGGCAAAGTCAAGAAGGATCAGCCTATTCTGGTGATACTCGGCAATCCGCCTTATTCGGGACATTCTGCAAATGTAAGCGAAAAATATATTACGAGGACACAAAATGGAAGAGAAAAAAGACAGAAAA
>Ga0209986_10005223_pt1 | contig 10811 bp, 25 predicted proteins | sample BlataG_FD_183168 | JGI IMG/M metagenome (GOLD analysis project Ga0209986, IMG submission 183168) | Deep subsurface microbial communities from Black Sea to uncover new lineages of life (NeLLi) - Black_00105 metaG (SPAdes) (version 2) | ecosystem: Environmental > Aquatic > Marine > Oceanic >...
TCTCGTTGGAGACGGCGGACGACTGACCACGGACAACGGACGATAGGCGGCGGAAAGGGGCTCCGACGGCCTGGGTCAGCGATTCCCGGATCGTCCTGTAGCGCGCCTGCGGGCCTGTCCTGAGCCCCGTCGAAGGGCCGCCGATGTGATATTGCTTGCTGAGGTTTTCGACTCGAATGGCTATGTCAGTCATATTTTTGCCACGAATTACACGAATTCCACTAATTTTATTCTTTTCTTCGTGTTAATTCGTGAAATTCGTGGCTGGTTTCGTTTATTTGACAATGCGTTTTTGTTGTAGCGAGTCCGCGCCGAAGTTGAACAGGATCGCCAGACGCAGGCCGGTGGCGGCGAGGTAGCTGTGCGCCTGGGCTTCATGCATCTTGGCCAGCGATGATACCGCCTTGAGTTCCAAGATGATCTGCCCATCAATCACGAAGTCAGCAACGTAATGCCCCACCAGTTGACTTTTATAATAGACCGGCAGCTCCTTCTGCCTCTCAAAGGGAATGCCCCGCAGGGTTAGCTCGTGGGCCAGCGCCGCTTCGTACACAGCCTCCAGGCCTGCCCTGAGCTTGTCGAAGGGAAGCCAGGCCCCAGGATGCGGTGCACCTCCATCGCTGCGCCGATGATCTTGTAGGAAAGCTCTTTGAAGAGAATCCTGGTCATCTTTCTTACCTGCCCCAGATGTCTTTTTGCCACGAATTACACGAATTTCACTAATTTTTCTCTTCGTGTCAATTCGTGAAACCTGTCCTGAGCCCTGTCCTGAGCTTGTCGAAGGGCTTGTCGAAGGATTCGTGGCTAAGCTCTGATCCCCGTCCCCGGGCCTTTGAGCCCTAAATTGACCCTCCTACCAGTTTACATTTCGAATTTCGGATTCCACAATTCGCAATTCGTAGTTTTGACTTTGCCCGATGTTCTGCTATAATTGGATCACCGTGGGACCAAAAGGGGAGAAAAGATGACCATCAACGAAATCATCCAAGACATTCACGGCCTGGAAGCAGAATTAGCCCAACTAGAAAAACGTTATGGCCTGCTTTCGGCCGATTTCTACCATCTCTACAAAGCCGGTGAACTGGAGCAGAGCAGGGACTTCATCCAATGGGTTGGCTACTACGAGGCCAAACTGGAGCGCGAGGCCCGCTACCGGGAGATGATGTACACTTACCTCCGCGACCTTCGCCAGAAGGCACGGCTCGGGGCCTTGCACCTGACCCCTCAGACTGCCCCCACTGGAGTATAACGCGGTGTCCCTCCCGGATTTCCTGGCCTACGGACAACTTGTCTACTCCCTGCCGGAGACCTATCCCACCATCCAGCGCTCCACTCTGGTACTGGCAACCATCGGCCCTACCCTCGCCAAACTCGAGGGGCGGGTGACCTTCAAGGGCGACGTGATCTTGCATGTGTGGGAACTCGTTGACTTTGACGCCCGACGGATTCTCCACTACAGTTACGAGGTCTATCGGGCTGGCGGAAAGATCCTCTGGTATGACCCCTTCGAGCACCCTCATATGCCTGAACTGGCCAGCACCTACCCCCATCACAAACATGTCCTTCCTGACATCAAGCATAACCGGGTCCCTGCGCCTGGCATCAGTTTTGAGCAGCCCAACCTGCCTGGCTTGATTGAGGAGATCGAGCGCAAGGTCCTACTCTCCTCCTGAAAAGGAACCCTTCCATTCACTTCACCCATAATTCACAATTGCCAGTCCGCAATTCGCAATTCAAACCACATCCGCAAAGGTCTTTTCCATGCGACGGAAGTAGAAAGCCCCGCTGATCAGCAGCCCAACCCCCACCAACGCCGAAACGAAGATAATAGGGCCGGGTGCCGTCTCTGTCCCCAGCAATGCCCAGCGGAAGCCCTCGACCAGATCATCCACGTAGGTATAGGCACGGATGGCAGTGCCGTCACCCCAAACGGGAATTGTGCCGCCGTCACATTCGCTCTGCTCAGTGCAGGCCTCCGCCATAGCCACTTTGCGGCCCTGTGCTTAGGCCCAGGACTAAGCACAGATCGCTGCCGGAGCCTTCTCCCGCCCCCCGTTCCAGGTCCCTTCCGGGCCGTAGCAGTTCTGGAAACCACAGATTTCACAGATGGCACAGATTAATCTCCCCAATCTGTGTAATCAGTGTAATCTGTGGTGGCAGCTTCTCCCATCCGTATTCGTTATCTGGATGTGCCATCTCCATATACCGTGCATCGGCTCAGTCAGTCGCCGACTTGTAGGGCAATTCCAGGACTTTGACTTCGGCCTCGACCTGCTTTGAACTCAGGGTCTTTGTGAACCAGCGTAGCGCCTCGTTCCTTTGCCAGGGCAGCTATCCAGGCATCGGCCACCGACACACGGTGAACGGCCTTTAGTTCAGCAGCCAGAATACCCAGTGCCCTGGTTGACTCGACGCGCAGCACAGGCAGCGCTGCCATTAGATCCACCCGTTCCCGAGCCTCATTCTCGTCACGCTCTTGAAGCGTAATGTAATACACCTCCATAAAGCTCATAAACGAGACAAGCACAATCGCCTCGCCTGCCCTGTGGAATACATTCGACGGAGGTGATCTTAGCAGGTGCTTTTATTCCACAGGGCCTGCCTTGGCCTGCTCCAAAATCTCTTGTACCGTGTCGCTCCCCGCTTCATCCTCAATCAGGGTGAACCAGGCAGAGGTATCAAGCACGTAAGCGAGCGTAGCTTTGCTCATCCCGTTCTCGATCCTCTCGTCTAGATTGCAGCAGCTTTTCAACCAAACCTTCACCCTTACCCCGGCCTCGCAGAGCCTGGATCGGATCCACGTCAAAGGTGACCTCCCTCCGAGGCCCCTCAAGAAAGGTGACCACAACCTCTGTTCCATCCCCAGGAGCCAGCCTCGGATCGGCGAAGACCAGGCCTCCATCCTTGTATATGGCACGCACGGTTTGTAACCTCATCACTTTACCCCCTTCCACCCTCGTGATTCACTCTGCTTCTCTCACCGCTTTCACCTGGACCTCGATCCAGGGATACGTGAGCCCAATCCCCTCTTTGACAGAAACCTTGGCCTTCCACCCCAGCGAGTGAATGCGCGCCTTGCTGAAGTTCCAACCACAGATTTCACAGATTACGCAGATTTACAGCACACGACGCTTGTGCTCAAGCGAAGGCGCACCGAAATTGAGAAGCAAGCCGACCCGGTAGGCAGTGCCCTTCAGGCGGCGTCCTGAGCCTGTCGAAGGGTAGTTTAGCAACTGGGCCTCATCACCTTCCGTCAGCGCTTTGATGGCCTTCAACTCGATAACTACCTTGCCATCTACGAGAAAGTCAGCACGGAAATCGCCAGCCACGATCTCTTTGTACCGCACGGCCAGTCTAGCCTGGCGCTCGTAGGGGATGCCACGTAAGCGGTGTCCTGAATTCATCGAAGGGTCGAATTCATGGGCCAGAGCCTCTTCGTAGACCGATTCGAGAAAACCTGGCCCAAGGATGCGATGTACCTCCATCGCCGCACCAATAATGGCATACGTCAAATCTTTGTAAAGGAATTCCTGCTCAGTCACATTCCCTATCTGTCAAATCCGTGTAATCGGTGCAATCTGTGGTTCAATGCTCCTCGCCTTCTCCACTCTCCCTGATGAGGTCAGCATATAACTCGGCTCCAATGCGAAAGCCAGCCCGCTCCCGTACCTCATCCATCGCCTTTTGCAACGATGGCAATCTGCGCTCACGTCGCGCCCTAAGCAGGATTCCCAGGACGCCTGTAACCTTCAACCCCAGTGATTTGGCAACCCTCCGCCCTTCCCGCTCGTCCAATAACGTCCATTCCGCCTCCACCTGCACGGCGAGCGCGATGGCTTCCGCTTCGCCCTTATCCAGGTCACGCTGAAGCACCTGGGCCAGCGCCTGGTCCTTCACTTCTTCGACCCGAAGCCATCCCGTCTCCAGCGCCTCTCGCACAGCCTGAGAGCCAGGCAGGTCTTCCTCAACACGCAACTCTTCTAGCACCGCTCTCGGAACCCATATCTCCCCAAACTGCTCGTGCAGCAGCGAAAGCCGGCCGATAATTGCCAGGTTCAAAACAGATGAGGTATTACTCACCACGGGCATATATCAGATCCGCCTCCAGCTCTTCCCGGCCATAGTGCCGTGAAATGCCCCGCTCCCCTAACAACCGCCCAAACTCATACTTCCCCATGCCGGCCATTTCCCTGGCTTTGCCGAAAGACAAGAGCTCCTGGGCATATAAAGCGATGGCTAGTTCCACCAGCAGTTCCCGTACCATCCGCTCTTCCGGCAAGCGGATCGCTTGCGCTACAGCATCAGGAATCTGCAATTGCACACTCATGTTCTCACCCCTCTCTTCGCTCCGCTTCTCGCGCCGCCTTTACCTGCGTCTCGATCCACGGATACGTACAGGAGATCCCCTCCTTGAGGGAAACTCTGGCCTCCCACCCCAGCGAGTGGATGCGTGCCTTGCTGAAGTTCCGCGCCTGCACCCCCACCGGCCCTTCAACATACTTCTTATGGATCTCCTTGCCCGCAATCTCGATGACCGTCTCCCAGAAGCGAAGCGGCTTCGTCCACCGTCACGTACTGAGAACTACCGATGTTCACCGGCCCCTCATGATCGGAGTGCATCAGCATATACACGCCCTCTACCAGATCATCCACGTACGTATAGGCCCGGATGGCCGTGCCGTCGCCCCAAACAGGGATGGTGCCGCCGTCCTCAGCCATGGCCACCTTGCGGCCCTGTGCTTAGGCCCAGGACTAAGCGCAAATCGCCGCCGGGGCCTTCTCCCGCCCGCCGGTCCAGGTGCCCTCCGGGCCGTAACAATTCTGGAAGCGCGCGATGCGCACGTTCATGTCATAGTGCCGTCCATACGCCATCGCCACCCGCTCGGCATATAGCTTCTCCCAGCCATACTCATTGTCAGGATTCGCGGGGATGGCGTCGTCCTCGGTCATCTCCGGTTCGCCGGGCTGCATATCCCGGTACACACAGACCGACGAAGAGAAGAAATACCGCTGGACGCCCATTGTCGCCGCCGCGTGGGTCATATGGATATTGATCAAAACATTGTCATGCAAGATCTCGCATTCAGCGAAAGGAATATACCCCATCCCACCCATATCGGCGGCCAACTGGTACACCTCGTCAAAGGTGTCGTCGTCAAGCCTCAGCGCCGCCCGGCAGTTCTCTGGATCCCGCAAGTCGAGTAACAGGAACTCATCCGCCGCCGTCGGTGCAAATTCATGCTCTTTGATGTCCACGCCGCGCACCCAATAGCCCTCACGCTTGAGCTTCTTCACCAGGCCTGCCCTGAGCTCGGTCGAAGGGTGCCCGCTGATGAAGCCGCCTGCACCACAAACTAAGGCCCTTTTCATACAATTTGACCTCCCTTACACAACGTCTCTACCATCCGCTCCGCCGCCTGTCCTGAGCCCTCAGTCCTTGGGCCTGAGGACCAAGGGCCTGTCGAAGGGTCAGCGCCGCCCGGCAGTTCTGTGGCTGCCGCAGGTCCAGCAGCAGGAACTCATCGGCCTGAGTGGGGGCAAACTCGTGCCCCGTGCCAGGGCCCCGGGACTGGCGCTCCTTGATGTCAACGCCACGGACCCAATAGCCTTCTTTCTTAAGCTTCTTCACCAGGCTTCGTCGTGAGCTCAGCCGAACGGTGCCCACCGATGAAGCCGCCTGTCCCACAGACCAACGCTCTTTTCATAAGCTTTGCCCTCTCAACAAGATCGCAGTAACCGAACTTTACCCTCTCGTTTCGCCCGGATCAGGATCCCATGGCTACGTTTGCGGATAGTGCCATAGACCTCCAGCTCCTGCAGAGTGAGCAGATAATCAGCCAGGTGACTGCCCACGAAGCCTGTGATGCCGAGACCCGCATGGTCATCTCAGTGTCCCTCACATCCCATCCACAATGCGGTGAGACCCCACTCCGAGCAACACATAGTACTCACCCTCAATCTCGAAGATCACCCGATAGTTCATCGTCACACTGAATTCCCACAACCCCTCCACGCCCCGCAGTTTCTGAACGCGCAACGACGGATGGCGTGGATCGCGGAGCAGAAACCTCAATTTCTGATCCACGCGCTGCTGAATGTCCGATGGCAACTTCTGGTAATCCTTTTTGAAACGATCGGTGCGTCGGATCTTCATCCTTACGTCCCTGGCTGGCTTTTTAGCTCGGCAAACAAGTCCTCGATATCATCAAAGTCGCGGACCCGCCCTTCTGCCAAGTCCGCTTTGGACTCTCGGTAGCGGGTCTGCCATTCCTCGGTCCAGAACCATGACTGGTCTATTTCCTCCCGCCGCCAGCGCAAATAACCGATGAAGTCCAGCACTTCCGCCGCTTCGTCCTCGGGCAACTCATCCAACGCCCGTTTTGTTAACTCTCTGACAGTAGTCGCCATTCGCTCCCTCCCTCCATATCCGCCGGTAACTGGTAAACCTTGTCAAAGGCCTGTCCTGAGCTTGTCGAAGGATGCCCGTCCAGCGTCAGCGCCGCCCGGCAGTTCTGCGGCTCGCGCAGGTCCAGCAGCAGGAATTCACCGGCTGCCGTGGGCGCAAACTCGTGCCCCGTGCCAGGGCCCGGGACTGGCGCTCCTTGATGTCCACGCCACGGACCCAATACCCCTCTTTTTTGAGCTTCTTCACCAGGCTTCGTCGTGAGCTCAGCCGAACGGTGACCCCCGATGAAACCACCCGCACCACAGACTAACGCTCTTTTCATAAGATTCGATGACCCTTATACAACGTCTCTACTGTCCGCTCCGCCGCCTGTCCTGAGCCCTGTCCTGAGCTTGTCGAAGGGCTGTCGAAGGGCCCGCCCATCCTAACTTGTGCGGAGGTGCAGAGGCGCGGAGGAGCAAGGATGCGTGGGAAAGTTCTTTCGCGAAAAGTGGCCAGGATGCTCCCAGCTTGTCGGGGGAGGGAATGGCCAGTGGGGGTTTAGCAGCGGCAACCCCCAATACAAACCTTCCGCTGACACAGCCCCCCAGCTTGCTCCGGGAAAGAACATCGCGAAGATCGGCCAGTTGAACATGTCACGCTCCTTCTCTTCAGGGCGATCACGCAGAGTGTCTGATGGCTCATAGCTTCTATACCATGGGCAGAACTTCGGCAAGGTGCTGCTTTCCGAAGCCCGCTCCTTTGTCTCCCCGGACTTGACTAACCAATGTTTGCTTACTATAATAGTTGTCGGAAGCAAAAACCGCTATCGCGAGGAGGATTCTCGGTGAAAGAATATCAATTCCCTGTGATCATCAAGTATGACCCCGAAGAGGATATTTACCTGGCCGATTGTCCCCTCTTGCAGGGCTGTTACACCGATGGCAAGACTTACGAAGAAGCTTTAGAGAATATCAAAGATGCTATACAATTATGCATCGAATCGCGCCTGGCCGTCGGCGATCCGATCCCCACTCCCGAATTGGTCAAGGTCGCTGTATGATGCCTGATAAGTTGCCATCCGTTAAAGCGCGCCAGGTCATTAAAGTCTTGGACGCCATTGGCTTCCAGCGGATCAGGCAATCGGGCAGCCATGTCACCTACCGTCATCCTGACGGACGTTGGACCATCGTTTCGGTCCATCCGGGCAAAACCATCCCAAAAGGTACCCTGTGCAAGATCATCCGCGATGCTGGCTTGAGCGTTGAAGAGTTTATTAGGCTACTGTGAAATGCCATTCCCCTTCATGTGACCTTAGCTTTGGCAACTTCCCCTTTGGTATCATGCCTCTCGCATCAGTCCCTCCACCACCGCATCCCATTCCTCAAAACCCACCTCATACACTGCCGCCCGCTCCCTCAGAACCTCCTTTTCCTCTGGCAGTACCTCATCCAGAGCTGTCCTGGTATTCAAGGCGATCGTTCGACTGATGGTTCGACAGGCTCACCATGCTGCTCACGACGAAGTCTTCTTAGTCACGTCATCGGCAAGTTGGGTGTATATGCCCGTGGTGGCCAGGCCTGTCCTGAGCCCTCAGTCCTTGGGCCTGAGGACCAAGGGCTTGTCCTGAGCGAAGCCTGTCCTGAGCCCCGTCGAAGGGTCGAAGGGCGGAGCCGAAGGGCTCGCATGGCCCAAATTGGCTGATAGCTGATGGCTTATAGCTGATAGTTCCCATCCGCCATCTGCCATCGGCTATCTGCCAGGTTCGCCGTTCCTTGTCGCCCTTGCCAATGACCCTTAGCGTCCCCTCAGTGAAGTCAATATCTTTCAGTTTGATGTCAACGGCCTCGCTGATGCGCAGTCCACATGCATAGACCAGTTGAAAGAACACCCTCTCTCGGCGCTCGGCAGCCTTTTCACCCCTGAAAGCGGCAAAAAGGGCCTGGACCTCGGGCATGAAAAGCGCCTTCGGCAAGCGCTTGCCCACCTTGGGTCGGGGGATGCGCGACGATGGATCTTCTTCGATCTACCACTCAGGCAAAAGGAAGCCGAAGAACCGCTTTATGACCAGCACATGATTGCTAACCGTCTTAGCGGCCAAGCCTCTCCGCTGGAAGCTGGCCACATAATCTGGCAATTGGGCAGTGGTGATCTCCCTCAGCGATGAGTGGCCTAAACCGATGTGGTCAAACAGGCTGTTCAAAACCTTCTCATACTCGGTTATGGTTCGAGGCGAGAGATTCTTGAGCTGTAGGTGGGCGATGAAACCGCTGACCTCGGGGTGTTCTGGCAATGACGCACCTCAACAATCCAGGAGGCCTTCATCGTTATAATATCTTTCGATCACCAGGCAGGCTCCGCCCTTCCGACGCTTCCTCGATCCCAAACGTCGGCTATCGCGCATAGCTCAAGTTGGACTCGCCAGCAACGAGCCCGCAACCACTACCAGCGGAGCCGCCTGCCCACTTTCTCCAGGCAGTCGGTCTCTATCACGCAGGGCGTCAAGCGGCCCAGAATGTCCACCAGTACCCTCACCCTGTCCGAAGGGGACAGGCTTCGATCGAAGATCGCCTCCAGGTCCCTCAGGGGGCCACCCCGGATCCGCACCCGCTCGCCCGGCTTGAATCTATCGTACCTGGGATAGCCGGACTCGGCCGTCTCCGCCAATCTCTTCTTCATCAAGGCCACTATATTGTCGCCAACCACAGCCGGCTCTGCCCCGAAGCTCACGATACGTCTCAAGCCGGTGGTCCAGCGCACTCCGGGAAGGGCATCGGCAGCGTCCATGCGGACAAAGAGATAACAGGAGAAGAAGGGCACGGTCTTCCTTTTGCCGTTCTTCCTCACCTGGATGGTCGGAAGATAGGTTTCGAAGCCTTTGCTTTCTAGCAAGCTGCTGACGTGGTGTTCCTTATGTGGTTTGGAATAGAGAGCGTACCAGTGTTCCATGTCAATCTAATTGCCTTAGCATGGCGCAGCCTCTGGCCGCAACCAAACGGATACACGTCACTCCTTCGACAGCCCTTCGACAAGCCCCTGGTACTGTGTCCCAGGGACAAAGTGCTCAGGACAGGGCTCAGGACAGGCCTGTCGAAGGGAAGTAGCGACCTGACCATGAAAATCACCGTCCAAAGGATACTACGTCTGTTCTCTCGTTTGACAGGCATTTTGCAACCTCACTTGCTGGAGCTTTCTCGAAAGGCTCCCCAAATGGATTTTCAGGAAGGAAAACCAACTCGGTTGTCAGTCCATTCTCGTGTCCATCTTGCCACCTCCGTTCTTGTGTCAACCCGTTTGGCAAGTAACAACGGCAACCAGGGCTCGTTGGTGCCGTGCCCGGCGACCTGAGCAGAGTACAGGCACCATAACCTCATCTGCGGCATCCGTGATCCATATAAATTATACCACAACGGCTGGACAAACGCAACCTGGCGCAGCGAACTGACCGGTGGGACAAGAGGATTCACAGACGTCCGCGTACTGCCGCAACGGCTCCTCCGCCCGCTTGCGCTCGGTGGCATAGCGTATGGAGCGCACCAGCAGGTTGCTATCCACCCGCCCCTTGACCAGATAGTCCTGCGCGCCCTCCCGCATTGCCTTAACTGCCAGCGCTTCATCGTCAAGAACGGTCAGCACGATAATCGGCACTTGTGGCGCTTGAGCGTACGCCCTGCCGAGGGTATCAAGTCCCCCGCTGTCCGGCAACCCGAGATCCAACAGGAGCACATCAATGCCTCCCTCGGTCAGGCGCTCCAGCCCGGTCGAGAGCCGGTCGGCGCACTCCAGATCGAAGATCGCGCTTCTCACTTCGGCCAGCATCTCCCGAATCAGGCGGGCGTCTCCGGGGTTGTCCTCTATCAGCAAGACCTTTATGGCTTCAGAGTTCATGATTATTATCAGTCTCCAGTGTTCACTGATAGCTCAATGTCGTTAAGTTAAGGATAAACTAGACTTCGGAAGTCTCAAGAATGACCTAATGGATGACGTTTTTAACCAGTTTCAGGCCAATTTGGTTCACAGAATCAGCGATTGAAGACTTCCGAAGTCTTAACTTAATGAATTGACTGATAACTGATTACTGATTACTGATTAGCGGCGGTAAGGTATCGCACTGATCGCTGGAGCTCCTCGATTTGGAGCGGTTTGGTTAGACAGTCATCGGCCCCGCAGCGAAGCAGTTCCTTAATTACCCCATTCTCTCCAGATCCAACTACTCCCACAACCTTGATGTGCTCTGTCTCAGGATCGCCCTTTATCTTCTTGCAGACCTCAAACTCGTCGGTCTCAGGCCTCGCGATGCTCAGAACGATGAGGTCCGGCTTGAAGGCCACGACATGGACCCCGACCTCGTAGCCATTGCTCGCGGAAGCGAATTCGTAGACATCGCTATCTTCGCGCAATGCCCTGATGATCAGCGCAACGGTGT
>Ga0209986_10005224_pt1 | contig 10810 bp, 13 predicted proteins | sample BlataG_FD_183168 | JGI IMG/M metagenome (GOLD analysis project Ga0209986, IMG submission 183168) | Deep subsurface microbial communities from Black Sea to uncover new lineages of life (NeLLi) - Black_00105 metaG (SPAdes) (version 2) | ecosystem: Environmental > Aquatic > Marine > Oceanic >...
TGGGCAGCATATTGGCTAACATTTGCTGTAACGCCATGGTATGGCTACATGTCTCCCATTGCGAGAAGAAATGGCAGTTACATTGCCACTTTCCATCGGTGTAGCTTAACTTGTAGTTATTATTATCTCCGCGGAAGTCAGCTGTGAAACCTGACAAGGTAACGCGGTCTGGCTCTTGAGCATACCTTTTGGCTTTTTCAATCTTCCCGATAAGGCTCGATCTCATTCCCATACCTCCTTAGCTATTTATTAAAACCATTCTCAACATAGTTGTTTATTGGCAATCTTAAAGAGGACTAAGCAAAGTATATAATAGGCCTTGGGAAAAGTCTATTTTGGACGGCTGCCAAGGGTTATTGACATAAACTCTTACTACCCCCTCCGTACCCGAATACGCCCTCTTTCCTCGATGGCAAGCTATCTATAAATTATGCCACTCATGAGGTATGCATCCTGGGAAGACCAGTGAAGCTAACCCCTATTGGGTATAAACTTCTTTGCCAGTTAGTCAAAAACGGAGGAAGCCTAGGCAGCCAGGTAAATTTGCTCCAGAGTGTCTGGGGACCAAATTATGAAGCTGACCCTGAATTTCTCAAGAAGTATATCTACCGGCTGTGCTCCAAAGTTGCAGAAGACCCTGCTGCCCCAAAAATCATCGTAAGTGAAAGAGGCGAGGGCTACATGTATCTTAGCTCGCCTTATTCCCCCAATTAGAGACTTTTTTTGCCCCTTCCGAGACCTTTTTCCACCCAAACCGAGACCTTTTTCTCCCAATAGGAAGACCTTTCTCCACCAAATAAGCACTGAATTCTTTCTCCCTGGCAATTAGACTGTGATTTAGGTTTAGGCCAAGGTGCGGAAAATTTTGCTTATTCATCCTGAGTTGGGCTGAGAGAGGTGCTCGCTCGAGGTTGGTTTGTTATTGCGTTGTAGGAGGGCAAGTGCAGCAGAGTTTGAAGAAGGATAGCTAAGGATGATGACTATTATCTATGCCGAAATGCCCTTGGGCTTTATGCTGGTCGGTCTTGGGCGAAAAGGCGCACCTCAAATATCTACATGAGGTGAAATTAGGATATGCCCAATGAGATAAAGCAATACCCAGGCTCCAGACCCTAAGGGTCAAACTCCAAATTCTAAACACTAAATCCTAAATTTAGGATTTGGAGCTTCGGATTTAGGATTTCCCCGAAGGGGCATGGAGCGGTCGATCTGGGCAGAAATCTCATATGTGATTGTGAGGTTCTTTTGTATCGCGGTGGCGAGGCATGAAGTGCCGAAGCAATCTCTCTGGGTATGAAAGACTATAAAAAGGAGGACTGAAGAATGAGAATGAAGAAAATTGGACTTCTAGGCTTAGCACTGGTTCTAGCTCTGGGTCTCACCGGTGCTGGCTTCGCCCACTGGCAGGATGAGGTTTACATCGAGGGCACGGTGGAGATGGGTGACTTTCTCGTAGGATGGCTGGAGGTCCTGGAGGAGGACGATAACGAGGACGAGAACGACCCAATTAAAGAGGTGGGTGACGTTACGCAAGTACTGAGCCTGCCCGAGACAGGCGTTCATCACTTGCCCCCCGAGACCGTCTACAAGATGCTGACGATAACCATCACAAATGGCTACCCGCAATACGAGTCCCATTGCAAGGTCAGCCTCAAGAACGCTGGGACGATACCAGCCCACATTGTTGACGTTATTGTGACACCCGGAGCAGGCCTTTTTGCTGCAAACGAGGCGAGCTGGGACCTCAATCTTAATCCAGTTGACTGGGAGCTTGTTGACGCTGACGGTGATGTAGTGCTTGACCTTGTGATCTGCAAGCAAGAAACCTTGTTGTCGCTAATCTGCAACCAGCTCGAGCCCTGCACTGCTGAACCAGTCGACATCGACATAGAGATAAAGCAGGATGCCGAAGAGTGCCACACCTACGAGTTCAGCGTTGAGATCATAGCCGTCCAGTGGAACAAGGCCGACGAGTATCCTTTCCCGTAAGCCAAGGGTGCTAGGGCTAGGAGCCCTGGCTTCCAGCTTGAAGGAGAATGCCTATGAAAGGAAGGTTAGGAAAGTTCGGAATAGCCTTTTTGGCGCTGGCTTTGGCCCTGGGTCTCACTGGTGCTGGCTTCGCCCACTGGTCTGACGATGTTCAGATCGAAGGCACAGTGGAAATGGGTAGCCTGACTCTAGCCTTTGACTACGTTGAGCCTCCATCTTGCCAGGAATACTACCGCGACCCTGCTACTGGTGCGTTGGTCGAGGGTGAGTGGCTGGGCAAAGAGGTGGGAGATTGCGACGCTTGGTTTGACGACTACATGGAAGACGTACACTCCGGGAAGCGAGGCTACAAGACGCTCTACATAGCAATTACCAACGCCTACCCGCAGTATATAGTCCATACTACATTTAAGTTGCACAACATCGGGACCATAGCTCTCGACATAACCGAGTACATCATAACCGGCGAGAAGAGAGACAGCACGGGGGCTGTGGTATACGACCTGTTATGGTATGACCCTGATGGAGACTATATCGGTAGCCTTTATGAGGATGTCAATGGTAATGGAGTCGTTGATGCCGGGGATCTTGAGGTAATCAACCTGGAGATCACCAACGCTCTTCCGTACCAGATTGACCCATGTAAGACGAATAAAGAGGAGATAGACATGGAGTTTAAGCAGGATGCGGAGGAGTGCCACACCTATACCATTCACGTTAGCGTGGTTGCCATCCAGTGGAACAAGGCTTAAGTCAGCCTAAGCTTGAGCAAAGCAACTTAGCGGGGGCTTTTAAAAGCCCCCGCTAAGGGAAAAGACAAATAAGAAATAAAGTATTGATCATTTAAAATAGAATTAACAGAAACAGCGATGACCTCTCGCTACAAGCCAAAGGCATCCCTTAGTCTTATATCCAGTTCTTTCTGGATAGCAGGGCTGACTCTGCCAAGTCGGCGAATGATTCTGCTTCTCTCGATGGTCAAAAGCTTTCTCATTTTGAGCACTGAAGTTCTTTTCAGCCCAGTTTTGGGGAAATCAGGATGGTCGGCTTGCAGCAGATAATCAGTTTTGGCTAATTCTTTAGGAGGGATTACGGAAGAGATAAAAGCAATGATAACATCAGTTTCCTGCGGGTCAACAGACATTATAATTGCTGGTCGTAGCTTTTTACTAGTTAAGTCTGTAAAAGGGAAAGGGACAAGAATGATATCACCGCGCCTAAGCGGAGTTTTTGGCCTGCAATCAGATTTCCTCTCCATCCCCCATGGTGTAAATGTCCTCATCGGGATGATGCAGGAAATCGTAGCTGCCAGCTTGTTCCGCTGCCTGAGCAATAAGGGAAGAGGCTAAGTCGTCTTCCAAAATGAGAATTTCCAATCTTTGGCGCTCAGGAATGTTTAGTTTGTGCAAAGGCCTGAGGACCCCGTTTTCATAGACTGCTTGAATCGTTCGTGGCATTGGTATCGCCTTTAACGTAAGGATAGCAGAAACAGGGGTTGAATGTCAATGCCACAAGCTTCGGCGAAGGTGGGGGCGTTCCTAAGGGACATGAGGCTTCTCGCTCGCTTCAGAATGACAGAAAGCTAATGGTAGTGGCGGAGTTCATCTCCGCCTAGGTCGGGGACAAGCGCCGACCTTACGAGGGCTCACCCTGTTTGTCATTGCGAGCCGAAGGCGTGGCAATTCCATTCAGGACACCCCACCGGGATTGCTTCGGCACTGTGTGCCTCGCAATGACGGGTGAAAGGCTCGAGATGACAAGGGAAGCGAAGGGGTCAGGATGACGCTCGGACATGTTATAATCATGTAGGGACGAACTAGAAGATGAGAAAAGGATTTGCCAAATTAGGGTTTATTGCTCTAGGGCTGGTTTTAGCTCTAGCTCTTTGCGGTATTGGCTATGCCCATTGGGGCGAGACGCTGAACATCGAAGGCACACTAATAACAGGCGAATGGGAATCCGGCGGCACCATTGGTTTCTGGAAAAACTGGGACAAGCATAAGACCTTCACTGAGGCGGAAATAGAGGGCTGGATTGGGAGTATCAACGCCACATCAAAGTGGCTTGGCCCGACTACGGTGGAGGAAATGGGAGAGATGCTCTCGGAGAACTGCCAATCAAACATGAAGTGCAAGTTCCTCCAGCAGTACTTGGCAACCAGGCTGAATGATGAGTCAGCATTGCTCAGCCTTACAGCTAACTGCAATTTCCATGACCCAGACGACTACCTTGGCCTGGGCGGTTCGGGCACACTCTCCGAGATCATCGCAGCCATCGAGGGTAAGTACCCTGATGCCCCTGACGTCCCTGGTGCAGTTTGGCCCACAAAGGATGAGTACGAGATAATGAAGGACATCTGCGATGCCCTGAACAACACGGGAGGTATATATCCCTACTATTTCTGAGGCAGAACATACCGAAGAAGGCACACATTGCCCGTTCGTGATTATGAAGGAGATCTGCGATGCCCTGAACAGCCTGGAGATGTAGGCACTCTAGTTCGAATCAACCGTGGACGCAGATTACTGGCATCTGGCTTAAGTATCCTCCTAAATAGCTATTACAGATACAGCTCAAAATCATTCTTGTAGACCACGCTTGAAAGTCAACTCCTTTTTGTTGTAGATTGATGGTGATAAACTATCCAACATAGGAACTGGAGGTGATATGAGTAAGGAGGCTCTCATTAAGCAGCTTGAAGGCCTCTCAGAGGAGGAGATGAGCGAAGTCCTCAAATTTGTAAGACTTCTCCAGGAAGAAGCCGAAGAACTCAGCGATGAGGAATTACAGGAGGTTCGGGCAGGACAGGAAGAGTTCAGACGCGGGGAATGGACTCGGTGGGAAGATGTAAAGCGAGATGTATGAAATTCGCCTCTCCCACAGAGCCAGGCGATATTATGAAAGGGTCAGTGCTGGTACTGCCCGGAGGCTCAATCGATGTTTTGAAACCCTTGCTAAGGACCCTCTTGGAGGTGGGGACATAAAATTAGTTAAGGGAATGAGAGGTGTATATAGACTTCGGGTCGGTGGGCTGAGGGTGATTTATGAAGTCGATATAAGGGAAAGGATAGTGGAGATAAATGCTATCTTGCCACGTGGTGAAGCTTACAAGAGGCTATGAGCTCTGGGTTGTGACCAAGCAAGAAGTGGTGATGATATGTGGGAACTATTGTTAAAGAGCCTGGCGCTTACCAGTTTGAAGTAGCCATTGACGCAACGTACGGTAACGTAGCTTAAGCATTTCACAAATATCATGGCAACCAGGCGGGCAGCTTATATTATCCTTGGCTTGGTGATAGCCATATACCTGGTGACATACCTGGCGCTTCCCCGTATAGGTCACGGGTTTGTCACTACCTATGTTGTGCGGCCGATAATGTGGGGGCTGCTCATTTTCTTCATCCTGCGCCTATTCCGCCCCCAGCCAGCAGGTAAATGGGGGCTGCGCCAGGACCTGGTTAAGCTGGCGCTTATGATTGGCGGCTTTCAGGTATTTTGCCTGGCAATTGGAGGTGTTTTTTGCGGCTTTGGTAAAAGTCCCTATTCCTTCACCCCGCAGGGTATTTTCCTTAACCTGATATTTGTCGGCTCAGCACTGGTGGCTACAGAGCTCAGCCGAGCCTATATCATCAACAGCTTGAGCAAGAGGCATACTGTCCTTATTCTGGGGCTGGTGGCATTGCTTTTCACCGTGCTTAACTTTTCGCCATTCCGATTCCTGGGGTTTGGCGAAAAGCTTGGGGCAGTTACTTTTCTCGGTGGAGATGTCATCCCGCTATTAGCACAGAATCTATTAGCCTCCTTCCTCGTCTTGTTGGGAGGGGCGATACCTGCCATAGCCTATCGTGGAGTGCTTGCGGCATTCGAGTGGTTCTGCCCCATACTCCCTGACCTTTCCTGGGGGCTTAAAGCTCTATTGGGAACGATAGTGCCAGCGCTGGGCTTCCTGGCGGTGCACAGTTTGTCCTCCGGTCAATTGAGGATTGTGAGGAGGGAGAGGCGAGTTCGAGAAGGGGGCTCCATAGTGGGTGGGACTGTAGCTGGCATAGTGGTACTGGCATTGCTCTGGTTTTCCTTGGGTCTTCTGCCTTTCTATCCGTCAACAGTGGCTGGAGGCAGCATGAGCCCGGCTTTGCACCTGGGCGATATGGTGATAGCGTCTAAGGCGAGTCCTGATACCATTGAGGAGGGTGATATCATCGAGTTCAGGCAGGGGGAAATGAGGGTGATACATCGGGTTATTGATATTGAAGAAAGAGGTGGGTCGAGACAATTTATCACCAAAGGGGATGCTAACGATAACCCTGATATAGACCCGGTATCTCCCGAGCAGGTAAAGGGGAAGGTGATGTTTGCTGTGCCCAAGCTAGGCTGGGTGACGCTGATACTGAGAAGCGGATAATTAACGGAACTTACATTGACACTTGAACCTTTGCTATTTAGAATAGCCTCACGAAGGTAAGGTAATGAAAGTTTGGAAAACATTTGCTCAGTCGAAGAAAGCAAGGATAATCTGCTTTGCCCTGGCTGGAGCATTATTGGTGGCTTCAGCGGTCGGACTGTGGCGCTCCTTCTCAGCGCCAGGCGAGGTAGAAATTTCCGGGGCGAGCTATGAGCATAAGGGACAGTTTGACTATGTAGTCTACCTCAAGCCCAATAGCCTTTACGGGGAATTCATACTACCTAAAGAAGAACCCGAGGAAGCCGAGGAAGCTGAAGAGCCACCTCTGGTTTTCTTTCGTGACATCATGGAGGATGTTAAGCTGGCCTTCAGCTATAAGTTTGATTGTAGCGAGCCCACAACCAGCATTACCAACGATGTAGTGGTGACCATAATTGCGGAAAACCCAGGGATGTGGCAGAAGGAAATGAAACAAGTGGAGGAGAGCCATAGGGGGAAAGAGTTCAGGGAGGCTTTTACTTTGCGTCTCAACTCTCTTGATAAGGTGGTGGATGATATTGAGGAGGAGATAGGGGTTACCAGCGCTAAGAGAGAATTTATTATTAGGGCTGTGGTTCATACTACGGCCGGGACTGTTTCGGGGGTGACTATCGAGGATGACTTCAGCCACGAGATAACGGCCATCTTAAAGGAGAAAACTTTAGAACTCAAGGGTGACCTTAAGGGCAGCGATACTGGCTCTGAGGAGGGGGTCAAGTATGAGGAGGAAGGCTGGTTCGATTACGAAGTGTATCTCAAGCATAATAGGCTTTATGGAGCAGTGGTGCTTCGGTCAGAGCCACTTCCGGTAGCGGAGCCTCCACCAAGCCCTCCCCCACCTCCCCAAACTCTGGGCCCGGGGTTGGTATATTTCCCCAAGATAATTGATAGCATTAAGGCAAGCTTCTCTTACCAGTTTGACTGTGATAAGCCAGTAAGGGAGCAATCGAAAGAGGTGGAACTTAATGTCATAATAGAAAACCCAGATAAGTGGAGCAAGAGCCTTGTTTTAGTGCCCAAGACCGAGAAAACAGGAGATTTCACCATCTCCTTCCCCATAGATTTGGATTATTTGAATGAGGTTAGTGACGCCATCGCAAGCGAGACGGGAGCCGGTGGGGCGTCTAACTTCAACATTAAAGCCAATGTCCACGCTGTGGCTAGGACTGACTTAGGTACTGTAGATGAGGTTTATAGCCAAAGTCTGGAAGGGAAGCTGGAAGGGAACACCCTCACCTTTGGGGAAGAGCTATCTCAGTCTCAATCGGGTTCCATTGGTGGGGTTACGACACCCACAGCTTCTGAGAAAGGGGGCTGGAAAACGCCCTGGCTGGCTGGTTTGGTGGTAGCTTTGGTAGCTTTGGGGTATTTTGGTTGGAACCAAACTCAGCTCAAAGTAGCGGGGGTCAGCGAGGTTGAGGCAGAGGCTATCAGAGCGAAGAAGAAATATAAGCAGGTAATAGTGGATGTCGAGGAGCTACCTTCGGTAAAACCGAACGAGATGGTTATACCTATAGGCTCTGTGGATGACCTAGCCCGAATTGCCGATGACCTGGTTAAACCAGTACTGCATCAAGTTGAGGCCGGAAGGCATATTTATTGCATTGTTGATGGTGCGGTAAGATACCAGTATTTATTAGGCGAGGACAATGAGGAGAAAATCGGTAATTAGAAGTATAGCCGGGCTAAATCTTGGTCTGGCGGGGGTCTTATTGGTTCTGCTTAGCACGGCATCTATCCCTATCTCTATGGGACAGGCTAACGAAAACGCTTACGTGGTATTTAGTGGGGCCAGCTCCAACGACCCGGTCAATACGGATGACCCGGGCTACGATAAAGATGTGGCCTGCACAGAGGTGGCTATAGCTAGTCCTAGAATGCTCACAGTGACCGTTACCAACGCTTATCCGGGGTACAGCCCTACGATTTCCTATAATATGACGAATAATAGCGAGGTGTCTGCCAATGTCAGCGGTTTCAATTACACTGTGGAGGAGCCTTTAGAGCTAATCATAGAACCCTTACCAATAGGTTATGAGATACCTTCTGGAGCTACAGAGGAAGGTAGCTTGGGGATTCAAATCCCTCAGGAAGCGGAGCAGGGCGTAACTTATAAGTTTTCTGTTACGATAAACTTTGCGGGGTCTGAAGAGTCACCGCCCTCACCAGGTCCAGGTCCTGGTTGGCCTGAAGAAATAGGCGAACCACCTGTGGGCACAACCGAGGTCGCTGGTCCTGTTTGCGTCTTCAGGATTATTCAACTGACTTTATCTCCTTATGAGGTTTATGCTGATGCTGAGGAGCCAGTAACTGTGGGCGTGTTGATTACCAATCCTTGTGAAGAACCTCAGACCTGTGAAGTGGTATTGAAGATAAACGGTGTAGTTGAGGGCCGGAAAGAGGTAGAGGTTAAGCCGGGTGAGACTAAACGGGTAACCTTCACCATCTCGAAGCACGTCGTTGGCACTTACTTAATAGAAGTTAACGGGGTTGATGCTGGCACATTAGTGGTTAAAGAGATGGAATTATTTCCTGTTCCACTGTCATTAATGCCCCAAGGCCTTAATTGGCTTTTAATTGTGATTATTGCCCTTGCTGCGGCCGCTATAGCTAGTCTGATTACCTACCTTGTTTACCGGAAGAAACAGGCTGAAGTTTTACCAGGCGATTAGGATGTCTTTTATTTCCTTTCCTTCGTATCGGCCGCCAATCTCAGGATAGATAACCATGTTGGTTTGGGGTTCGATATAAACTAAACCTTTGTCTACGGTATCAAAAGCAACTACGGCATGCTGTCCGTGGTCATAGCTCAGCAGAACAAAAGCGCAATTTAAGCCGGCATCTCTGGCGTCGTTGCAGACATCGGTGGCGAAGTGTCGGCATTCGTAGGAGTTTCTCACCCATTTATTTCTGTTTGTGGGGTCTCGGGTGATAAAGTCCTTGACTTCCTCCAAAGTGGGATTTTTAAGCTCAATAAACTGGGTGGTTGAGGCTATGCTCTGATTGTCGAATACCTCCTCACTAGAGCTGAATTCAGACTCAATATTAGGTTGTTCGTTATATTCAATTTTAGCTTGTCCAACATGGCCTGAGTTATAACCCAGGCTGTACCCTGTCTCAAAGCCATGGGCATACCCGTCGCTGTAACTGGCGTAGACTAGAGCGGAAAAGCCAGTTATGATGATAGCAATTAAGCTGACTTTTAGAAGAGTTCCCACCCAGGTATATTCTTTGCCTGTTCAAGGGCATTGTAAATCCCTAAATAGTACTGTTAAGCCTAGTAAAATAGTAATAGGGGTGTCAGACTATAAGTAGGCTGGCATCTCCTTTGTTTTGGCATACCATTTATGTCCTCAGACTCATGTCATCGGTCGGGGACGAGCCCCGACACTACGAGAACGTGTCGCTAAGGTACTGAACGAGTATTTCGGCTGTTAATTTGCCAAGGATTCATGTATACTTAAGTCATAGGACTTAAGTCATGGTAAGGCTGAGATGGGCAGTTGCTGAACCAACCCTCAGGAAACTCATCCTGCTCGGCATTACTTTTGTCGGGCTAAATATCCTCGATGCCCGATTGACGGGAACCGCTCTAGTACTTGGAGCTAGTGAGTTGAATCCCATTGCTGCCACAGGATTTGGTGGCAGCATGTTGCTTAAGGGGCTGACCTCCTTGGCAATAGTTATAGCTCTGGTTTTGCTTAAGCGAGGCAGGCTATTGAAGCCGTTGGATTTGGGGATGCTCCTTATTGTGCTGTGGAATGGTCTTGCCATCTGGTCATGGAGATAGCGACATAAGGTACAACCAAAAGTTCTCCTCGCTAGTCTTTTGTCTTTGCTCCCCTCAAGCATTACAATAAAAACATGCATGATCAAACTGTTGAGGCTTTAAAGGGGCATGATGCTGATTATATTGAAGCTCATTTTGAGGAGAGCGAAGCTACCCACATTGTTTACCGAGGTGAAAGGTTGGAGGAAGTAAACAGGACTTGTAGCTCTGGAGGAAATGTGCGTGCTTTGGTTAAAGGCGGCTGGGGATTTGTTAGCTTTAATAGCCTTGAAGGGTTGCGGGACAAAGTTAGCCTGGCGGTGGAGGAGGCGAAGTTGGCTGGCAGGGAGGGTTTTAGCCTCCCCTCAATGGAGCCCGTGGTAGATGTAGCGACGCAATTTCACCCTCACTCTTCGATAAACTCAGGGCAGGCTCTTAGTCCTCTCCCATCAAGGGAGAGGAGAAACTCGGCAACTGTGCCATTAGCAGCAAAGAAAGAACTACTTGACGAGTACAACGATATTATTCTTTCCTCCCCTAAGATTCAAAGCACAAGAATTGATTATCGTGATTTCAGACGCAAAGTTATTTTTGCCAGTTCTGAAAGCAGT
>Ga0209986_10005225_pt1 | contig 10810 bp, 11 predicted proteins | sample BlataG_FD_183168 | JGI IMG/M metagenome (GOLD analysis project Ga0209986, IMG submission 183168) | Deep subsurface microbial communities from Black Sea to uncover new lineages of life (NeLLi) - Black_00105 metaG (SPAdes) (version 2) | ecosystem: Environmental > Aquatic > Marine > Oceanic >...
CCCGATTATCTTTCGCAAGGAAATAGAGGCTGCGCCGGATTCTGAAGCAAAGGAGCAGGAAAAGATTCGGGAATATCGTGACTTACTATATAATCCTTACATTGCCGCCTCGCGGGGATATGTGGATGAAGTTATCCTACCCCGTGAGAGTCGCCCCAAGATAATCAAGGCCTTGGAACTTCTCTCTACTAAACGAGAGACGAGACCTCCAAAGAAGCATGGAAATATTCCTGTGTAAAGAGGTTTAACAGAGGAGCAATTGGAAAATAGAAAAGGAACAATAGCTGCCATTACTACTGCTGTAGCTGCTTATGTGGAAGAGGAAGGAAAGGCTCTGAGGCCGGCAGTACTCCAGCGAAGGCCGGTAGCGGTGTCTACCTTGTGGAGTATTCTGGGCGTGAATAGATAATGCAAATGCTCGGGCAGCGAAGAATTGTTCCTATATGATAACATCTGGCTGATATCCCGAGCTGAAGCTCTAAGCGAGACGAAGAGTTTGGCAAAGGGTCTGAATTTCTGGCTGCGCTCAGAATGTTCAGCAGTAAAAGGCTCGTAATGACGAAAAGGAGATAATGCGTGGATGAACTAAGAAAAGGTCCCATCTTGGCCAGAGATTTAACCACTGATAAGGTGAGGGCGAGGGCGAAAGCCAAAAACCCGGTCAGAATTTGTGACACTACATTTCGTGATGCCCATCAATGCACATTGGCTACGAGGATGCGAACTGAGGATGTGGAGTGGATGGCCCCTGAAATGAATAAATGTGGCTTCTATTCTATGGAGGTCTGGGGTGGGGCAACATTTGACGTAGCCCACCGCTTTTTGGGTGAAGACCCCTGGGATAGGCCTCGCAAATTAAAGAAACTCATGCCTGATACTCCACTACAGATGCTTTTACGGGGACAGAATTTAGTTGCTTATCGAAACCATCCTGATGATTTGGTTGATGCCTTTGTGGAACAGGCTGCTGAAGTGGGCATTGATATTTTCCGTGTTTTCGACGCTGTGAATGATGAGCGTAATCACGAACGTGCTGCTATGGCAATCAAAAAATGTGGCAAACATTATCAAGGAGCCATATGTTACTCGCTCACCCAGCCAAGAATGGGTGGACCAGTCTACAATCTGGAATACTATGTCAAGAAGGCTCTCGCCCTCCAAGACATGGGTGCTGATTCCATATGTATTAAAGACCAAGCTGGGCTTATCTCCCCTTATGATTCCTATGAGCTAATCAAGGCTCTTAAGGAAAACTTGAAAGTACCTGTTGAGTTGCATACTCACTACACTAGTGGACAGGCTTCTATGTCGGTGCTGAAGGCCATTGAGGCCGGGGTCGACATCATAGATACTGCTTTGTCTCCCTTTGCTTTACGCTCCTCACAGCCAGCTATTGAGCCTCTGGTAGTTGCTCTATATGGCACAGACAGGGATACAGGGCTTGACATTGAACAACTATTCCAGTGTGCTCAAATGTTGGAGCAGATCGCCCCTAAATATAGAGACTTTCTGGACACATCGGCAATGTCGGTCATCGATACCGGAGCTCTGGTGCATCAAATTCCTGGTGGCATGACCACGAACCTGGTGGCGCAGCTCAAACAAATGAATGCTCTGGACAAGCTGGCTGAGGTGCGACAGGAAACTGCTAGGGTCAGGGCAGAATTTGGTTATCCACCTTTAGTTACACCTACGAGCCAGATTGTTGGTGTCCAAGCAGTACAGAATGTCCTGCTAGGGCGCTACAAGCTTGTCTCCAAGGAGGCAAGGGAATATGTATATGGGGGTTATGGCAAGCCACCAGCTCAAATTGCCCCGGACATCCAGAAGACTATTCTTAAAGATAAGGTGCCTATCACCTGTCGGCCGGCAGACCTGCTCGAGCCAGAACTGGAAAAAGCTAAGGAAGAATCAAAAGAATTCGCTAGGAATATTCAAGATGTCCTTATTTATGCTCTTTACCCTACCACTGGTGCACGCTTCTTAAATTATAAATATGGTATAGATAAGACCATCCCAGACAATTGGAAGCCACCCCATGCCCCCAAGACTCTTGAGGAAGTGAAAAGGGAGGATGAACTTATTGCTCAAGTTAAAGCTGGCAAGCTGAAGGGAAGTTAGAGAAAAAGCAATCTCCGAAAAAAGAGCAGGCGTGAGAAAATTCAATGTTTTCATCGGAGATGATAAATTAGATATGAAGACTCTGGTGAGTCCTCTCCTTTTCATGATGTTCAAGAGACGCTAGATAAATTAATTGAGAAGAAGGGAGAAAAGGCAAAAATCCTGTTCCTGATGGATGCTAGCCTAACTGTTGCCAAGGGTAATGGGATAAATACGTTAGCATCCAACGCAGCCAATATCAAGAAGCCAGGATAAGCCGGCAAAGGAAGATGAGGGAAATCAAAGCCAGTGATATAACGAACACCGTAGCCCGTTTATTTGAGCATTCTTGCCATTATTTGTCCCCAGATGTGATAATTGCATTGAGGCAAGCAAAAGAAAAAGAAAAATCTTCTGTTTGCCGTGATGTGCTGGATAGAATTTTGGAAAATGCAAACATTGCTGGCGGGGAACAAATTCCTCTTTGTCAGGACACCGGTGCCGCCGTGGTCATGTTGGAGCTAGGCCAGGAAGTGCACATAACCAATGGAGACCTTTATACAGCAGTCAACGAAGGGGTGCGTCAGGGGTATGATAAGGGTTATTTGCGTAAATCCATGGTGAGCCAGCCTTGTTTTGCCAGGGTAAACACCAAAGATAACACACCAGCTATGATTCATACTGATATAGTTCCTGGTGACAGGCTGAAAATCAGTGTCTTGCCCAAGGGAGGTGGCTCAGAAAATTGTTCTCGCCTGACTGTTCTAACTCCGGCTAAGGGACGCCAGGGGGTGATAGATTTTGTCGTCAACCTTGTTGACGAGGTTGGTAGCAACCCCTGTCCACCGGTTATCATTGGTGTTGGCATCGGTGGGACGACGGACAAGACCATGTTTATGGCTAAGAAGGCGTTGTTACGCAAAATTGGCGAACCAAGCCCTGACCTTGAGGTTGCCAATTTGGAGAAGGAAATTCTGGAAAAAGTTAATAATCTGGGCATCGGTGCTATGGGCTATGGTGGCACAGTTACCGCCTTAGCAGTTCATGTGGAAACCTTCCCTTGCCACATTGCCAGCATGCCTGTAGCAGTCAACATGCAGTGCTGGTGTTCTCGCCATGAAGAGGCAATTCTGTGAAGCAATTGAAAGAGTAATAAGAGAATGTCTGTAACCATTTCGCCCAAAAGGCTACGCCGTGAGTTTGTAAGGAAAGTTAAGGAGCTCAGTGGGCAAAACCTTCAGTCATGTTACCAATGTGGTATGTGTTCCGGAAATTGTCCCGCGGCTTCCAATATGGATCTTTCCCCTCGCCAGATTATTGAGCTGGCACGATTAGGGTTGGAAGAGGAAATTGCCAATTCCAAAACTATGTGGATTTGTGCCTCTTGTCTTGCCTGTACTGTCAATTGTCCCAGAGGATTTGACCTCTCTAAAGTGATGGAGGCAATAAGGCTTCTCACCTTGAGGAAAAATATTGACCAAATACGCCCCGAGGATATTTCACCACAAGACCGCTCCGAACTTCCTCAAATAGCTATGGTCAGTGGCTTGAGGAAGTTTACCGGCTAAAGAAATAAAAAATGAGCTTAGCTTATTATCCCGGATGTACCTTGAAAACCAAGGCGAGGAATCTGGAAGACCCTGCTGTGGCTTCGGTGGAAGTTTTGGGATTTAAATTAGAGGAGATTCCCAGGTGGAACTGCTGTGGCGCAGTTTATTCTTTGGCTGAAGATGATTTAATCCATCAGGTAGCACCTGTTCGCAACCTCATCCGAGTAAAGGAACAAGGGAAAGATAAGCTAGCTACGTTATGTGCTTTCTGCTTCAATACTTTAAAGAGAGCCAATCTTTTAATGAAAGAAAATGCGGAGAAAAGGAATACCCTTAATAGCTTTATGGATGAGGAGATAGATTATAGTGGGGAGGTAAAGGTAGTTCATCTTTTAGAGGTATTGAGAGATGATATAGGATGGGAAGCTCTTGCTCAGAAGGTAAAACTCCCTCTCAGGGAATTAAAAGTAGCTCCTTATTATGGGTGTACCCTGCTTCGCCCCAGGGAGGTAGCTATAGATAGTGTAGAGAACCCTACCATCTTACGAGAGTTTCTTAAAGCTCTCGGAGCTAGTCCCGTTGATTTTCCTGAATCCACGAGGTGCTGTGGGTCTTATCAAATAATAAGCAATCCAGATGATATTGCTGGATATGCGTGGACTATTTTAAACTCGGCATTGAATCATGGAGCAGAGGCCTTGGTTCTCACCTGCCCTTTATGTGATTATAATTTGGGCCGGGGGCAGAAAGAATTGATGAAGAAACATAGCGGATTTAAAGGGATGCCGCTATTTTATTTTACACAACTTCTGGCTCTTGCTTTAGGGCTCGATCCTCAGGTATGTCATTTTGAGCTAAATTATGGTAGCCCGGAATCACTTCTGAGGGAAAAGAACTTGCTTTCTTAAATTGAAAGCTTTTAAACCGATTGGGGGTTAAGGATGAGCGCCAAAAAGGAAAGTAAAAATCCAGCAGAAACAGCGGTTAAGGAAAAAAGACAAGTGGCGGCTAAGCTGGTTCCGATATATATAATGGGGAAGCGCTACGAAGTTCCCGAAGGGCTTACTATTATGAAAGCCATGGAATATGCTGGCTATAAGTTCATTCGGGGTTGTGGATGTCGAGGAGGAACCTGCGGTGCCTGCGGTACGGTTTATCGTAAACCTGGCGATTATAAATTACAAGTGGCACTTGCTTGCCAGAAGACAGTCGAGCCAGATATGTATATGGCCCAAATCCCCTTTTTCCCTGCCAATAGGGCCCAGTATAAATTCGCTGATTTAACTTCCGCCCCAGAAGAGGTTTTTAAACTATATCCTGAGCTATTCCGCTGTGTGGCATGCAATGCCTGCACGAAAGCTTGTCCTCAGGGAATAGAGGTCATGGATGCTATCTCAGCTTTGAAACAGGGGAATATCGCCGAGGCTGCCCGACTTAGTTTCGATTGTATCCAATGTGGGTTATGCACCAGTCGTTGCTTTGGGGAGCTAGCTCAGTATCATATGTTCCAACTCGCCCGAAGGATTTATGGAGCTAAAATCCTCCCCAGGGCAGAACATTTAGCCGAGATGGTAAGAACAATTAACGAAGGAAGGTATGACCAAATTCTAGACGAGTTGAAGCATGTGAAGGGGGATGAACTGAAAAAATTGTATCAGGAACGAGAGGCGGAGCCAATGCCAGCTGGGGAGGATTGGAAACCAAAAGATACAAAATATCTATAGGAGGCGAGATGAGTTACTTAGGATATCCAGACTTCTTCGAGCCCTATATCAAGAAGGTAGAACAGACCAGACCTGCCCGTGTAGAGAAAAGGAGGAAGGGGGAGGAATTTCCCTTTATGTCCCTGGAAGCAAGGCAGGACATGTTGAAATATCATCCTGATTATAAGGAGGAAGGGAAAAGAGAGATAAAAATTGGCCCCAGTAAGGGTTATAGAATAGCTCACGAATTTATTGACCTGTTGGAAGCTAAGAGCAGGGTTGACCCTGACAAAATAGATCTATCGAGGGTTGATTACGAGACTGATGTCCTGGTTATCGGTGGTGGGGGGGCTGCCACTATCGCTGCCCTTATTGCTGAGGAGAATGGTGCTCAAGTTCTCGTGGCTACAAAGCTTCGGCATGGCGATGCTAATACTATGATGGCTGAAGGGGGGATTCAGGCTGCCACAAAAGGAGAAAAAGATTCTCCTTATTATCACTACCTGGATGTGATGGGAGGAGGACATTTCAAAAATGACCCTGAGATTGTGGCTACTTTTGTGAAGCAAGCTCCTGATGCCCTCCAGTGGTTGGAGAATTTTGGAGTTATGTTCTCCAAATTTCCCGATGGCAGGCTGGATGCTATGCATGGTGGGGGAACTTGCCGAAAAAGGATGCATTATTGCGCCGACCTCAGCGGACTGGAAATCATGCGCACTGTGCGCGATGAAGCTCGTAACCGGGCTAATATCAAAGTTCTGGAATTTTCCCCGGCGGTGGAGCTTATACTCAATGAGCATGGGCAGTGTGCTGGAGCGTTGCTCTATAACATGGAAACTGAGGAGTATCTTGTTGCCAAAGCCAAGGCGGTAATTTTAGCTACCGGTGGTGCTGGAAGGCTCCATATTCAGGGGTTTATAACCACCAATCATTATGGTGCCACCGCCGATGGTATTGTTTTAGGCTACAGGGCAGGTGTGCCTTTGGCTTTCATGCATACTGTTCAATATCACCCCACAGGCGTCATTTTCCCGGAGCAAATAGAGGGATGGCTCATTACCGAGAGGTTCCGGTCGGAGGGGGCGGACATTTTGAATGTCCACGGGGAGAAGTTTGTCAATGAGCGCGAGCCCAGAGATGTGGAATCAGCCCGGTTTATCAAAGAATGCCTGGATGGCAAGGGCGTTCCCACTCCTACTGGGAAAGTAGGAATATGGCTCGATTCCCCCATGCTTGACATCCTCCACGGTGAGGGGAGGGTGCGAACCGCCTTTGTGGGGAAATGGAAGGTATACGACCGCTTAGGAATTGATATATCTAAAGCCCCCATGCTGGTCTATCCCACACTACATTATCAGAATGGGGGGCTTAGGGATAATGCCGAATGCGAAACTGCTGTGCCCGGGCTTTATGTTGCCGGTGAAGTAACGGGGGGGTTGCATGGAGAAAACAGGCTGATGGGCAATTCGCTTATGGATATTGTAGTATTTGGCCGGATTGTGGGAAAGAATGCCGCTATATTCGCTAGGGAAAAAGCAAAAGAAGGAAAGCTAACCTTAGAGCACGTAAAGAGATATCATAAAGAGCTCGAAAAGGCAGGCATTATAACTGATAGAGTGGCCCCTATGCTCCTTCCCGATTATACTAGGCCTGAAGTAAAGGAAAAGCAGCTTACCGTAAGCTACTTGGGACTCGGAGGTAAAAATCGGGCTTGAAGCAAAGAGTAATGGTAAATATAGGTTGAGAGCTATGTCTAAAAAAGTTACGCTTCCTTTAACTGACGAAGCCTTGGAAGACCTCAAAGCCGGGGACAACCTCCTGCTCAGCGGCGTTGTCTACGTTGCCCGTGATGCTGCCCATAAGAGAATGGTTGAAGCTCTGGACCAGGGGAAGCCTCTGCCTTTTGATATCAAGGGGGCAACCATATACTACATGGGGCCCAGCCCGGCCAGGCCAGGGAGGGTAATCGGCTCGGCTGGTCCCACCACCAGTGGGAGGATGGATGCTTATGCCCCCCGCTTAATGGCCGAGGGGTTGAAGGGGATGATTGGCAAGGGTTTGCGGTCCAAAGCGGTGAAGGATGCCATGGTGAAGCACAAGGCAGTCTACCTGGGGGCAATAGGGGGTGCCGGCGCCATAATTTCCAAGAGCATCAAGAAAGCAGAGATAGTAGCCTATGAAGAACTTGGTGCTGAAGCCCTTCGCCGTCTGGAGGTGGCAGACTTCCCCGTTACGGTAGTAAACGACATTCACGGCGGCGACCTCTACGAAGAAGGCAAAGCCAAATACCAGGTAAGAGTCCCTTAATTATAGTCAATCACAAAATTCCCTTTTGTAGCTATATAGAAGAGCGAAGCGAAATTTTCGTGGGGTAATAGCTAGGGGAGAGCCCGGTAGGTTTGCTGGAGGAGCAGAGCATCATTTTCCAAATAAGGCATACTCTCGCTGACGACTATTCCTTTTGCCTTCCGTTCTTTAAGGGCTTTAAGTAGCTCCGTATATTGAAAGTCTGAGTCCGGGAGCATTAAATGCTTGATTTCTCCCTTCTTACCGTAAGCAATCCCGGAGAGATGGATGTGCATATTATCTAAGGCTTGCCTGCCTAGTTTCCTTTCAATCTGGTCTAAGATATCAAGAAATTCTTGATAAGAATTAGCCTTTCCTGTCCGGGCATGCCAATGAGAAAAATCAAGGCAGGGGGCAACTCCTTTTATCTCGCTACTAAGCTGAAGTATTTCCTCCAAGGTACCAAATTGAGAGGGTTTTCCGGTAACTTCAGGGGAAATCGTTACCTTATTGTCTTCGTTCCTCAGGATGTTCACTATCTCCTCCAGATGCCTTTTGACCTTGGTGTAGGTCTCTGCGGGGGTGCTTTTGAGATAAAAGGCGGCGTGGAAGGTAATACTTCTGGCTCCGAAAAGAGCAGCAATATGAGCAGTTTGCAGTATCCTTTCTTTGCTCATGTGTACTTTTTCCGGCTCCATTGCATTTAGGTTTATGAAGTAAGGTCCGTGAGCAGTGAGCGCTACCTTCTTTCTTGCTGCTAATTCTCCCACCGACACAGCAACTTTAGGGCTCATTCTCACCCCCTGGACAAATTCCACCTCCATGCAGCCGAGACCAAGCTCTGCAATACGCTCAATGCCAGCCTCTGTGGAACGGAGTTTAGCACTGACAGGAACACCGGCTGTTCCGAAAAGGAGCTCGCCTGTTTCGTTTGGATTCATGGCTTCCCTTGTCTATTGTAATGCTTCGTCTACGAGTTTTCTATAGGCAGCCAGCAATTCTTTGGTTAGCTGGCCGGGTTTGCCTGTGCCGATGGGCTTATCTTCAAACTTGGTCAAGGGCATAAGCTCCAGTATGGAATTGGTGATAAAGGATTCTTCGGCCTCAATTAGCTCTTTTAACTCCAGCTGTCTTTCCATGGTTTTGATATTTGCAGCCCGAGCTATTTCCAAGACCGCTTCTCTGGTGATTCCGGGCAGTACGCCACTTTCCAAGGAAGGCGTGATGAGCTCTCCATTATTCGCCAGGAAAATATTGGTGGTGCTGCCTTCGGCCAGATAGCCCTGTTCATTGAGCAGGATAGCTTCATCGCATCCCGCAACTCTAGCTGCCATCCGGGCAAGGATGTTTTCAATATAGCAGGTAGACTTTAGTCGGGATAAGGGCGATTGGCTATTACGGCGCAGTGAGGATAGGGTTGCTTTAAAACCTGATTCATATTTTTCTGGTGGTAAGGGAACAATATTTTGGGCGGTGACCAAGACAGTGGGGTTAGAACAAGTGCCGGGGTCAGGCGTCATGTCGCCTTCTCCGGCCGAAACAGTGAGCCTCAGGCGGGCGTCCTTGAGCTTATTAACTTCCAGAGTTGCCATGCAGGCGGTTTTCAGAGATTGCTTCCCCTCCACTACGTGCAGGATGCTATGTGTCAGGCCGAGGCTCTGGGCAGAGTGGCGAAGGCGGGCGAGGTGACGGTCGAGGCGAAAGATATGCCCCTGGTAGGCCCGCATGGTCTCGAATAACCCGTATCCGTAAAGGAAGCCATGGTCGAAGGGAGATAGCTTAGCCTTGGAGCGGGGGATAAGTCGGCCGTTAAGATAAATAATTTCAGTCATGATTTCAACCCTGCTCGTCATTGCGAGGCACTCAAGTACCGAAGCAATCCCCAAGAATATCCTGCCACTGAGATTGCTTCACTTCGTTCGCAATGACAGGTGGCGTCGGTAATAGTAGATGAGGGCTCACAATGACGTCGCTCATGTTAGTTAAGTACTACTTTCGTTCCAAACTGGCCGGGTAAAACCAAGAAAGTTAGCTAAAAGGTTATGTCCTACTTCAGTGAGGATGGATTCGGGGTGAAACTGAACCCCCTCCACTACATAATCTTGGTGTCTTACCCCCATTATTATCCCTTCAGGAGTTTTGGCAGTAGCTTCGAGGCAGGATGGAAGACCCTCAGCTTCGATAATCAAGGAATGGTAGCGTGTTGCTGGAAAGGGATTGGGTAAGCCCTGATAGATAGTTTTGCCATTGTGGTGGATAATAGAAGTCTTGCCGTGGACTGGCAAGGTCTGACCAATTTTGCCCCCATAGACGTAGCCAATGCATTGATGCCCCAAACATACCCCTAGTATGGGGATTTTCCCACCGAAATGTCGCACTGTCTCGTTAGACATGCCTGCTTCTAAAGGTGTACAGGGCCCTGGGGAGATAATAATATGGCTGGGGGCTAGCTCTTCGATTTGTGCCAAAGTTATCTTATCATTGCGATAGACCACTGGTTGCCAGCCCAGTTCCCCCAGGTATTGGGCCAGGTTGTAAACAAAGGAATCATAGTTATCTATTATCAGTACCATTTTTAAGCTTGTTGTCAGGATAGAATAGTCATGCTCCTCCCATTGCGGTGAATTTCTTAGCACTAAATTATGTCTCCACCTGACCGTCATTGACAAATTTATCTTTGGCGTTTATCCTATTCATCGTTGTCTCCTTACAAGCACCTGTCTGTCGTGCGGGCACAAGCAGGCCTTTTTGGTGCAGATGTTATTTACTGTATCATAGCTGAAAAGAGACATCTTGGCTAGGGCTTCAAAGACTATGTGATTCTTTATGTGTTATCTGGATTTAAGAAAGGAGAAGCAGAATCAGAAATAAGGATAAAATCTGCCGAAGAAGCAACAGAGATTGCCCATTCTGTTGAAGGAAAAAGTCATGGAAAAGGTCATCATTTTCGACACTACTTTACGAGATGGTGAGCAAGCCGCGGGAGCGAGCTTGAACCTCCAGGAGAAGCTGGGGATAGCCAGGCAACTGGATAGACTTGGCGCTGATGTTATTGAACCTGGTTTTCCTGCCAGCTCAGTTGGAGAGTTTGAGGCTGTTCGGCTTATTGCCCAGGAGCTTAAGCGTCCCACAATTTGCGCTCTGACCCTTGCCAATATTGAAGCCGTAGAC
>Ga0209986_10005226_pt1 | contig 10809 bp, 9 predicted proteins | sample BlataG_FD_183168 | JGI IMG/M metagenome (GOLD analysis project Ga0209986, IMG submission 183168) | Deep subsurface microbial communities from Black Sea to uncover new lineages of life (NeLLi) - Black_00105 metaG (SPAdes) (version 2) | ecosystem: Environmental > Aquatic > Marine > Oceanic >...
CACCACAGTGCTGATCCATGCGGTAATCATGGTATTCGTTATGGGAAGATTGGGGAAAGGTCTTTCAGGGGCCGGGTGATACTTAGGGGCTTCAACATCAAGGAAACTCATCGGTTCAGATCCAACTATACCACTGCCCACCTTACTGCCGATAAAGCTGACAATAATCATAGCCAACAAAGCAACAACGAGAACCCCTATTTTTAGAAAGCCACCCCCGCGCCTTTTCCCAGCCATTATTTCTCCCCTTTGTCCTTCTTCTGTTTTGAATTTAACAAAGTTGTGCTCTTCGTTATCGGTGGGCGAACCTGCTCTTTTTTTTCTTCTCTCTTGGCCTCCTGTAGAAACGGTCGCACCATGCGGTAAACCCCATACACCATTATGACGGTACCAACGCCGAGACCAATGAGGGTATACACAGGAAATTCGTGGAGCGCTTTCCTGTCAAGCCAAAACCCTACCCCTGTTGGTATCAAAAGGCTCAAAGGTACATAGAAACCAACAGTCAGCAACTGCAGTGCCGCCGACCAGTTTTTCACTCAACCTCCTGTTACAACCTCGTAGGATTTACGGTTTCTAAGATGTTCTAAATCACCTACAATCATCAAATCTCGATATGCTAAGCGTCCCTCGGCCCTCAATCATCAACCTTGTTCTGTGCTATCACTCTATTCAATTTCAGGGGTAAATTCAATCAAGCGAACCCTGAATTCTTTATTATGAGTATTTTCTTGGAAAGAAAAGTTCAATCAGGTAATCTACTCAAAAGCAAGAAAACCACCCACATTTAAGGATGGGGGTGGTTTTGGTTTTTCCTTATTCCCTATCTGCAGTAGGGTGAAGTACCTAGACACCCCAATCCCGCTATTAATGTTGATTTTCATATCAAAAAAGTTGAAAAAACCTCATTGATTCGGCAAGATGCGTGTATCCAAAAACAAATCAAACCGTAACCAACGAGGTGAGAAACAATGATACGACAAACAATACTTCCTTTCAAGGTAGAAATGACCAGAGACATGATAACTCCTCATGCAGGCTTAGCCTTATTGGGGGAGTTTGCGGTAGGGCTAGGATTACTGCAATCAATAGACAAATATCTACCTAAGCCTGGCAGTGGTGCTGGGTACAATCCATCTGAGTACACATTGCCACTCCTCTTAATGCTCAATGGTGGTGGCCGGAGCCTGGAAGACACCCGTGAGATAAGAGCAGATGAGGGATTGCGAGAGATCTTACCCCTACAGAGGATTCCCTCCTCAGATGCCTTTGGGGACTGGCTTCGGAGCATGGGTATCAATGGTGGCCTCTCTGGTCTTCAGAGGGTAAATCAAAGGGTGCTGAAACGCGGGATGAGGTATGATGGGATCAAGAGCTACACCCTTGATATCGATGCCACCGGTATTGTAGCCGAGAAACAATCAGCAAAGATGACCTATAAGGGATTTAAGGGCTATATGCCAATTGTTGGCCATATCGCAGAGAATGGCCTGGTTCTGGGAGATGAATTCAGAGAGGGTAATGTGGCACCTGCAGCCAGAAACCTTGCCTTTATAAAGCATTGTATAAGACAGATGCCCAAGGGAAAGAGGATCAAGTTTTTGAGATCCGATAGTGCCGCATATCAAGCTGATATCATAAACTACTGTGAGCAGAATGGAATTCAATTTGCCATAGGAGCTGATCTTGATGAAGCAGTGCTGGACGCGATAAGGGCGATACCTGATACCGATTGGAAGCCATATAAAAATGGCTATATTGCAGAGACAATCCACTCCATGAACAAGACAAGGGAAGCCTTCCGCCTTATTGTGATCCGCAGACCCTTTCAGGGCAATATATTTGCTGAAGAGGATGCGAGTGTAAAATATACCGTGATAGCCACTAATAGGGTTGAATCGGCAGAGGATGTGGTAGCGTGGTACAATCAACGAGGTGAGTGGGAAACCGGATAAAAGAGTTAAAGATAGGCTTCGGTATGGAGAGGATGCCCTGTGGGCAATGTGAGGCCAATGCCACCTTCTTTAGGATTGGGGTCTTAGCCTATAATCTTTATCGGCTCTTTATTTTGAAGACTCTCTCTCCCTCATGGCATCGACACCAGGTTCAGACCCTACGATGGAGATTGTATCAGATAGCCGGTATGACCGTATTGACGGCTGGGACAGGATCCTTATAACACTCGCAAGCTGTAATGTCGGGCCTGGCCATATTGCTGACGCAAGACGGCTTGCCAGGGAACAAGAACTTGATCCCAACAAATGGTCATCATTGACTGAGGTGCTACCACTGCTTTCATACAGGAAATACTACAACAAGACTGAGTGCGGCTACTGCCGTGGCAGTGAGTCTGTAGAGTATGTGAAAAGAATACTGATGTACTATGATATCCTAAAAGTGCAGGCTGTAAACATAGAATCCAGAGATGCCTGAACACTTTGCTATGCTTTTGAATGTCACAGGCCTCTGGAGGTCTGGATTCCAACCAGATCGTCCAGATCCGAGAGATTATCAGGCGGATCGGGAAAGAGAAGACCATCATCATTTCTACCCATATTCTCAGTGAAGAAGAGGCGACGTGTCAGAACACACTCACCTTACTGGCTACTTTGGTTGCATATCCCTTGACCTCCAGGCAATCCTTGCCTATACTCAGCTCGTGAACAAGGGTATTCCCTTTTGTATAGTCCTTAGCTGAGGGTGCTATGAGCTTGAATTCGTGAATCCCATTTCTCGTTCGGAGAGGTGGGATTTTGTTTTTTCTCCATCGCAATTACAGACATAATAGCCAAGAGTTCTTCATCAAAACAAAAGGAATTCAAAATAAGAACGGGAGAGCAGGACCAGGTTTAAAGAAAGATGATCTTTTGATGGGGGACAATGATGATTAGTAAGATCATCTCCGGTGGTCAAACCGGTGCTGACCAAGCCGCTCTTGATGTTGCGATAAAATTTGGTATTCCCCATGGTGGTTGGATAGCAAGGGGAAGGAAAACTGAAAATGGGAGGCTGCCAGATAAATATCAATTACAGGAGATGGCAACTTCCAGTCATGCTAAACACGCTGAACAGAACGTAGTAGATTCGGATGGTACGCTTATTATCTCGCACGGAAAACTCACGGGCGGCTCTGAGTATACTCGGAGAATGGCCATGCACCATGGGCGCCCGTGGCTCCATATAGCCCTGAAGAGGACTGTTGCCTTTCAAGCTGCCCGCCGGATTAGGTCGTGGATCAAAAGCCACAAGATTGAGGTTCTGAACGTTGCAGGCCCGAGGGCGAGCAAGGATTCGGAGATATACCAGGACACGGCAGACATCTTGGAAATAGCCTTCTACATTGATTTTATCGATATCAGTATGCCTCCTCCTTTGTCTGTTCCCAGCGGTACCAGGGCAAGGATGGAGAACACTCATTTTCCCCGAACTGTGGATCAAGCCGTTACCAGACTCATGTCTGATTTGTCATTGCGGGATAAGACAAAGATGGCCAAACTGAAAGACCAGGAGTCGGTGGCCCTCTACTTCTCTCTGGGTGAGTACATCCGAAATGCCTTCGGGCTATGGAGCGGAAACAAAGAATTGATGGAGTCGTGCTGTTCCCTGTCAGGCATAGCTGATCTTCAGGAAGATGATGCTTCGGCCTTCATCATAGGGGAATTATTGAAAAAACTGCGTGAAACCTACACGTTGAGAGTTGTCAAGTAGGTGCTTTGGTCTGCCTGCATATACCTCCTGAGGCGTCGGTGACAGGAAGAAACATACGTAACGAGGAGAATGAGATGAAGGATGAGGACAACAACATTTGCGAGTTATGCCATAATGTGACCAGCAGCTTTAGAAAGTGCGAAAACTGCAGTTGGATCCGCTGTGATGATTGTCTTGCTGTGGCAGATGAGGTTGTAAAAGAAACGATCCATAGCTCTGTCTGTCCAAATTGTGGGAGTGATAAAATCGCTGTATACGATCACGGTAAGAAAGCACCTCGATAGAAATGATAAGAATTGCTTACTCTCTATGAGCGTCAAGCTTCGTTAAGACTGGCATCTCTCAGGGGGGTTAATCGATTTATGACAACTCACCAAAGAACTATCTACAATCATTTTTCTAGAATCGCCTCTTTTTATAGACTTATAAGAACAACAGATGTACAACCAATCCGCTATATTGGCAAAAAGCTAAAAGGCTCAAAGGCAATAAGAGCGGCTGATATCGGATGTGGTACTGGGCGGTATGACTTATTACTTTTTAGATATTTAAATAACCTCCGTTTGACCAAACTAGTGTCTTGTACCATACTACATATTTGTAGAACTATCCTTGAGAGAGGCATGGGCTGTTCTTGAAAGGCCTGCCCGCCATCGCTCTCGCTCAGGCGAGGCGGGCGGGCGATATCTCAAAAAAGATTCCACTGAACTCTGCCGTGTTATTATCTTTGGGGTTTCACGCCCCAAAAATAAAAGTCTTGAGATAATGCTTTTTGAAACCTCAAAGATAATAACATATCCTGTTGAGCCTATAGATATCGCCTTGAGGGAATAGGACATGCCTCATGAAAAAGCTCGGTCACTAATTCCCGAATTTATGGTACGAGACACTAGCAAACAGCTAACCTGCTGGGCCACCACGCTGAGATCACATACTCCTTGACCTCCATATCTACCTAACCTATACTCTTACTGGTACAAAAGAGCTATCTTGTTGAGGATAACCCTTAGCTGAGGGTGCCATGACCTGAGGTTTAAAGCCCCACTTCTCATTTCTAGGAGTGGGGCTTTGATTTTATGGAAGCCTGGGTCTTTTGACTCTTATGAATGATTTCCAAACGGAAAGGATAGAAGCAATGACACAAGATGCGAAAACCATGAGACTACAGAACCTCCTTCTGGTTGGCCTATTTATGCTTATTACCCTCTTTGCAGCATTTCACGAAGGGTATCTTCCCTTGCTGAGTGCCGCCTTTTGGATCTCGCTCATTGCTGGTTTTGCAATATGTGTATGGCTTGCCTTAAGCGTGTCAACGCGACGTCTCCTCGCCCTCATGCTTGGGATATTCATCATTGAATATGTTAAAGAGACTATCGGGATGAGGTCGAGAATATGGAGTTATCATGGTGTTGAGGGCCATTACACTTTTGTTGTGTGGACGTGGGTATTGGCAGGCCTGATAGTATATACCCTTTCAACTCGGGTAGTGATAAGGCTGATCCGAAAGCTAAAACACCCTTTGCCCAGATGGTTAAACCCGGTAATCCTGGCGCTTATCGGTTCACTCATCCCCTTAACCCTGGGGGACTACTGGGGTGGGGCAGGGGTTTTATTCTGGTCATTTTATGCTGTACTCTTCATAGCAGGCATCTCAGTATCCACCAGGATCGACTTTCCTGTTTTCGCCGGTATTGTCATCACAGCGTGGATTATTAGCAACCCCAGTGAGTATGTAGGTTCGATAACATGTCATGCGTGGACCTTTACCCATAACCCTGATTATCCCCCATTCTTCCTGCTTTTTGGCTGCTGGCCGCTGGAGATATTCGTGCAGTATTCCCTTTCGGCCTTTTTGGCTGATGAACCCTTGGATAAAGATACCTTTTAGGTATAAGGAGAATAGCCATGATCGAGGTGACCAGAGAAGAAAGACACCTGAAGATCCTTATGGTAATCAGTGCAGTAACCTACGTTGTGGTGGGGTTTGCCTTTGCCATTCTACCTGAACCGATCCTCAAAGTGCTCAACCTTTGCTCCCGAATCCTGACACCTGGCCTGGAAGAGATCCCTCTGTCAGTGGAGAAGGTTTGGCTGTCCATGGCATTCTCCATGATGATGACGATTGCGGCCCTCAGCTATATTGCCCAGCATAACGTCAGAAAAAACAAGGGTTACGTCATTCCCGTGCTCATTTCCAAGACTGCATCTTCCCTGGCTGTACTCTGCTTCTTCATATTTTCGGCCAGATACTTTGCTTATCTGGTCGTTTTTATCGTTGATGGTTCAATCTTCTGGATAACGCTCTTCTTCTACATCAGGGCTAACAAGGCATTCTTCGAGGCTCAGACCGCTTATCTCAGAAAAAGGCCGGTTGGCCCCAAAAGAACCGGTCCCACCACAGTAGTAGCCTTAAAAGGTGAAGATAAGTTCGATGTCTTGAACAGGGTTTTGGAGGAGACGGGTTTCTTTGAGATCCTGGACAGACGCCTCGAGGAGACGCGAAAGCCTAAAGAGGACTTCTCGGTCGTGATCAAGCCTAACTTCATGTTTATGCACGCCAAGAAAGACATTTCTACCTACACTGACCCTGAACTGGTGGAGGCCCTGGTCTATAAGATTGCCGATAGGGGATTCCCAAAAATCAGTCTTGTAGAATCCCAGAGCGCCTACGGGAATTATTACCGGAACAGGGAGGTTCTCAAGGTAGCCATCCACATCGGATATTCGACCAACAAAAACTACCGAATCGTTGACTTGACCGAGGAGATGGTCCCCTTTGACTATGGCGGACCTTTGGGAAAGCACTTTGTGGGGCCCACCTGGAGGGATGCTGATTTCAGGATCTCCTTTGCCAAAAACAAGACCCACGTATTCTGCCACTATACCCTCACTTTAAAAAATATCTATGGCACCCTCCCTATGCAGAATAAACTCAAGGAGTACCACACGAAGCGGGAATACGACTGGCCCACTATAGAGGCCCTGAGACACTTCCCCGTCCATTTTGGCCTTATCGATGCCATCCGGAGTGCGGATGGACAATTTGGCGTTATCACGGATCCAAGACCGAACGTTACCAACACCATAATTGGGGGCGAGAACCTTATGGCAGTAGATTGGGTGGGGGCCAAGAAGATGGGCCTCGATCCGGATGATCCCAAAATAGGGCGCTTTCTTCCCTTAGCCGTGGAGGCCTTTGGAAAACCAGAGGTCAACTGGGCGGGAGATACGTCCGTATACGATCCCTGGGAGAATGTACATGAGGCATTTATCCAGTCTCTGGATATCCTTGAGGAGGCATATGCCTTCAGCGACTGGTGGTTTTCAGGCCTAACGGCGATGGATAAGTACTTTGCCTTTAAGAAGACCGCCCTGCCGATTTTGGTACTCAGGTGGCTCCTCGCGCCAATCAAGCGCATTTTCTTTAGATATGACTACTTGCCATGAGCATTAAGAGAAACGGATTCTCTAAGAGGATGAGCCAACAATGAAAGCAGCTGAATTTCCCTTAGTGATTAGCCCCAACCTCGGCTGTCCGAGAATTGTTACCCTGGAAGGAATAAAGAAGGGAGAAACAATCTCTCTGATTATCGCTGGGCGGTATGGCCAATTTTCCTCTCCTTTAGGAGATGCCTTCCAGGGGACCTTGTATCTGCGCCCCTCCTCCAGTCAAGACGAAGATGCCAAAGATATCCCACTGTATCTCGCCCACGATCCTCAGGAGATCACGGACTGGAATCTCCTTTCGGACTTTTCTGAGGTGGAAGGCACTCAGAAGATCATGAATAGTGAATTGCACTACCATGTCCTGGGGAAAGACATCCGTTACTGGCATGTAGAAGTGATGCTCAATAAGGACGATACAAAAGATTACAAGACCCTTCTCAGAAAAAGAGGAAGGAAATATCTGCCAAAACTTTACGACCTCATTTTGAAAGAGAAAGCCGGGAAAGGAGAGAAGGTTAATTGTCATTCTGTACAGATAACTAAGAGTGTCAACGGGGGTTGCAATTTCATTCACCTTACTGACATCCATATAGCCAAGAGAAATGACGAGATCCTGGATGAAGTGCTCAAAGTGAAGTGTAAGAGAGAACGCAAGGACATTATGGAGGTCTTTAGGAACTTTAACGACAGGTTCAGAGAATTTATCCACACAGCAAATGATATGGCAGATCGTGGCGAACTTGATTTTGTTGTTATTACGGGCGATCTGGTGGATTTTGCCTTCCACGGCTGGGAGGATGAACCCAACGCAGCCGAGAACAATTGGAGGATTTTCATTCACATCATTACAGGTGCCGGAAAGGAGAAGGAAAATGGTAACCCTGGAATAAAGGTGGCCATCTTTACCTCTACAGGAAACCACGACTGGCGCCTCCACCCATACGACCCCAATATGGGCAGTTGTCGTGACGCTTTCGGTTTGCACAAGGACGAACTCGAGCACTATGAATACAAGTCCTTTGATTCTCAGGAATACCCCGAGGATAAGCGGGCAAAAAGGTCAAAGGCGCTAACGAGCAAGGCACTCAAGAAGCTGAACGTGGCAGCCCTTAAGTTTAAGGATAAGCAAAAGGTAAGGCTGACGAAACTCGTGTACAGCAAGATTGCAACCTGGGTTCTGGGAGGTATGGGCGTGTTAGGAGGTCTGGAAGAAGGAGTACGGTTGACGTGGCTAGCTTCCAAGCTTTGGCTCATTGTTTTAGGTTTGTTAGGAGCAGGATTAGGTTGGGGCATCAAGAAAGCCCTTGAGCGACTCTTTCGAAAAATGGCCGATGTGCTCGTAGATAATCCCCTCAATGCCGAGGCCAAGGCCTTCCATTACTACTTGGCGCACATAAATCCCTACCTCGACTATGCCTTTCAATACGGCGACCATTCATTCATTGTTATGGATACTGGTGCCGATGTTTTTATTGGCCAGTTACTGGACGATAAGGAGTTAAAACATATCAAACACATGAGCCTTGAGGACAATATCCTTGGCGGTTCTCCTGATTCCAGGGCCTTTGATTCCGATCAGGCGTACTACAATTGGAGTCAGATAGTGTGGCTGGAAAGGGTTTTGGAAACTGTCGGTCAGAAGGCAAATGCCCGAAGCAAAACCCTTATCTTCTTACATGCACCCCCAGTGAATCCCGATAAGGAGGATGAATGGAAAAAGCTATGGGAGTCGGAAAGACTGGAGCCCAAATGGATACCAAAAGATGAGTGTAACCTCACCTATGGCACCATAAACCATTACCTGAGCCAGTTCTTTTATCTCTGCATGGGGTACCGGGAGAGTGAGCTGGTAAAGGAAGAGGTGGAGCCAAGTCTCAGGGAGGTAGACCTTATCTTTTCAGGCCATGCCCACCGGAATATCGAATTCAGGTTAGAAAAGGAATGGGTTGCCACAGATAAGAAACATGAAATAAGGATATACTCCGATGTATATAGCCAGATTTTAAACAAAGGCAATCCCGAAAGAGATTGGAAGAAGTATAAACCCGTCATCGTGCAGACCGCCTCATGTGGACTTCATGGAAAATACGACGAAAAGCCACCCTACTACCGGAAGGTCACCATAGACGGCACCGGGCAGATCACTGGCTTTAGAGTGAGAGACAAACAAGGGATTGTGGACTTTAAGACGCCCACGATCTCTGAGCCATGAGCTATCAACTCTGAGCCCGACGGTCACGTCATAGTGAAACCTAACCTATTGATTTTTAAGCTTCTTGCAGGGTATGGGTATCTTTTTTTTGGATTATGCCCCACATAGTTTAGATTAGTGGGCGTTTCAAAATGGTTTATATAGATGGAGCCTATGATTCTAAGGCTTGGGGCGCCCTTCGGCCTCGAGCCATTCGGCCTCGAGCTCATGGCCGAGAGGCTCATGGCCGAGAGGCAATAAACCATTTTGAATCGACCCAGTAAGGGGCCATGTCATAGGGCATAACCAAAAAAAAGATACCCATACCCTGGACTTTGACGTTACCCTGCTCTGAGCCCGATATTCCTTGACAGTTCGCGAGGATAAGAGTAACTTCGCCAATATCAGAGTGTCTGTGTTTACCTTTTACTCAGTGCTATCTGCTGTCTGCTATGGGTTGATTTGCCTGTTCCTTCCCCAGATGATGCGGTGAATCAAGAGCTATCGGATGACCTCTCGTTGAGTGAATTTGAAAAGGGGTGTGGCACCGACCGGTGCATGTCAAAACTCACCAGCTTCAAGGTCTTTGGCTATTCTTTTGATCACTTCTGGTGCTAATTCCTATATTTGGAGGGATTACTATGGGAGTCATAAGAATCAAGCAATTAAAAGTGATACTTCTCTTTGCACTGCTTATCCCGCTATGGGTTCCCGTTGGGTCAGCCCATGCTGACAGGCGATATGTGTCGGACAGGCTTATTGTTACCCTCTGTGAGGCCCCGAGAAAGGACAGCATGGCACTTAGAAAGCTCGGAACGGATACCCCTGTCGAGGTGCTTGAGGAAAGCGGGCGATATCTCAGGGTGCGCACCGAGGAAGGTGAAGAGGGTTGGGTGGGTAAGCAGTATATTAGTTCCGAAGTACCTAAGCCTATTGTAATAGAAGGGTTAAGAAAGGAGATTGACCGGCTCAAGGCACGAATCAAAGAGTTCGAAGAAGGCGGGAACCCAATGTTGGATAAACTCAAGGCCGTTGAACAGAGTCATCTCGCAAAGGTGAAGGAGCTGGAAGAAAGCGCAGTGGAGATAATTGGCGAACGTAGCAGCCTCCGTAAGGCAAATGACCAGCTGCATCGGGACGTTGAGCATCTCCAGAAGGAAATTACTCACCTCAAAGGCACAGGGAAGCTCCAATTGTTCCTGGCCGGTGCCGCTGTGTTTTTCTTAGGGTTGATTGCCGGCCAGGTGGCGAGGAGAAAGAAGAAATACTACATTGATGTTTAGCCCCATGCTTAGAGATAGCGCCACTGTGAAACGCTGGGATCAGATTGCATCAGGCTGTTGCCCAAACCGAAATCCCTTTGAGCGGTCATTAAAACGTTTTTTGCCAAGAAATCTTGGCGAAGTGGAAGATAAGCGATGTCAACTGTTTGAGCCCTAAAGGCGAGTTTTGACATCGCCCGG
>Ga0209986_10005227_pt1 | contig 10809 bp, 10 predicted proteins | sample BlataG_FD_183168 | JGI IMG/M metagenome (GOLD analysis project Ga0209986, IMG submission 183168) | Deep subsurface microbial communities from Black Sea to uncover new lineages of life (NeLLi) - Black_00105 metaG (SPAdes) (version 2) | ecosystem: Environmental > Aquatic > Marine > Oceanic >...
TGTTTTAAAAGTAATTTTCCTTCTAGGACAAATTGCTCCTGTGCTTCATATTCATAGGGATTATCATAGGCTTCTTGAGGAGATCGCCCCCAAACCAAGCTTGGCATAAAACCTCCAAAATAAGACTTCTAATATAGGTTTATCTGTGATAAAAAAATACAATTATGGCTATTTCTAACCACATAAACCTTCCTTATAACTTGTAATTTTGTTTAATTATTCGCTTTATTTATAAATCAGATAATAAATCTAAAAAAGCATTAATAATTCTTATAAAAAGCTTCTGCTCTGAATACACTATAATCTTCAGTATCAGATATTGGTTTGGTGATAACTTGGAATGGTTTTAGTTTGGCAATTATCTGCTGAAGATTCTTTGCAACACTCCTATTGCAGCCTATTAATCGTTCAACAGCACTCGCTGAAACTCCATCACAGCCAAAAATAATTGAGAATTCAAGGAGCTCTTGAAAATCAAAGAAATCCTGCATATAATCATTGGGGGATTGTGAGGCAAAAAATACTACTACACCTTTAGATCTTCCTTCTCTAATAATTCTCTGTAAAAAAGGATTTTTCTGAGATAAATAATTATGCGCTTCATCAATAACAAGAATTATTCTAATAAATCTTCTGCCATCTTTTGTTATAGAATCCGGCAATGCAGACATTTCCTTATAAAGCCTTTCTATTACCAAATAAACTACTAATTCTTTAAGTACAGGTAACTGATGCAAATCGACAATGAATGTTTTTTCAGAAACTTTATTAATTAATTTTTCTCTACTGTCATGGTCCCAAAACAATCCAAATTCAGAAAAATCTTTCAATATCTCAACTAAAGAGTCGGGTTTTCGTTTATTTTCTCTATACATTTCATTAACTATCTCGGCAACTTCTTGAAAATCAGGATATCTTTTATCAGACTTCTCCCTCGCCTGATACGCCTGTTTTATTGCTTCAGTTAAATTCCCTCTCTGGACTACTCCAAATTGTCTATGTATGGAAGCAAAAGACTCTGCTTTCTCTTTAGCTGATATTTTAACCTGAGTTTTACTGTATTCCGGTAATATAAACGGATTTATTGGAAGCACTTGCTCTGGCAAACTAAAAGTATCTGCTTTGGTAATTTTTACAAAATCTTTTGAAGAAATTACATCACCCTTGTAATCAAATAATATAAGATTTGTTTTGTAATTTGAAAGATGTCTAATATCGGCTAAAATTTTAAGTAATAATTGAGTTTTCCCAACCCCCGGTTTACCCATTATTGCCAGATGTGAATTTGCATGGAGAACAGTATTATTAAGTTCAAAATATATTTTTTCTTTTGTAAGCTCCTCTGTTCCTACATGAATATTAATTTTTGGTACCTCGGTTGGGCTATATGGTGCACCCTCACCCTCTATTAATCCTCCAAGCCTGGCTAATAGTTCAGGGGAATCCTCATTAACTTCTCTATATAAAGTTGCAAGCAGTTGGCACCCATGCTCAATATGTTTTTTAACGAGAGATTCATTCGAAAAAAATTCTTCATCGCTAATTTCTTTTTTATGTAAAACACAAAGAATAGATTTATATAAAAGTTCATCCTGCCCAAACAAAGAATATCTGCGAATTTCACGTCCCCGTGTATCATTTAGAGATAGTTCTTCAAAATTATAATATCTAATAGAAAGAGATAATGCCAAACGTGCAATTGTAGCTATTTCAATCCCTGTACAATAACTAAGTTTTCTTAATAATTGTTCTGCTTTTTCGGATGTTATAATTCTATCCGCCATTATTATCCTCCCAAAAATAACCTTCTTCTAAAGTGGTTAATTCTCTATATTTATCAAATAACAAATGATTTACACGTGCAATATAAGGTTCTAATTTCTTGTAATAATTTTGATCTACCTCTGTATCAGTAGAAAGGATTATTACCTGCTCTCCTGCTACTGGAAAATATTTTGTTACAATAGAATTACGATGAGTGCTGTCCAATCTTGCAAGTGGAGTATCAACCACTATCGGTAAATTATAGTTAGAAGTTTTTGCTAAACCCCATAGCAAGGATATTGCAAAAACCTCTTTTTCCCCAGCAGATAGATTTTGCTTATTTATTACTGCTTTATGTTTATCAATTATGCTAATTCTATAGGTCAATGGGTCAATTATTATATCCGCAATTAAATCACTCTTGCTGGCTAAGGTCCGATACATTGAGAAAATATGTTTTCTAAGATCTTCCAGTTTACTTATCCGGAGTTTATCAATAAATTCGTTAAGAACATTTAGTATCCGGCTTATTTTGACTAATAAATCTGCTTTTCCTTTCTCCTGTGAATATTTTTCATAAAGATTATTTAGTTCTCTTTCAAGTATATTATTTGTGCTAATTTTATCTGCAATTTGTTCATCTAAATCTCTAATTTCCTGTTTTCGCCTTCCTATGTTTTGCTGCACATCATCGCGCTGTCGTTGTAGTAATCTAAAAGCATCCTTATCTTCTGGGCCTACTTTTAATTTACTCAATTCGTTTTCTGTGCGCCTAAGTTCTTTTATTACATCTTCCCGCTCATTAAGCAAATCTTTAAGATTAGTTAAAGATTGTTTATTTGTAAGGCTAGCCTCTAATCTCTTTTCTTCCCTTTCCGAAAGATTTAATATGGGACTAATCTTTAAGGATTCTTTATTATTTTTATCTAAAGAAGAAATCGCTTCTAATATTTCTTTCTTTAAATACCCCTTTTTATTTTCATTAAAAGGTTTTCTGCACATAATACATTCAGGTTTATACAATTTTTCTAAGAGAATATCAGCTAAATTTTTATTTGATCTCTCGGCAATTTTTGCTTCACGCAACATTCTTTCATTTTTAATCTGTTCAATGATTAAATTAAATCTATTAGAAAGCAAACCAGAAGGTAAAATATTTGAACAATATTGTTTTATTTCTTTATCAATTTCTGTCTTTCTTGTACTAAGTTGAATTCTTTTAATTTCAATTTCTTTCAACCCTCCTGCACTATCAGCAGAAAACCCAAATCTTTTTAAAAAATCCGATTCTATTTCCATTGCTTTTTCTTCCAAATTATTTAAATCTTCCTCTAAATAAATAAGTTCATTCTTCCAATCTTCTAATTTTTTACAATTTGCTACAAGTTGAAATGTTTTTGCTTTTATATCCTCATCTAAGACATCATCCCGGCTCTTCATTTGTTCTTTACGAATAGATTCTAAGTCACTTTTTAATCGCTTTGCTCTCTCTATTCCTAAAAGTGCTTCTATTGATTCTTTTAATTTGCCTTCCGAATCTTTATCTGATGCCATATATTCAATTTTTTCACCATTAAAAAAGAAGAACTGCGTTATACTTTGAGGGATAGTTTTTTCTAAAAAATCCTGCCAGCCTCCTTGGTCAGATATGGCAAGCCTTTGATCATTCTTAACTAAAACTAACTTCTCTTCAATGTCTGATTGTGTAATTTTGTTCAATCCATACGAAGCATTCTTCCACGCCCTTTTTATCTTTAATATATCCCCATCATCTAATTTTATCTGTAGTTCAAAAAAGACATTTCCATTACCTTTTTCTAATTCGCGTCTATTTATACTGCGGAATATTTTTGCCTTACTTTCACCATATAGACAAATATTAATTGCTTCTAAAATAGCAGTTTTCCCTGACCCATTCATACCCCCAATTAAAACGATATTTTTTTGCCCTTCAGCAATATCAAGATTTATTTCAACCGGTTTCTGGAAACATTTATAATTTTCTATACATAATTTTAAAAATTTCATTTGTTATTTACCTCAAGAATTTGTTTTAATTTATCATAAATACCAAATCGTCTTTCTTTTAATTGATATTCTTTTTCAACTCTTAACAAACTCTCCATTTCTTCTAAAGAAACATTATATTTTGTACAAATATCTTCTAATAATTTTCGGTCATTTTCTGAAAGGACTTCAGAATTTCTTCTTAAATCAAATCCCATTATTTAATCCTGCCTCCTTTTCTATCATATCTTCGACTTTGTGTTTTGCTTGTTCGAGAAGAGCCTTCGCAGATTCTCTTTTCACGTGAGCACTGAACACTTTATTTGAAATATTTTCCATAACATTCTTTGATAAATCAGGAATTGGAATTACCTTAACATCCTCATCTGTTATTGTAGGGTATTGAGTTCCCGTTGAGGCATGCCCCAATAAAACCTTTCCAATTTTAGATCTTAAAAAAACCTGAATATACTCTCTTATAGGTGATTTAATTTTAAAAATAGAGAAAGCTCCACTACACAAATAATTATTAGTTAAATAATCGGGTACAATTGCTATTGCTCCACGAGTTGGCCTAACCTTAGAAATAATTAATTCCCCTCCAGAAACCTTTAATTTTGCATTTGTAGGTAACTCACAACCTTGCATTTCTTTATAAGTTACATCTCCGGTTGATACATCTATTCCTCCTATTTCTATATATTTATAAAATATCTCACTTTTCTTTTTTAATAAAATTTTAGAAAATTTACTAATTGAATCTAGTCGGTTATAACCTTTCTTCTTAATAGCTTTTAAAATATAATCATATTTTGGCATGTAATATTCTGTATCCATTCGATTATTATCTTTAACTTCCTTCAACGTTGTTGTGTAAAACAAGTCATCTTTCAAATCCAAATCTTTTAATCCTAATCCCTCAAGTAATATTTGCTCTGCTTGGGAGTAAATCATCTCTGAGCTTTCTCGTAAATCAATAATCTTGGCTACTATTTTTCTCAAGCCGTCTTGCTTTGCTTCATTTAATAAAACTACTTTTAAATCTCTAATATCTTCTAGTTCTAGCTTTGATTGGACCTGAAACATTTGATTCCTTTGTAATTGTAATTGGCCAAGATTTGATATAAGGTATAATAAAAGATATTCTGATTTGATTTTCTTTTTATTTATTTTAATCCCAATCGTATTCTGGCTAAAATTACATTTATTATCCCTTTCACTAACAATTGCAACTTCCCCGATTGTTCCTACTTTAGACAGAACTAAATCTCCTTCATTTAACTCTGTCTTTTTGTATTTTAAGTGTTCATCGTCCGAAATAAAAACCATATTATTGTAATTTAAAAATCCTGAACGTATATTTTGAACTCTAACTAATGGCACACCCTGGCCTGACATATTTATCTGGACTAATATCAAAAATGCCCTTTTTAACAAAATTAGAAACATCTCTTATTTCGACTAACTTCAATCTACCCTCAGAAAATTCCTTATCTAAAGATAAATATGTTGGCTGGTAATATTCAGCATCTATCCTTAACGCTCTTTGTAAATAGCTTTTTTTTATGATCGACCAAACTGCCATAATTAGGCTCCTAAAAATTATTTATAATTTGCTTCATTATTACACTAAGTGTTTTAAAGCTACATTTTTCTATTAACTTATCTCTATCGTTAGTAAATGATTTTTCACAATGAAAAAGATTGCATCTCGCCCTATAAATTACATCTAAATATATTCCAAGAGCTTCTGAAGAATTATCCAAAAAATGAACTGATTCTTTACCTTCTTCATTATTATCAACCATCTTGTTAAGGTGTAACTTCTTACCCTTAGGTCTTGTTAAATTCTCCAATGGGTTTTTATCGAGTTCATTCCCAAACATATTAAGATATTCACAAAATTCATCGACAGAAAAACTTCTTTGGTAATATCGAATCAGTTCTTCATCCCGTTTACATCGATCAATAGAAGCTCTATCTGTTCTCGCATCAGGGAATTTACCTTTGTACCAGCCGTTAAAAGCAATCCACAATTTAATAAATGGATTAAACTGTTCTTGTAATGATTGAATATACCATTCTTTTATTTTTGTTTTTTGACCTTGTGTAAGCACAAATAACTATCTCCAAAAATTAAATCTCTGCTCTTTTGCGAAATTTACAAATCCTTCTGCAATTTCATCAAGGTCATGATCTACAATTTTCTGTCCATCTTCGTTTTCAATATAATTTCCGTTTGTATTTTTTTTGTAAATATATTCGCCACTATTATTCTTTCCGGTATTCTGGCTGGTAGCCATAAAAATGGGATAATCTTCCAATGGTTCTACATTTTTACCCCATTTTTGAAGGAAAAGAATACTTGTTTTAGTTCCTGTCCCTTTGGCCGGAGCAGGTAATTTAAACGTATTTGTATCAAGTCCTACAACAGCAAGTATTCTTGCTTTCTCAAATAAATAGTTTCTAATATATTCTGTGCTTGTATTATTGAATTTACCCTGAGGTAACACAATAGCCATTCTCCCCCCTGGTTTTAGAAAATTTAAATCTCTTTCTATAAATAAAATATCCCTTTCAACTTTATTAGGTATTTCCCCTTTTTTATTATGAGCTAACTCATATCTTTTAAGAAGTTCTTTTTGTCTTATTTCGCCAGCGAAAGGTGGATTAGTTAATAATAAATCAAAATCAAAGAATCTAAAATTTCTTTTATTATCTTCATTCTTCTCGTAATCCTCGAATCTTGTTAAGATCTTAGATAACTTGGCTCTAGCATCTAATTTTTCTGGATCACTCTGCATCCATTCCCGCGGGTCAAGAGAGTTTAATTTCAATACATGAGACCTTCCATCCCCCGCAACTAACATTAAAGCGCGGGCAATTTTAACTGCTTTATCCTCAAAATCTATACCCCAAAGATATTCCTGGGCATATTCAATTCTTGATTCTCTCTCGGCGTCCTTCAAATCGTGGTCCCATACCCACTGCATTGCGTGAACTAAAAATCCAGCAGAACCGCAAGCAGGGTCAATAATATATTCATTTTTTTTAGGATTTAGCATCTTTACACACATATCAATTACATAACGAGGGGTAAAATATTGCCCTTGTTTTGCTTTCGCCACATCAGGCATCAGGTATTCAAAAGTTTCATCCATCACTCCAATATTTTTATCATCTAAAAATAATGTCTTCTGTAAAGGAGCTATGCAGATATTTAAATGTTCCGGTGATAAATTAATTTTTTCTTGGAGTAAAAATATTCCAGGCCATCTTTCAATAGCTCCTTTAAAAAGTTTATTTATCCTTTCATAAGTTATTTTAGGCTCTTTGGATTTTACAAAATGCACTTCGTGATTAGGTCTAGTTCGCGCTTCTTTTTCATCATATAATTTTGCATATATAAGTTTAAAAACTTCATTAAATACATCTTCTCCTGAATTTGCTAAAACAAGCTCTTCAAGTTGCTGAATAATGTTCTTTATATTGTATCTATCACGATTTACTCTAATATGTTCTAATGTCCATTTTTCCTCTAATACCTCATCGATTGTTTGATCCTTTTTGGGAATTTCTGTTAAGGTATCTTCGAATTCTTTTGGATAGGGCCGATAAAGAATAACTCGTTCGGCACCATTTGACCATACTCCAATTGGAGAACCTTCAGCATTTAGATAAGACTTCAACTGATCAATCCCATCATCCCTGTTCGGTTTTTTGCACTCAACAATAATCCGAGGAGTTATTCCATCATCCTGATAAACAACTATATCTGCTGCTTTTTCCTTAACTTGAGTACCAAAATAAATTTCTTTTTCAACATCAATTTTATCTATTTTGTATTCATAATAATCAATAAGTTTATAAAGCCAAAGTTGCCTGATAATTTCTTCCGGAGCTGATTTTTTCTCCGAATAAATCTGTATTGGTTTGTTTCGTTTGAGACAAGTTAAAAAATATTTTCCATTCTCTTCGGAAAAACTTAGGGCCTTTTCAAAATCAATACCCTCAAACTCTACCAAACCATACTTCACATCAGGACTTTTAAAAATAAGATCTAATATTTCTTTTGTTTTCATTATTTCACCTTTTTCTATTTTTCTTATATTACAAAATTATTTTGAAAAATTAAGAGGAGGTTTCTCATACGCTACTTTACAATAATGAGAACCAATATATTCTTTATCTAAATAAATTGGAAATCCCTTCCCTTCTTTTCTCACAAGATATAAATTTTTTTGAAGTTTTAATTCATTTTCAATGTAGAATCTAGCGAATTCTTCTATTATCCATCTGCCTCTACTTATGAGTTTGTTATCATTAGGTGTATCAATTTTTATCCTTTTTTTTCCTTTGGGTCTTTTAAATAAATGGGAAATAGCATTTCTAAAATCATCATAAAAATAATTTCCTAATTTTCTGCCATTAAGTGGAAGTTCTTTAATGCTATCTTTAGAAATGCGTAATTTATTTCTATTTTTTCGATATACCTTATTAATCCAACCAATCGGATCATTGCGATTTATATCTAAAATTTGCCAAAAGAAAAGGAAAGACAAGTAATCATTATTTGTACTTTTCGCTTCTCTAAATAATATAAGGGCATCTCTTTGTTTATTATTTTCTATTTCTGGAATTGATGAAATATCATTATTTATCGATCCTCCACAAAAGGCAATTTCATGGAAACTAAAACTACTACATTTTGCTCTTCTTAATACAAAATTTTTTGATCTTCCCCAACCTCCCAAATATTTTACCTTTGCAAAAGATTTTAGTTCCCAACTAAGAGCGCTTATAAATTCAGAAGCAATTGAGTAAGCATTATTAATTAATTCAATATTATTTTCATCAGGTATTATAGTTAAAAGAACATCGCAATACATCCTGTTATTATTTTGAATTAATTTATATCTAATTCCTTTATATTCAAAATAAAATACATTTTTCCAAAGCTTCGCACTATTATCAAATCCAATATGCATTAAAAAAGCCATAACTAATAATCCTTCTTCTAATATTCAAAATATTTAATATGTATAACTAAAAATAACAATGTTGGAACTACTTTTATGAATTATTTAAGGTTGGTCTACTCCATAATATTTTAAAATAGCCCATGTTATTAAGTTTGCACTAACACCTTGTAATATTGGAATAGCTTTATCTTTAATTTGCAATGATATTGATTTTATCCAAGCAAAAACCTTATTTCCGATTTTTTCATTTTTATTTACTTCTACTGCTGAATCTTCCTGAATGGCTACTTCAAGTTTCTGAATTTCGCTTTTAGGAATTCCAACTGAAGATAAATAAGCTTTTAAACTATTAAAGTCGTTTTGTAAAACATTGATAGTTGCCGTTTGGTTTACATTCTGGCTTGCTTCGGAAATATTTCCCACATTGCCATATATGGTAGTGTTAAAAACTTGGTTTACTCTTTCTGGAGATATTTTTTGAGTTTCAGGAGAATCTTCTCCAGCATCAGGAGCCTCTTTTCCAATCTCGAGAACAAAACTAAGAATACGATTTCTAACAGCTTCGACTAAACTGAATATTGAGGAATTCGGTATTAATTTCCAAGCTGTCATGCAATTCATATTCTGATAGATATCTCCTTCTACATAAGCTACAAGATCTGGTGGCCACTGTTCTTCAAAATTATTTCCTTTAGAATTTTTAAGAAGATTTATATAGTATCCGATAGGTTCTATAAAATAACATTTACTTAAGTTTTCTCGATATTTTTTTGGAATGCAGGATAATGGAATATCAGCATTTTTTATACCACTCCCAAAAGGTCCAGAAAAATGACCTTTAGAATAAACTTGAACTATTCTATAATCAGGCAGTATTTTTTTATTTTTATATCCATTTAATTCCTGATCAACCCAATTTTCAAAAGGTTCGTTACCTAGTCGAACTGCTAAAACCTTGCATTTTCGTAATATTACAGAAATATCAACATTAATATCAATTACATCATTTTGTATACCACGTAATAATGACATAATAAATTAATTTCCCTCCTGTTTTTATTAAATAATGTCAGGGGACGCTTGTTTTACTATAACTTTATATTAATACGACAAAAGGTTTATAAAACCCTTCTTTTTTTGAAAAATTGTTTTGTTTTATTTGATACTAATTATTATTCCCTGCTCTTTCCATTCCTCCCATTCGAGGGTGGTTATTTCCGGTAGTTGGAGGAGGTCTTGCGGGTTTTTGAATCCTCCCAGTTCTTCTCTTAGGACGATTATCTTTTGGGCGAAAGGTTCGCTTATTTGTAAGATGCTGGTAAGTTCTTCGAGGGATGCGGAGTTGATATTTATTCTTTTAGTTCCTGTTTGAGCGGGAGGAGGGAAGACAGTTAGAATATTCACTTTGGCTTTATTGAATAATTCCTGAGTTCTATCCAGACTGTATTTATTGGTCCATAGGTTTATGAATTGATTCTGAAATATCTCAATTATTTCCGGGTCGTCTATTACCATAAGATTTTCGTCATTCCGGTTGTTGGCGGAAAAGGTCCAGTTATAAGAGCCGGTAAGTAGTATGTGGTTGTCGATGATGGCGAATTTATTATGCATAATATAATTGTTCGCGCTGATTCTTGTTTTGATTCCCTTTTGCACCAGGAAGCGGGATTGGCTGTATTGGTATTCAACCTGGTCTTTATCCAGATAGAGCCTTACCTTTACACCTCGCTCTTGGGCTTTTATGAGGGGAAGGGCGATTTCTCTGTCGGTAAAGATGTACATGGCTATGTTGATGGAGGCCTGGGCCCGGTTGATATTTTTGATGATTTCTTTTTGGGGATTGTCGTATAGGGAGAAGTAGACCTCGGTTTTGGCAAGGGAAGAAAGACATAAGGTTAAGGTAAGGATAATTATAGTAAGGGTGATAAGAGTAAGTTTGGTTTTTGTTTTAAAGTAGTGCATTTTTGAATGTTCCCTTTTTTTATATTTAATAGAATTAAATAGAGATTGCCGCGTCGCTTCGCTTCTCGCAATGACATTTTAGACCGGCAAAATA
>Ga0209986_10005229_pt1 | contig 10806 bp, 10 predicted proteins | sample BlataG_FD_183168 | JGI IMG/M metagenome (GOLD analysis project Ga0209986, IMG submission 183168) | Deep subsurface microbial communities from Black Sea to uncover new lineages of life (NeLLi) - Black_00105 metaG (SPAdes) (version 2) | ecosystem: Environmental > Aquatic > Marine > Oceanic >...
AGTCATGGGTTGGACCCCGACGAAAAAGCTGCACCGAGGAGTGCCTGATAAGGATTGGGGCGGATTCGTGACAATGGGCGAAGTACCATAGTGCGGGAGAACCGCGTATAGGGGCCTGTCCGAAATATCCTCAATCAAAAACCCGAAAGCAGGAGGAAAGTTGAAATCGAATCAAGATAATTGAGAAGAAGCTGCGAGGACCTCTTCAACATAGGGGCTTTTTCTTCGGGGGTGATATAACCATGTATTTCACTCGAAGTATGGGATGTAGCTAGCCAGTGTTTCTCTTTTTTTCTTCAATCAACGGGGATTGAAAAGGGAATAGAGAAGCCTCTTCACTTTTTCATTTAATCTACTCAGCCGAGAATAACTTGCCTCCTTTAGCCCAGTTATTCTTGGGTACCTCATTAATTATCACATCAATAGCGTCACGAGGAATGTTCTCCTGCTCAAGGACTCTTGTTATTCCCTCGGCGATTCTTTGCTTTGCGTTGTTATCTCTTCCCGGCCATAAATTCACGATTACAACAGGCATGTTTATTCTCTCCTCTACTCTGCAAATCCTTTCACAAGAAGATAAGGCTTTTTCTTCGGTCAATCGGGATTGAAAAAGAAAAAAAGGTTTTACTATTCCCCGACAAGCATTCTCAATTGCCTAGCGGAGAATTCCATTGCTATATTCTGGTCTGCCAGCAATGTCAAAGAGTATTCAAGAAAGGGCGCGTATGGATTTTCCATCAGCTTTCGTAATAGGTCATCTCCAGACTTTGCTTCTCCAATGGCCACTCCGCCTCTGCCCTCTGCGAGCGAGTATATCACATCAATAAATCCTTCTTTTTTCATGTTCTCGATATACTGTTTGGTGGCTTTCAACATAGTCAATGCTGCCTTTGCCATCTGTGGAGGTACGGGAAGAGATTTCCAAGTAACCAGATACTTCATTCCTAATTCCTCCCCGTTTCCGCACCCCATTGTGAGCTTAAGGCTTTTCTCGTGGGAGCGAAAGTATTTCGTAGTTCAAAGAAATAGTCATTTTGGAGGAATAGCCTTGCCACCAGCTGCTGTTAAAACAATCGAAGATTTGCTGTATTGGCAATATTCTAAGCTGATTGCTCGTTCCGCAGGATATGACAAGAATTATCGCTTTATAATGGATCGATTTAAGAAACTTAGTTCTGGAGAGATCAATTGGTCAGGCTCAATTAGAGAATATATCAGAGAGCAAGAGGTTCCTGGTCAGTGTATCTACTGTGGAAGTAAGGAAAAAGAATCTCTTTCAGTGGATCACTTGATACCGAAATCCAGGGGCGGTATAGATGGAGGGGACAATCTTGTTGTTGCCTGTAAAAAATGTAATTCTCGAAGAAAAGATAAGGGAATTTACGAATGGTATCAATTAGAAAGAAGGAATGAAGTCCCTCGCATTGTCGAGGGGAAATATCTCAAGGAACTCTATTCCTTGCATGAAGAAAAAGACACTCTCAATATTGATAAGAAACAATTGAAGAAACTATGCGAGAATTGCAGACCAGGTTATCTATGTAAGAATACAGCATTGACGGTCTATTGCTTGGAGAGCATTTTTTGAAATAGTGTAGCATTTCTGCATTTCATTGTGTGAGCTTAAGGCTTTTTCTTCGGGGGATATTTAGTAGCCCCGGGAGGATTCGAACTGCCTTCGACATCTGGTTTCATCGCAGGGAGCACGATTTCGAGATATTTTGGCGAGCTCACCCGGTAAGTTGGTCGAAATAGACTAGGCGCTTGATAATAGCGAGAGCTATCTTCCAAGCGAAAATAAGATCCAATGAGGATAACCTCTGCCTTCTCTCTTCCTTATTAACTTGTTAACCTTTCTTTGATATTCTGAAATAGCTGGAAAGAAGAAATCATCGGGGTTAGGTTAGGTGATGAAAGGCTTCTTCTTGCGCAGAAAAAATAGGATTGAAACAGTTACTATCGGAACAACTGTGATAAGAATTCCTAATAGTAACCATAGATTAGTATTATCCTGGGATCTATTAGCCCATGGTTTTATTAACGGATATCCATCATCCACGAGATTGTTATTGTAAGAGATATCACCAATGCCATCAGCACCTAGAATATCTTGGTTAGGACCGTTATATTCGTCCACGCCATTGTAATCAGACCAATAATTACCTCCGTCAAGATAACCATTGTCCCATTCGTTTCCACTCTTAAATACATCATTGGCCTGCATAGTATTTTCAATGAAATCATTGTGGTAAATTAATAAATTGAAAGTTGCACCAGCAATAGATATCCCGGCCCCATTATTTGAGATAACATTATTTGTAATTGTAATATTGTTCGCAGAATACATATTGATGCCAGCATGTTCATTTGATGAGATTTTGTTTTCTGAAATCAATATATTTTCCGCATAATTAAGATGTATTCCAAATTGAAAATTCGATATTTTTAAATTTTTCAAACTACAATTGGTTGTTTCATAGAATGCAATACCCATTCTTGGAAAATCGGTAGTTTCAAGATTGCTATATAACTCTAAATTCTGAAGGATGCAATGAGCGTTTGTTCCATTGAACATTATTCCAGAGCCACGTTGAGTTAGGCCTATTTTCAATCCTTCAATAATGTAAGGATTTTCAAAGGTTCCGATTCCACTAGTCACTCCATTGGCAGCTGTGAAGTCCCCATTTCCATTAATCAAAATCGGAGAATGAGATGTATATGCAGCGCCTCTTTCCGGAATCAAAACAGATACGGTTAAGAATGATGTAGTCAAAAAGAGACTCAATACTATTACCAGAGATAGCTTTCCTCCAAAGCTCATGTTTCCCCCCAGTCGAGCGTATTTTGATAATGCATATTTAAGTATTATCGAAATCCAATGGTCCTCAAGAATTTCATTCAATTTCCCCCGTTTCCGCACCCAATTATGGGCTTAAGGCTTTTTTTTCGGGGCTCTTCACTTTTTCTGATTTCTTTAATTTCCGATGTTGAAATTGATAATAGCAGTTTCGTCGGGTAATTGTTATATAGTGCAAGATAAAATAGCGAAGACCTCTTCATATTAAAATATGAATGAGAGTGGTGGTGGAGGAATGAGTAATAGACGAAAAAACATTCGTTCGATTTTAATCACGGCTTTACTCACGATTGCTTTTTTCGTATCAATTTTGCCTGCTAATTCAAATGTGAATGCGCAGCTCTCTGAAAAAGTCTTATCAATTGGTTTTATTGAAAGCATTGATAGCGCAAATCCGTATCTTGGCATCCAGGGTACATCCTATATCTTCTATGGAATGATCTATGATTACCTGATTTGTCCAGACGAAGATATGGAACCAAGGCCGAATCTAGCAAGCTCATGGTGGTATATGGATGGGCAGACAGCTGCAATCTTAGGACAGGATTTTTCAGGCTTTATCTACCCCAATCCTGCTGATTGGCCTCTTGGATCGATATGGGAGTATAATATTACACAAAATGTCTTCTGGAATGATGGTGAGCCTTTCACCGCTTATGACGTTGAATGGACCATAAATGTTCAGATAGGGGATGATTTTTATTCCTACTGGGCATATCAACCTTATACATTATGGATTGAACATGCCGAAGCAGTGAACGATTATAAAGTGCGGATTTTCTTTTCAGAACGTTCTACTAAATTGCCAGTTCCAATATCCTGGGGCGAAAATCTTTGCATCCCTATCATGCCTAAACATATTTTCGAGTCTCGACCTTCCACATATCTCGCATATGATTGGGACGGTGTCCCAGCAATTGGCACAGGACCATTCATGGGTACAGCGAATCTCAGGCAAGAGGTGATTGCAGGAGAATTCGTCACTTTAGTTAAAAATCCGTATTACGACTTCATTGATCCCGCGGACGGTATCAGAAAAGGCCTCGGCGGCACATTTAATAGAGTTGTTGAAATCGATAAGATTCTAATGCGCTTCTTTTCAGAAGAAGCGACACTTTCACTCGCCGTGAGAACGGGTGTTGTAGATACAGCAAGAATTTCGACAGCTACATATCTTCAATGGCTGTCTGATCCATCTCTGCCAGATACATTGAATCTCGTAAGCATATTACCTCCAAATGGGTATTCAAAAGAAATATCAATAAATGCTTATGCGGATGCACCTGGAATTCTAAACCCATTAAGACTTGATCCAGCTGTCCAACGAGCTGCGGCCTTAGCAACCAACAAGAGCTTCATAATTGACCAAGTTTACAAGGGTCTTGGTGTACCAGGCGTTGGTCTAATTTCACCAGTTTGGCCAGATTGGTATTGGGCGCCAGGGGATGAGACTTCGTGGTTCAATCTTACAGATGGAAATGGCGACATTATTCCAGCAGGAAGCTACAGCAAACCGATGAAGGATGTCATGGAGTTCGATCTGGATCTTGCGAACGATATTTTAGATGCCGCAGGCTATGTGTGGACCGGTGAGGTTGGAAACAGCGTGAGAGAGGCTGGACCTCTCGTTGGAGAGAGAATGCAACACCTCTTTGGAATGATTCCTGCGGCAATAGAAGGAGAGACTCTCGAGTTTGAGATGGTTATAGATTACACCAATCAAGAGGATAGACAGATAGGCATCTACGTTTCAAGCGAATGGAAGAATATTGGTATCGATGCATATCCTCTATATGTGGACGATCCGACATGGGCTCAGTTGATTTATTCATATACCTACAATACAATGCTAACCTACTGGAGCGGGGATATAGATCCTAATTATCTTCTATATATTCCAACAAGCTATGCTTTGTTTGGGTGGAATGAATTTGGAACTAATAGTGCTGAGTACGATTTATTATATCTGATGCAAGCCTTTGCAATGGATTCTTCAGAAAGAGAGTTTTTGGTGGATGAATGTATTAAGTGGCAGTATCTATCTGGAAGCATAATTACGACTGTCTACCCGAAGTTTTGCTATGCATACAGCGAGGAAAGATGGACTAATTGGTCGGATTGGAATATGCATCCTGGTATGTCCCTTGATGCATTTTGGGGAGAAAATCCTCTCTGGTACAGTCTGAGATCTGTTAATGGCCCTCCAACCGCCTCTTTTTCTGTAGATAAAAATATTGGAGTTCCAAACGCTATATTCACATTCGATGCTTCTCTATCATCAGATGATCGCGATCCCGTTGCATCATTAGAAGTTCGCTGGGACTGGGAAGACGATGGAATATGGGATACTGTTTGGATAACTACAAAGGCTGCTCAGCATCAATACTCAAGCCCTGGCATTTACACAATTCGTCTTGAGGTTAAAGATACAGGCAATCAAATAGGGAACACAACAAAGCAAGTCGCTGTTATAGATGATGAACCTCCAATGACATCGGCATCTCTTTCTGGCACATTAGGGCAGAATGATTGGTATGTCTCAGCGGTTAATGTTTCACTCATTCCTTCAGATAATTGGAGTGCTATCAATTGGACGAAATATCAGTTGAATGGAGGAGATTGGCAAGAATACAACGAGCCTTTTATAATTTCAGAGAATGGATATCATAATATTACATTATACTCGGCAGACATCGCAGGAAACGAGGAAGAAAATCAGACTATTATGATTAAAATAGATCAAGAAGTTCCTACCTTAACAATATTTGAACAAAACGAGACCATATTCCATTCAAGTACTGTGACTATCAGTTGGTCAGGATCTGATAGCACAAGTGATATTGATTGCTTCGAATATTCTCTCGATGGAAGTGCTTTTGCATCTTGCGGTAATGAAACATCAATTGAGTTGTCAAATATTAGAGATGGAACACATGAACTCGTCATAAGGGCAATTGACAAATCGGGTAATACTGCCGAACAAACACTCATCCTCAAAGTTAATACCAATGTATTCAGTCTAGGAGGACCTATTGGGCCTTGGTTGTATATACTCATCATTATTGTTGCAGCAATAGTCGTAGCCACTCTCCTTTTCTATATGAGACATAGAAGTGGTGGTTTAGATAAAACTCCACCAATCTCATCAGAATCAACTACGAGAGAACAAATAGAAGAGATTCCACCGCCGCCAGATCAAGAGCTTAGGGAAAGAGGATTATCTACTGAAGAAGTTGATCCTCTAAATATTTTGAAATCAAGATTAGCAAAGGGCGAAATCTCAGCGAGAGAATATGAAAAGTTGAGGAAGCTATTGAAGGAATAAGTTCAGAATTAGGCTGAGAGTGTTACAATAAGGCTTTTTCTTCTGGGGACATGCATAATCACGCCTTCATGTCAACGCGTGAGAACGCCTAGCCAGTGTTTCTCTTTTTTTCTTCAATCAACAGGGATTGAGGCTGGAGCTAAACCTCTTCCATCTTCATCCGCAGTCATTTCCTCGGGGGCGCTCCTCTTTCGAAATAGGCTACCGCATTCGTTCAGATACCCTTTCTATATTCAGGCGAACTGCGGGATTGTCCAGCAGCCGGTTGAACTCCGCCATTATCTCTCCAGAATCTACCTTCGGAGCCCATTCATTAATGTTCTCCGGTCTGACTACAGAGAGTCCTTTCTCCAGCGCACCCATCAACGGGGATACAAATCCTCTGGAGAAGCTCGATTGCCCATCGCGTCCGATCAGCCTGTCGGCCGATATTGCGACACTTCGATCAAAGCTTCCTGCGGGCAATGGGATGATCATCTTCTTGCTCTCAAGTCCCATTGCCAACAAGGGCGAATCATCTCCCGTAACATCAGGGTAGTGGGCCAAGTCTGAGAATGAGAAGATGTCTGAGGAGCTCAAGATATCTGTAAGAAGTGGCAACCAATCCATTGTCACATCTTCATCCGGAAAATCCGAGATGCACCCAAGAAAGCCGATTTTCGATGCAGGCAGGGTAAGATAATCTTCGTCTGCTGGGGGTTCTACGAGAATATCATCGAGTAGGTCTTCAGCAGCACCATCTGGATCGTCTTCGAACATTGAGAGGTCAATATCAACGGGTTCATCAATCTCATATTTCTCAGTCTGAGGGTCCTTTCGGCCTCGGAGGTGGACTTCCCCAGACGCATGGAAGGAGATGTGGAGCCCTTCACCAGGGATTGGGAGAATGAAGTAAGTGTCTCCCTTGGCAGCCTCAACAATCTTGAGCAGGTCCCATTCTGCAGTTCCTAGCTTCATTCTGAATCTCGAGACATTAGTCCCCAAATTGCCATTCCCCTATTCCCTTCCCCCAATTCCGTAACAAATTGTGAGCTTAAGGCTTTTTCTTCGGGGTGCTTTGAAAATAAATAATGTTAAGTAAAATTCATCAGAAGACTTAAATTTGTCTTTAAAGGACAATATTGAAATACAAAAACAAGAATAATTTTCATACTGGGGGAAAATATGGTGGGAGGAAAAGCATTCGGAGTAATAATATTCACATCAATTCTTTTACTTGTATATCTTGTTCCAATCTCAGTTGAGGCTTTAGAAGAAAGTCTAGGGGAGTGGAGTGATTCTATCAAGATTTCATCCTCTGTATTAGTGCTTGCAGATATTTGGGAAAATACCCTTTATGGCTACCAAAGTGGGGGCTTGGTCATAAGCCACGATGGAGGTGATACTTGGTCATCCCCAATAGAATTTGATGGCAGGATCGATGCGGCTGGTAATGTTCTATATAGGGTTGATGAATCAATGTTCTTCTCAAAGAGCACCGATAACGGTTCAACCTGGTCACCCCTTGTCAAAGTCTATACTTTGGATACATGGCATGATGGAGCATATGGTATCTTTATGCACAATTCACAATTATTCGTATATTCTATTGATGGAGCTGGATTAGGGTCTGGACATATCAGACTATCAAAAAGCATTGACTTTGGAACTACTTGGAGTACTCCTATTACAATAGATCCAAATGTTCATCTTACTGATCCATTGCCGAACGACTTAATCTATTCAAATGACAAACTCTTTATGGCCTACTGGCACTACGGTTATGATCCAATCAGTATGGAAGAGATCCCTGAGATCATCATAATTGAAAGCTCCGATTGGGGAGATCATTGGATTGACAGGAGAGTAATAGCCCAGAATGGCTTTCAGCCGTTAATAAAGGCTGATAGCGGATTACTTTATATAACATATATCGGTGCTAATTCTGACGGTCTTGAACTATTTTTTACAAAGTCATCAGATGGGGATACCTGGAGCACGCCTGTCAAGATTGGACATATAACTGATGGAAATGATCCGGTTAATGTTCACTCTCTTGCTGTCTCATCTGGAAATATATTTGCTTCGTATTTGGACTATCATGAAACAGGAGAGAAATATTATATCCATATCAATTATAGCGCTGACAATGGAGCGACATGGCAAGATTTAGACGATGTAACTGGGCGGGATACAAACGCCATGTATCCTTCGCTTCTCATTGGCGAGAACAAACTCCACTTTTGTTGGGTTGACACAGGTACTGGAGGGTGGACAGACTCGGGTGAAACATACTATAGATACTTAGTACTTGAAGAGACCACTGATGATACTAGTAATGGCATTGAAGGATCTGGAGATTCATTGCTTCTACTTGGGATACTTGTTGCAGTTGTTGCGATAGCAGCTATTTCGGTATTCTACATCATCCGCAAGAAGAAACCGCCTATTGTGTCACAATAAGGCTTTTTCTTCGGGAGGATTTGAACCTCCGTCGATGACTGGTTCTATTGGAATGAATTCTCAATATCGAGGCTTCGTTTTTCCCTTAATATCAGTTAAAATCACGATTTTCGCAATATACGAATACGGTATAAATAAGACATGTGTCCTTTAACATACACCTTTAGGAGCACCTTGAATGTGTGTCTTAAAGTACACCTTAATTTTACCTTAATTTTATCGGTCCGTTTCCGGTGATTTGTCCGGTGATTATCCGGTGATTGTCCGATCAAAAGTCCGATGATTGTCCGATCAAAAGTCCGATGATTTGTCCGGTGATTTCCATCGGTTCTTGTCTTAGCGCTAGGAGCATGTTCTCCTCCTGTCCCGAGAGGCACCTCTCCCGCTTGTCTCGTGCGGATATCCCGTCCCGATAGGCTCCTATCCCGAGAGGATACCCGAACCGCTCCCGTTTGCCTCGTGCGGATATCCCGTTCCGCTTGTCTCGAGGAGAGGTTTATTCCGGTCGCTTAGATCGCGCCCATCTCCCGCGCCGATGCCTTAGAAAGGGATTTATTGCTTAATTACAATGAATTCTCTCAGATTTATAACCGGAGGAGAAAATGGGATACTATATGCGCTATCTTGTCACTGACAAGAAAGAAGTTGATCTTCAATTGCTGGAAGATGCACTTAAGCAAAGTGATTCTGCATATTCAATTGCTAACAAGCAAGAAAGTCCGCGCAATGCTGGCGACCTCATGTATAATAACGAAATATATGGCCAGGTCGAGATCAACAGGCTAGGAGATGATCTATTCAACGAAGAAATAGAGGAGCTCAGAGAATTTATCGAAGATGCTGAGGGGAAGGATAAGAAAAAGGTAATGAAATGTCTAAGAAAAGCAAGATGCATAGTCGCGATTCAGGTCCTTTTTCAAGATAGGGATACAGAAACAACTCTGAGCAAGATAAATACGCTTTGGCAATGGTTGTTCGCCAATCGAAAGGGGCTTCTCCAGGCAAATGGAGAGGGATATTACGATCTCAATGAGTTGATTCTTGAAGTCGAATAGAATCATATTTAGATTAAATACCTTTAAAAACGCCCCATCTCCCGCGCCGGTGCCTTGGAAAGGGATTTATTGCTGAATGATGGTTAAATTCTGAGGAAATTGGAATGAAGTGTCCATACTGTGGTGCTTGGAATCCCAAGGCGGCTATGTCTTGTTCATCTTGTAATGCAAAATTCACATATCGATATTGGATTAAGCAACCGATTGTATGGGAAGCAATAATTCGGGCTAGAGCTGTAGCTGTTTTAATTATTGTGGCGGTAACATGGCCGCTCACCATTGTTATTATCGAACTTTTAATATTTGGAAATACAAGATGGATTATTCCTGGTGTAGCAATATCATCTATTTCTGCAATTATAATTTTCATTTTCAGAGAGCCTCTTAAACGATTTGGCTGGTTCGGTAAATATCAAAAGGCTCCGCCATTACCATATTACCATAATTGAATAAAAAGGTGAAAGATTTCCCCCGAAGAAAAAGCCTTAGCTAATTCACACAATATATTCTCCTTTTTACCGTCTTCCGGAAGCTTTTTATTCAAGACATCTGGATAAAATCGTCCCGATTTTCTAATCCAGTCAGCGACGGAGGTTCGAATCCCTTCACGCCTGCCATCACCACGAAGAAAAAGCCTTAGTATAACACCCTCTTCAACTACAACATCTTTATTTACTCAATGTCATTTAAACCGTGGTTGAAATGGCTGACGATATAACAGAAAGAGAATTAATCACGCATATCTATCATTGCATTTCGCTAAGAGAAAAAGGAGGCACATTTAAAGAGGCTGTAAAACAGCTGAAAAAATATTTCCCTAGAGTTTTCAATATATTGAGGGAAATAACTTTTGAAGAGTTGCTTGAAATTCTTGAGCGACATAGAGATCATCCACTTTACGGTGAAAAAATCAGAGACTGTATCTCCGAAGAAGGTAGGCAATTTATCAAGAAGATGTGGCAAGGAATTCATGAATTTCAAGAATAGAGATGAAAAAGCGAAGAGGATGGCATGTTGAAGTGGTCCCTCGCCTATATCGTGGTTAGGAAAAACTACGATGGAGGCAAGAGACCATGCTATATGTAGGCCTGGATGTACATAAAGAATTCTGTCAAGCATGCGTGATG
>Ga0209986_10005231_pt1 | contig 10804 bp, 10 predicted proteins | sample BlataG_FD_183168 | JGI IMG/M metagenome (GOLD analysis project Ga0209986, IMG submission 183168) | Deep subsurface microbial communities from Black Sea to uncover new lineages of life (NeLLi) - Black_00105 metaG (SPAdes) (version 2) | ecosystem: Environmental > Aquatic > Marine > Oceanic >...
TAGCCGAGAGTAAGCCCGACGAACTTCGTCTTCTCAGGTCGGGGCGGCGAACACTGGCGCCAGTATTGAAACGCCATCTTCAGCGCAATCTCAACGGCCGTTGCGCCGGAGTCGGAATAGAACACGCGGGAAAGCCCGCCCGGCGCCAGCCTGATGAGGCGCTCGGCCAACTTAATCGAGGGCGGCGACGCCAGACCCAGCAACGTCGAGTGCGCGATCCGCTCCAGTTGCCGCCGAATCGCCCCATCAATTTCCGCGCGGCGATGGCCGTGCAGATTGCACCACAGGCTCGAGACGCCGTCGATATAGCGGTTGCCCTCGGTATCGACGATAAACTCGGCTTCGCCGGACGCGATAACGACCGGGTCGTCAGCAACCCAGTCGGCCATCTGCGTGAACGGGTGCCACAGGTGGGCCTTGTCGGCCTTGCGGAGGCGTGCGGTGAGATCGCTTGGGCGGCTCATGAGGCGTTGGCTTCTACGCGGACGGGTGTCCCGATGCCGGCGCCCAGCCGCGAGGCGGCACTTTGGCGATTGACCGCCACTTCGAGCAGGCCGGCGCTGCCGATATACGCAAGGAGCCTCCCCGCCGGCACGTCGCCGTAGGCCCGCGAAAGACCTCGCACCACCGCACCCGCAACGAGCACCGTGACGCCCGAAGGACCCGCCTCAGCCAGCGGCGCCCCGGGAATGTTCGTCACCAGGTTGCCGAACGGATCGACGTAAAGCACCTCGCCGCGCCAGGTTTCCCCGGCACGCTCGGGTGCCGGCACGTCAAATTGCCGGATGGAATCGGCCGGCGGCCCCAGTTCGTCCAGGCTCGTGCCCCCGGCCAGAGCGGCTGCAACCGGGGCAAAGATGTCCCGGCCGTGGAAAGTGCTGGAAACCTCGGTGCGGAAAAGTTCGTGATTCTCCACACTGACGACGCGCACGGGCGCCGCATTCGCCCGCCGCCCAAACCCTTCCCTCATCACCACGGTCAACAGACCGTTGTCCGGCGCGAGGAACGTCTGTCCGGCCACCTCGGCTGCCAGCACACGCCGCGCGGTTCCCACCTGAGGGTCCACGACGGCCACGTGAATGGTCCCCTCCGGGAAGGCACCGGCGGCGGACGCCAGCATGAACGCCGCCGTTCGCACGTTGTGCCGAGGGACTTCGTGCGACAGGTCCACAATCCGGGCCGTCGAGCAGCGGCCGAGAATCACCCCCTTCATCTGCGCAGGATACGTGCTCGCGACGCCGAAATCCGTCAACAGCGTAATCAGGCGTGACACATCCCCCTCCTTTCGGTGACCCGATTATCAACCCTCTCGCCTTCCAGGTCAAGTGAGCCGCACTGTGCAATTAGTCCATTGACGCGTGGCGCACCGGCCATTATACCAAGGCCGAAAAAGCACCGCAGTCAAAAGAAGGAGTTTCGCCGCATGTCCCATCCTGAACGCGCGGACGTCGTCATCATCGGAAGCGGGGGAGCCGGCCTGCGCGCCGCGCTCGCCGCGACCCGAAAGGCCGCGTGCGCGTCGATCCGCGAAAACCGGTCGAACCGGATTGGGAACTCGTCCCCAAAATAGACGCCTGAACGTGGTCGGCCTCGTGCCGGCCTACCAGGAGGCGGGGCGCATCGGCTCCGTCGTGCGCGGGGTCCTTGCCCACCTGCCTGTCTGCATCGTCGTGGACGACGGCTCGCCGGACGCCACGGCCGAGGAAGCCGAAGCGGCCGGCGCCCGGGTCGCGCGGCATCCGGTGAACCGGGGCAAGGGCCAAGCCTTGCTGACCGGCTTTCGCTGCGCAGCCGAAGCGGGGGCCGACGGAGCCATTTGTCTCGACGGCGATGGGCAGCACGATCCGGCCGAGATTCCGAAGTTCCTCGCGCTCGCCGAATCCGAGCGGCCGGACATTATCCTCGGCACGCGGTCGCGAAGCACCGCGATGCCCGCCATCCGCCGATTTACGAACCGTTTCTGCTCGGAGATTATCTCGCGCCTGGCCGGGACGCGGATTCGCGATTCACAATCGGGTTACCGCTACGTCTCGCTCCGGGCCTGGAGGCTTGCCCGCCCGAAGACGGCGAGTTACGATGCAGAGTCGGAATTTTTGATCCGGGCCGGGCGCCGAGGGCTTTCGATCCGTGACATTCCTATCGCGACAACCTACGGCACGGAGACGTCGAAGATTAACCCCGTGATGGAGCCCTGGCGATTCCTGCGCCTGGCCGCACGCTACACAGTAGGCATGGATTGAAGAAGAACCCAAGATGACCGGAGCCAGCGAACAACTCGAACGGATGGTGTGGACGCAACTGGCGAGCCGCGACATCCGTGACCCGAAGGTGCTCGACGTCTTTTGCCGCGTGGACCGCGCCCGTTTCGTGCCGGACGACCAGAAGCCCTATGCCTATGATGACCGGCCGCTAGGGATCGGCGAGGGCCAAACCATCAGCCAGCCCTACATGGTGGCCATTATGACCCAGAGCCTCGACCTCGCGGGCGCCGAAAAAGTTCTCGAGATCGGAACCGGATCGGGGTATCAGACGGCCATCCTGGCGGAACTGGCGGCGGAGGTCTATACAATCGAGGTCCACGGGGCCCTGCTCGACAAGGCGAGGTGGGCGCTCGAATCGCTCGGTGTGACAAACGTGCACTACCGCGTGGGAAACGGGCGCCTGGGGTGGCCTGAGGAGGCCCCTTTCGATCGGATCCTTTGTGCCGCCGCCGCCGAAGAAGTGCCCGAGGCGTGGCTGTCGCAACTGGGCGACCCGGGCGTCCTGATTACGCCGGTCGGGGGATTCGACGGCCAAGTGCTCGCGCAGATTACGAAGCGCGGTGGAAAGTTGGACCGGACCGAGTTCTGCCCCTGCCGCTTCGTCCCGCTGGTCAGAAGCGACAGGAAAACCGAGTAAGCCGCGCCGACCGCGGTTTCTTCAAAGTTCGGTCCGTGGCACGGTAACGGGCGCGCCGCCCGAAGCGGCGCTCTTCCACGCGGCCTCCGTCAGTTCAATCACCCTCAGGCCGCAGATCGCGGGCGCCACCGGCTCGCCTTCGCCCTTGGCGGCGCGGATGAAGTCGAGCGAGACCGAGGCGCTGCCCAGCGCCTTGGCGTCGACCACCATCGAGGCGTCGCGGAAGCCCAGTTGCTGCGTCATGCCGGAGCCCTGGCGGATGTGGAAGGCACCCTTGTCGCCCACAATGCTGATGTCTTCCCACCACGACGGCGCATCGCCAATGACGCTGATTGTACCGATGGGCCCGTTCGCAAAGCGGACGCTGATGGCCGAGTTAATATCGACCGGCGTGCCACAGTTGTCGATCTGGGCCGACACGGTCTCAGGGCGAAGGCCCGTCATCCAGAGAAGCACGTCGATCAGGTGGCTGCCCGAATCGTTCAACTGTCCGCCGCCCGAAAGTTCCGGCGTCTGGCGCCACGTTCCGGCCGTGCCCTTCTTCCATTCCTGGCACTGGAACGCCGTGACCATCTGGACCTTGCCGATGGCGCCCTCGGCAATGGCACGGCGGACATACCGGTACGTGCCGTCGGTGTGGCGGTGGTAGCCGATCGTCAGCACGAGGCCCGTCTCGCGGACCTTCCTGACGACCTCGACGCCCTGGTCGATCTGGCAGACCATCGGCTTTTCCACGAGGACGTGGAGGCCCCTGTCCAGCGCGGCCATGATCTGCTCGAAGTGGGTCGTGTGCGGAGTGGCGATGACGACGGCGTCGAGTTGCTCCTTGTCGAGCATCGCGCGGTAGTCCTCGTACTCATTGGCGTCGGCCAGGTGCGTGTGACGGGCCTTGTGGTTGGCCCGGTTCTTCGGCTTCGTGTCGGTAATGGCCACAACGTGGGCCTCGGGAATCTTGCCGAGGGCCTCGCAGTGCGTGTTCATGAACCCACCCATGCCGATCATGCCGATCCGAATTTTGTCCGCCATGCCGCGCTTCCTTTCTTCCAATGGCGCCGACCACCCTGTGCCGGCGCTCGACCGCCCGTTCACTTTAACCACTTCGACCCGCGCGCCGCGAGCGAAAACGCCGATTTCCCGTTCACTTCTTAATCACTTCGCCCCGTGCGCCGCAAGCAAAAAAAGGCCGATTTCAGGCGTACGAGTGCAGGCCTTCAAAAAGACGGCTGAGGTTGGCCCAGAAAAGCGTAATGAGGATGCAAACCACTCCTAAAACAATCAGCGCACACGTGAGGCGCGGATACCGTTTGCCGCAAGCCGAGCGCAAATGGAAATACCCAAGAAACACCAGCCACGAGACCAGCGACCACTGCTCCTTCGGGTCCCAGTTCCAGTAATCGCCCCAGGCCAGTTTGCCCCACCACGCCCCCAGCACCAGGCCCAGCGTCAGGAACGGAAACCCGAACGCCGCCGTCCGATAGATGGCCGCCTCGTAGGAAACCACCCCTTCTTCAGAGGGCCTTTCCCCCACAAACAGCCGCCCCAAAGCCTGCACGAGGGCCTTAGCAAGAATGATGTAGGCCAACAGGTACGACGCGACGTGCGGTCCAAAAAGGGAACTCTGGAGTGCCGGCATCAGCGGGTGCGGTTCCGACGTGAACTTCGGGAACTTCTCCGGGAAAAAGACGCCCAAGACCATCGGCACAACGACGAGGCAGGCGATCATAGCATCCCACGGACCGGCGCGCACCTTGAGCACGTGCCGACAGAAAAGCGACACCGGCAAGACAAGCATCGCCATCGTAAGAAACACCTCAAAGAGGTTTTGCATCGGGACGTGGCCGACCTCGACCCACCGCGCGACAAAGGCCGCCGCAGCCGTAGCGAAACCGACGGCAAAGAGGCCCAGGCCGACCGTTCGAGCGCGGACAACCAGCGTGACGAAAGCCGCCAGATAGAGCGCCATCGCCGCCAGAATCAGGACACCCACCGCGCTCGGCTCAAACGCCATGCCGGCCCCGCCTTCCAAGGCCTGCCCAGGCCCGCCCGGCCCAGAAACGCACGAAGGCCCCCACGACCAGCAGCACGAAACCTGCGTAAACCGCCCACAACCCCGAGTCCGACCGGACTGCAAGAATCGTGTAGGCCTCCTGTTCCTTGTCGTAATCCGCCTGGTAGAAATGATACCCACCCCGGTGGAGCGGATCGTTCACTTCGATCGTCTTCTCCACCACAACCTTCCCATCCTGGATGACCGCGAGGTCGCTGAAATAATCCTTCGGCATCCCTTGCGGTTCGGCGAGATACAGTCCGAGTTCAGGGTGATCCGGCGCCCCTTCGAGCGCCCCCAGGAGCGGCGCAAGCGACATCACACCATATTCCCTCCCCTCCGGGACGACGATCCAACCCCGCAACTGCCGGTCGTTCCAGGTAACCAACGCCTCCATGGCGGGCGTGTTGCTCTTTTCATCCGGCCGAGCGCCGACGATGCGGCCCTCAACGTCCAGAACCGGCCGCGCGCGTGGAAGATATTGAAGAACGCGGACACGCAGCGGCGTATCGCCAATCGCCGCCTCCTCCCCTTCTTTCCACTCGAAAAAACTCGCCCGCACAAAACCCTCCGGCTCGCCCCGTCCCGGGACCGCCCCCAGCCCAAGGAGCCACGGACCTTTCGCCGCATAATAGGTGATGCGAAAATCCTTGAGCCGCACATCAAACGGGAGTTCGCCGATGGGGCTCCCCTTGGCGTCCACGAGAACGTGATTCGCGGTCCCTTCATCGATCACCATGTAGCCGTGCGGAATCTTTTCCCGCCCGATCACCTTCGCAGCCACCTGGTGCCCGGTGTCCGATCCCCACATCGCGCCGGCGAGAATCGCAAGCGAACCGAGGTGCATCGCCAGAAGGCCGGGGGACCGAAGCAAACGCCTTGAGACGAAGAAACAGGCGACTAGCAGCGCCGCCAACAGAAACCAGAAGACCACAAGCGGCGGCGAGTTGAACATCACCCCGGCCCGCTCGGCCCCCAGGAACGCTCCGACGACCGAAAGGACCGCCAGCAGACCCATGGCCGCCGGCGGGGCCCACAACCAGATTTGACGCAGGCGTTTCACGCCCCTCCCGCCTCCCTGCCGGACCCGCGGCCGGTATCCTACCAAAACCGGTCGGCCAAAGCGACTTCGCCCCGCGCGCCGGGTTTGATATAATGACCGCTCGGCTTGCAGCGAGGCGGCAGACCATGCCGGTAAGGGCGTTTTCGGTAATCGGACTCAACCACGAGACCGCACCGGTGGCGGTGCGCGAACGGTTCGCCCTCGGGTCTGACCTTTCGCGGCGGCTTCTCAAAACAATCCACACCGAAGACGTCTTCGAGGAGGCCCTGGTCCTCGACACGTGCAACCGGACCGAAGTGTATTTCGTCGCGCGACATGCCGAGGACCCGGTGGCCTATCTGGCGGACCACATCGGCCGCCTCAAGGGAGCCGCCACGCCACGCGAAGCCAACCTCTTCTACCGTTACGACGGCCTCGACGCCGTCGAGCACCTCTTCCGCGTGGCGGCGTCGCTGGACTCGCAGATCGTCGGCGAGCACCAGATCCTCGGCCAGGTCAAGGATGCCTACCGCCTGGCCGTCGAGGGGCGGACGGCGCGGTTCCTCCTCAACAAACTCCTGCACTGGGCGTTCCGGGTGGGCAAGCGCGTCCAGACCGAAACCGATTTGGGCCGGGGCTCGGCAAGCGTGGCCCAGGCCGCGACGGAACTCGCGCGCCGAGTGCTTTCATCCATCGAGGGCAGGACGGTGCTCCTCGTCGGCGCCGGGCGGAACGCGGAACTAGCGGCCCGAACCCTCCTCCGCGCGGGCGCCGGCCGACTCATCGTCGCCAACCGGACTTTGCAGCGCGCCCGGCAACTGGCCGCCGACCTGATGCGCCCACCCCGGGGCAAGGACATCACCGCCGACAATGCGGGCGAACAGCAGACCGCCTGCCCTGCGCTTCTGTGCAGCGCCTCAAGTGACCGAGACGTCCCGGCGGACACCGCCGAATCCGAGCCCGGCCGGTTCCAACCGGAAGCCATCAGTCTTGAGGATATTCCAGCCGTCATCGCCGCCACCGACCTGGTCATCTCGTCAACGGGCTCGCCGGAGATCGTGCTGGACGCCGACGCGCTCGCCGAGCCGCTCAAGCAAAGCGGCCGCCCCGTCGTGATTATCGACATCGCCGTGCCGCGCGACGCCGACCCGCGACTCTCAGCGCTTCCGAACGTCCATCTTTACAATATCGACGGCCTGGAACGAATTGTCGCCGAGAACCTCGAGCAGCGGCGAAGGGAAATCCCGCGGGCCGAGGCAATCATCGCCGAGGAGGTCCGCGCGTTCAGCAAATGGGTGGATTCGCTCCAGGTGGCGCCGACGATCCGCCTGCTTCAGAAGCATTTTGCAGACCTTCAACAGGCCCTCATTGAACAGTATGGTGGGCAGTTCGGCGACGCCGACCGCCGGCAACTCGAGCAATTCATGCAGTCGGTCTGCGGCCGCATCCTGCACGACCCCATAACCTTCCTTCGCCGCGTGTCCGAGGAGGAACCGGTCAGCGAGACGCTTGCCACCGTCGAGGCCGTCCGACGGATGTTCAACCTTGATGCCCTGGACGCCGGGCCGGAGAACATCCCTCAGAGCGGCAGCGATGGAGACCGCTCATGAGCAACGGACGCGTCTATCTGGTCGGCGCCGGGCCCGGCGACCCGGGCCTTTTGACCCTTCGCGGCAGTGACTGCCTCTCGCGCGCCGACGTGGTCGTGTACGACCACCTCGTCTCGCCGCGCCTCCTGGACCTGGCGCCGCAGCGCGCCGAGCGCATCTACGCCGGCAAAGAGGCGGCCGACCACACGCTGTCGCAAGACGAGATTAACGCTCTGCTGGTCGAGCGGGCCCGCGCCGGGGCGACGGTCGTGCGGCTGAAAGGCGGCGACCCGTTTGTGTTCGGACGGGGAGGCGAGGAGGCGCTCGCGCTGGCCGACGCGGGGGTCGAGTTTGAGGTCGTGCCCGGCGTCACGGCCGCCGTCGCCGCCGCGGCTTACGCGGGGATACCGGTCACCCAGCGCGGCCTCGCCGGCGCGGTCGCTTTTGTCACCGGCCACGAGGCTGAGGAAAAAGGCGGCTCGGCCATCGATTGGGAAACGCTCGCTCGCTGGAACGGCACCCTCGTCTTTTACATGGGCGTGGGGAACCTGGCCGAGATTTGCCGGAACCTGACGGACCACGGTTTGGCGGCGGACACACCGGCGGCCGCTATTCGCTGGGGCACGACGCCGCGCCAAGACGTCTTGACCGCCACCGTCGCCACGCTGCCCCAGCGGGCCGCGTCGGCCGACTTGAAACCGCCCGCCGTGATTCTCATCGGCGAAGTAGTGCGTTTGAGGAAACGCGCGGCATGGTTTGAAAAACGGCCGCTTTTCGGCCGGCGAATCGTCGTCACGCGCCCACGCCGCCAGGCAGCCGAACTGTCCGCCCGCCTGGAGGAGATGGGCGCTCAAGTGGTCGAAGCGCCAGTAATCCGCATCGAACCGGCGGACCCGATGCCGCTAAGGCAAGCCGTCGAGGAGGTCGGATCCTTCGATTGGATCGTCCTGACTAGCACAAACGGCGTCGAAGCGTTCTTCCGGGCGCTCGCGGAGGCAGGCCTTGACGCCCGCGCCCTTTCGGCCAACCGGATCGCCGTCATCGGCTCGGCGACGGCCGAGCGGCTGGCCCGATTCGGCGTGCAGGCCGACCTGGAGCCTTGCATCTTTACAACCGAGGCCCTTGTCGAGGCCTTGGCCGCGCACGAAAACTTGAAGGGCGCGCGCATCCTCTGCCCGCGAGCGGACATCGCTCCGAAAAAATTGGCCGAGGACCTGCGCGCACGCGGCGCGCAGGTGACCGCATTGGCCGCCTACCGCACTGTCGCGGACAATTCCGCAGCCGGCGAGGTGGCCGAGATGCTGGCGCGCGACGAGATCGATTGGCTGACCTTCACAAGTTCATCGACGGTGCGGAGTTTCTTCGAAGCCGTCGCCCCCGAAACGGTGCGCCGGTCGCGCGCTCGAACAGCCGGCATCGGGCCGACGACCTCGGCGACGCTGCGCAACCTCGGCCTGGAACCGGTGGTCGAGGCCGAACCGCACACCATCGCCGGCCTGGTCGAGGGGATTGCCGCCTACGAAAGAGCCTCGCAAACGTGATTGGGATATCGAAACTCTATTGCGGCGCCGAAGAAGCGTCGGACGCGCTGCGCTACGGCGCGAATGGCGAAGGACCGTCCGCTGCGCCCGCCGCCCCAAAACCCGTCGTGGTCTGGAACTGCACTCGGGCGTGCAACCTACGGTGCGTCCACTGCTACTCGGCGCCGGCCGACGGCGGCACGGATGTCTCACGCGCGGCCGCAGAGCCGGAACTTTCGACCGACGCGGGCCTCGCCATGCTCGAAGACTTTGCACGGTTCGGCGTGCCGGCAGTGCTCTTCTCCGGCGGGGAGCCGCTCCTCAGGCCGGACCTCTTCATTCTGATTGGACGTGCAGCGGCGCTCGGCATCCGGCCCGTGGTTTCGACCAACGGGACGCTCATCGACGAGCGCGCCGCGGAGCGCCTGCGCGACGCCGGCGCCCGGTACGTCGGCATCTCGCTTGATGGAATGCGCGAAACCAACGACCGGTTCCGCGCGTGCAACGGCGCCTTCGACCGCGCCCTGGCGGGCCTCCGCCACTGTCGCCGCCTCGGCATCAAAGTCGGCCTGCGCTTTACGATGATGCGGCACAACGCGGCCGAGATTGACGACATCTTCAGCCTCGTGCGCGATGAAAACATCCCGCGTCTCTGTTTTTACCATCTCGTTTACGCCGGCCGCGCAAGCCACCTCATCCATGAGGACCTGGACCACGAAGGGACGCGCCGCGCCGTGGACCGCATCATCGACCGGACCGCCGACCTTTACGCCGAAGGCCGCACACCGGAAGTCCTCACCGTGGACAACCACGCCGACGGCCCATACCTGTACCTGAGGCTGGTCCGGGAAAACCACCCGCGGGCCGAGGAAGCGCTCCGCCTGCTCCGCGCGAACGGCGGCAACGCAAGCGGTTCGCGCATTGCGGCGGTCGGCTGGGATGGGTCGGTCCACCCGGACCAATTCTGGCGGCACGTGTCGCTGGGGAACGTGACCGAGCGGCCGTTCTCGGAAATCTGGGCCGACGGGTCGCATCCTCTGCTCGATGCGCTGCGGAACCGGCAGGCCCATCTAAAGGGCCGCTGCGCCCGCTGCCGCTTTCTCAACGCGTGCGGCGGGAACTTCCGCGTCCGAGCCGAGACTGTGACCGGTGACCTGTGGGCGCCCGATCCGGCCTGTTTTCTTACGGACGAGGAAATCGGTGTGGCAGCCAACCCCGAGGTAATTCCGTGACGGGCGAAGAGGGCAACATCCGCCGCTACATCCCCCGGCTTATTGCCTGGGAGGTCACCCGCGCGTGCCGAATGGCGTGCAAACATTGCCGCGCCGCTTCCCAGCCGACACGGGACTCCAACGATCTGACAACCGAAGAAGGCTGTCGGCTGCTCGAGAACATCGCCTCCTTCGCCCGTCCCATCATTATCCTGACCGGCGGGGAGCCGCTGCTTCGGCCCGACATTTTCGACCTCGCCGCCCACGCGAGGGACCTCGGCCTTCCCGTCGCCCTGGCAACGTGCGGCACGGCGCTGGACGAGCGGGCGGCGGAGCGGATGGTCACCTCCGGCATTCGGCACATCTCGATTTCGCTCGACGGCGCCTCGGCCGAGTCGCACGATGCCATCCGCGGAGTGCCCGGCGCGTTTGAGGCCGCCGTTGGCGGCATCGAGGCGGCCAAGCGAGCCGGCCTGGCGTTTCAAATCAACACGACC
>Ga0209986_10005233_pt1 | contig 10803 bp, 11 predicted proteins | sample BlataG_FD_183168 | JGI IMG/M metagenome (GOLD analysis project Ga0209986, IMG submission 183168) | Deep subsurface microbial communities from Black Sea to uncover new lineages of life (NeLLi) - Black_00105 metaG (SPAdes) (version 2) | ecosystem: Environmental > Aquatic > Marine > Oceanic >...
TAGACCAATATCGTATGTGCCGCCATCTCCACTAAATGCTATGAAATTTAAATCTTTTTTTATCTTTCCCTGTTTCCTGAATGACTTATAACAAGATTCAATTCCAGATATTGCAGCGGCAGCGTTTTCAAAGGCTACATGTAATAAAGGGATATTCCAGGCAGTATAAGGATTTATCGTTGACACAACCTCCATACAGCCAGTGTTGATACAAGCCACTGTATTAGGGCCTGAGACCATAAGTGCCTGACGGATTATAATTGGGCCGGGACACCCAGCACATGCCCTGTGCCCGGCAGTAAAAAGACTTCCATTTTTTACTACTTCTTTCAACTTAGGCATAATACCCCCAATATTAAATAAAATATCAAAAATTAAAAATCAAAAATAAGTGAGGCATCAAAGGCTTTAGCCTTGCATCAAAGGAAATCATTTATTATTCGCTATTCTCGTAGCCCTATAAAGTCAATCTGTTTCTCTACTCCCTTCTCCTTATATACTTCACCCTTCTCATATACACTCAGAATATCCTCTACATCTATCTCCCTTCCCCCGAGTCCGTATATGTAATTGCACATGGATGGATGATTTTTTATGTCATAGAGTGCAGATTTCATCTCTACAAATATTGGTCCTCCCATAGTAGACATAGAGTCAGATCGGTCAAGCACGGATATAATCTTTTTATCTTTAAGCGCATTTGCTATCTCTTTATGGGGGAAAGGTCTCATAACCCTTATTCTCAGGAGTCCAGCCTTCATTCCTTTCTCTCTTGCTTCATCTACTGCAGCCTTTGCGGTTCCAGCAGCACTTCCAGCAGCAATTACCACGTTGTCCGCATCATCCAGTTTATATTCCTCAAACAATCCGTAATATCTTCCAAATTTCTCTCCGAACTCTCTTCCAACCTTTTTTATTACAGGAGCTGCATTCATCATGGCCTCTATTTGCTGACGCTTATGCTCAAAGTAATAATCCTGAAGGTCAAGTGGTCCAACTGTGTATGGTTTATCTGTAAGCAAAAGTGAGTGGTGTGGTTTATATTTCCCAATGAAGTCCTTTACCTCTTTATCCCTCAGCATATCTATCCTCTGCATACAGTGGGATATTATAAAACCATCTGTGGAAACCATCATAGGCAGATAAATATGTTCTGCTATCTTCATCGCCTGTATGATTGAATCATAAGCCTCCTGTGATTCTTCTGCAAATATATGCATCCAGCCAGATTCTCTGGAGCCCATCGTGTCAGAATGGTCACAGTGTATATTTATCGGTGCTGAAAGGGAACGATTTACTTCACATATTACGATTGGAAGCCTGAGTGCAGCTGCTATATAAAGGACTTCATGCATCAAGGCAAGTCCTTGAGATGATGTGGAGGTTATAACCCTTCCTCCAGCAGCAGAGGCACCGATACAGGCAGACATTGCAGAATGTTCACTTTCTACTGCAACAAATTCAGTATCCACAAGACCATCAGCCACAAAACTTGCAAACAACTGAACAACCTCTGTAGCAGGCGTGATAGGGTAGGCAGCCACAACATCGGGATTTATCTGCCTCATTGCCTCTGCCATTGCCTCATTTCCTGTTAAAGCCTTTTTTGGCATATTCCCCCCATAAAAATATCAAAAATTAAAAATCAAAATGTAAATACCCCATTTTCCCATTTAAATTATCTCTCTTCCCTCATCCCTCTTCCGGTATCTATCTTTCGGGTTTTGTCTCGATTGCTTTCGCTGTACAGACCTTTTCACATATCCCGCATCCTTTACAATAGTCGTAGTCTATACCGACTACCTTATCATCCTTCATAAGGATTGCATCATCAGGACAGTATATATAGCAGAGAAGGCAATTGTTGCACTTGTCCTTCAAAAACTCTGGTCTCTCGCTCCTCCAGTCTCCGGTCTTGAAATCTCTTGAAGTCCCACCTTTTTCAATAGTACAGCCTATCGGCAGATCTTTCCATCCCTCTTTCATGCTACCTCCTCGTATGCCCTTTTTATAGATGTTACATTCCCCTCAACAACCTGTGGCCTATCTCTGAACTTTATCTTTAACTTCTCTGTAACATCCTTCATAAATCTATTGAAATCAAGGACATTCGTAACCTTGACTACTGCTCCAAGCATAGGTGTGTTTGGTATTTCCCTTCCTATGGTTTCCTTTGATATGCCAGAGGCATCAACTGTGTATACCTTTATATATTTAAGTCCATAAGTTGCCTTTATTTCATCTGGGGTAGATTTCGTGTTGACGAGGAGAATTCCATTCTTACCGAGACCCTTTATTATGGGCTGAGTCTTCATAAGTGTCTCATCTAGAACTACTACGACCTCTGGCTCCTTGATCCCGGAGTGTATATGTATGGGTTCGTCAGACAGGCGATTAAACGCCTGCACAGGTGCTCCCATACGCTCGGGACCATATTCAGGAAATGCCTGGATATACTTACCCGTTGCCATAGCAGCATCACCGAAGAGAAGTGCTGCAGTTTTTGCACCCTGTCCTCCTCTTCCATGCCACCTTATTTCAAACGGTTTCTTCATATTACCCCCTACTAAATTTTAATAATCAAATCACAAGCACCAAATTACGAACAAATTCCAAATTACAAGCACCAAATAACAAACAATATCTAAATCCAAATATCCAAATACTAAACTTCTTTGTTTTGAACATTGGAATTTTGGTCATTGAAATTTGTTTGAAATTTGTTATTTGGGATTTGGGATTTACTCATTCCCTATGTTAAATCAATATCCATGCCACCTGTTACCTCTTTTACCTTCTCCTGAGCAATCTCTTGTGCCTTTTTCCTTGCCTCATTTACTGCAGAAAGAATGAGGTCCTCAAGAAGTGACTTATCTTTCATATTTATAAGTTCAGGGGCTATCTCCACCTTGACTATTTCCTGATTGCCATTTACAATAACCTTTACCAGCCCACCACCAGACGATATTTGCGCGGTTTCCTTTTTCAAGTCATCCTGTATCTGGGCAATAGCTCCCTGTATCTCCTGAAAACTTTTCAGGAGTCCCAAAAGATTTTTCATAGTTATCCTCCTCTGGAGACAACTTCAGCAGAAAAAAACTTCAGTGTCTTCTTCAGCATGGTATTTTCTTTTTCTATATCCTTTGTTTTGTCTTTTTTGAATATAATTTTCAAATCTCTACCTGTAACCTTGCTCAGATGCTTTTCTACCAGTTTTTTCTTTTCCTTTATAGCATCACGGTGAAAGTCATTTGGAAACTCAACAACAATTCTATTTTTGTCAAGTTCAACCGGGTTACCAAGTGCTATAATAGAGGCAATGGTTTTGCTTTCTTTCTCCATGGTTCCTGCAACCTGTTCCCATATCTCTTGCATTTTAGTTTTCGGTGCTGTGCCGTATGCGGTAATTTCATCTGTTCTATAGCTTCCTTTTGCCTCGGATACTGCTGGAGACTCTTCAGCAGTCCCGTAGGGCGTCGCCTCCAGACTCTCTATTATCTTCTCTATTGGCACCGTCTTGAAGGCAGATAATCTTGTCATTGTTTCCAACAGGTATATATCAGGATTTTCAGAATAGCGCATCTCTCGTCTTGTTTCTAAAAGAAATCTCATTATTCTCAAAATAACATTGGGCGATTGCTGGGAGCCTGCGGTTATATATTTCTTCCTTTCTTCCGGCAGGAGAGATATATTTACGTTGGTATTGACTAAAAGCACAAGGCGAAGATGCTCAAGAAATCCTGTGAGTATTTCTTCTGCACTTATTCCGGATTCGATCATCTGCTGTATAAGGGAGAGAAGTTCCTTTGTATTTCCTTTAGCTATGTAGGATTGTATGTTAAAAAATACATCCTCACTGGGCAATCCAAGCACATTTCTTACATCTTCTTCTCTGATAAGAGAATCTGAATACGCTACCAATTGGTCTAACATACCTTCGGCATCTCTTAAAGCCCCGTCTGCCTTTCTGGCAATGAGTTTGATAGCATTTTCTTCTATCTTTATCTTCTCTTTTTCTATTATAAGCTTTAACGTACTGAGGGTATCTTCAAACCCAATTCTTCTGAAGTTGAACCTTTGACATCTTGATAATATTGTTTGAGGTAATTTCTGTGGTTGCGTCGTAGCAAATATAAATATAATATGAGATGGAGGTTCCTCAAGAATCTTAAGAAGGGCGTTGAAAGCCGGATCGGTTAACATATGGACTTCATCTATAATATATACCTTGTATTTTGAAGAACTCGGGACATATCTTGCGTTTTCTCTCAGGTTTCGTATCTCGTCTATTCCTCTGTTGCTTGCTCCATCTATCTCTATCACATCGACAGAACTTCCTTGTGTGATTTCTTTGCAGTGTATGCATTCGTTGCAGGGAGTAGGTGTGGGGCCGTTATCGCAGTTTAACGCCTTTGCAAGTATACGAGCGGTTGTTGTTTTTCCAACTCCTCTTGGTCCTGCAAAGAGATAGGCATGTGCTATTCTGCCCTGTGAGATTGCGTTCTTAAGGGTGGTAGTGCAGTGTTTCTGCCCTATAACCTCGTCAAAATTTCTTGGTCTGTATTTGCGGGCGAATACTGTATACATTGAAGAAAATAGGTCCTTTTGGGGAGATAAAAGAGAGGAAAAATCTTGTTTAATTTTAAAAAGTTAAAATAAGCGACGGTAATGCAAAGGATTTTTTGGTTCAGTAACCACATTATAACATAAAAATATTAATTTGTCAAGGAAAAAATAAAAAATGTTCTTGGTTGGCTGATTTTTTTGCTTGACATTTTCTCTTTTTTGCTGTAAAATAAAGTGTACTGTAGTTTTTATTTATATGGAGGTAATATGGAATTTGTAAACTTAGATAAGTTGAATGTGGATGTTAAAAAGAAGTTGAAGCCATACTGTAATAGTGTACTAACAAAGCTTACTGATAATGTAAAGTCCATAGTGGTATATGGAAGTGCATCTTCAGGGGAATATATACCAAGGAAATCAGATATAAATCTGCTCTTTGTTTGTGAGCACCTTGATCTTGGCATACTCAGGGCACTGGAAAGGACAGTTAAAAGCGGTATAAAGAAGCAGATTCCTCCACCACTTTTCTTTACCCCAGAGCATATAGAAAGGTCAAAGGATGTATTTCCCATTGAGTTTCTGGAGATGAAGGATAACCATATAACTGTATATGGAGAAGATATCTTTGGGGAGTTACAGATAAACGATGAGCATTTGAGATTAGAGTGTGAAGAACAGATAAAAGGAAAATTGATTAGAACGAGACAGGCATGGTTTGAAACAGCCGGGCATAGAAAAAAAGTTGCTTCATTACTTTACACCTCTCTTATCAATATACTTCCATCAGTAAGGGGAATAATAAGATTACAAGGAGAGACTCCTCCGCTTACTAAAGAGGGGGTTATAGACCGAGCAAGCGAGATTCTGGCAATAGATTTGCGTGTATTCAAAGAGATTCTAGAGATAAAAAGGACTGGGAAAATTGCAGATATAGAGTCCATATTTCAAGCATATCTTGACACACTATCAGCTCTGGCGAGTTATGTAGATAGAATGTAAAAGCATATACTTATGAAATTTGGTTTCCATATATCAATATCCGGTGGCTTTGGGAGAGTTGCCGAAAGAGCAAAAATAAGAGGGTGTGACACTATACAGTTATTCTCACGCAACCCCAGAGGATGGCGGTATTCTCCATTAAAAGAAGAAGAAATAGAGAAATTCAAGCAAAACAGAAAGACTTGCGGCATAGATCCTGTATTCACACACCTTCCTTATCTGCCCAACCTTGCATCTCCGAAGTCTGACCTCTTGAGGATTTCTATATTTACATTGGAAGAAGAACTACGTAGAGCGAAGATTCTTGGTGCAGATTTTGTCGTGGCACATATGGGTGCAAAGATTGATTCACCACTTGAAAAGGCCATATCAAGGATAAGTGATTCAATAAATAATGCATTTGGGAATGTAAAAAATAATGTAATTCTGTTACTTGAAAATACGGCAGGTGAAGGCTCTGAGGTGGGCGATAGATTTTCCGTGATTAGAGGTGTTATTGATAGGATCGACGATAAGGGTAGAGTTGGTATGTGTCTGGATACCGCACACGCATTCGAAGCAGGATATGATTTGTCAACGGAAAAGGGGGTTAGTGATACTTTGAAAGAATTTGATGATATAATAGGATTGGATATACTTTATCTTCTCCACTTGAATGATTCAAAGACCCCACTTGGGTCACATCGTGATCTTCACTGGCATATAGGAGAAGGATACATTGGACTTGAGGGTTTTAGAAATATTGTAAATTGTCCTCTTCTATCACATCTGCCGTGTATAATGGAAACGCCAAGAAAGAACGAAGAGGACGACATAAGAAATATGAAAACGATAAGGAGACTGGTAATCAATTAAATATTGTAATGTATGAGAATCACGGATTACTGGCAATTAAGAGAAAAAATAAAGGAAGGAGATATAAAGAACAGTTATCTCCTTATTGGTGAAAATGATTTTATCAAAGAAGAGATTATAGACCTTCTTGAAACAAGTCTTGTAGAGAAAAAATCAAGAGCGTTTGATGAAACGAAATTTTATGGGGACGAACTGCCAGATGATATCTACCGACATATATGTTCACCCCCCGTTGCATCAAAGAGACATCTTTCTGTGATTTTTGGCATTGACCGAATCAAAAAAGGCAATGAACAGATAAAGAGGGTAGTAGAATTATCATCCCCGTTTCTGTGTATCGTCTTAACAGCAAATAAGATAGACAAAAAGAAAGAAAACAAGTTTATCAAATGGGTTTTAGACAATGTATATACACTTATATGTAAAAAATTTTCAGAGGATGAGATAAAGAAATGGATTTCGGAGATCGTAAAAAACAAGGGAACAGATATATCCCGAGACGCAGTCTCTCTTCTTTGGGAATTCGCTGGGGATGATATGTTTTTGCTGCACTCAGAAGTGGAGAAACTTTTGGCTTTCAAATCCGGCGGGAAAATCGAAGCAGAAGATGTTAAAACAATTGTGGGAGAGGAGAGAGTATTGTCTATAGCTACACTTGAGCAGGCAATTTGCGACAGGGATATCAACAAAGGAATCAAGGCACTGGAAAACCTTTTTATGTGGGGCGAGAAACCTACGGTCATACTTTATCAGTTAGGACGATGGCTCTCATCATCTCTCTCAGGCAGAGGCTGGAGAAATAGTCTTGGTTTTGACGACGCTGCGGTGGCAATATCCATGCTGACAGAAACAGAACTCTCTATAAAACGCGGAGAGATGGATGGCAGATTTGCAGTAGAAGAACTGGTATACAAGTTAATAGATAGAAGGTAGACTCTGGGGTCATACCAGGTAGTTGTGGAGTATTTGAGATTTAGAGGAGATAAAGGGGGTATTTTTATATGGAATTCAAACAGCTTGATGATATAAGATGGATACTGGAAAAGACCGGCGATATGAGAGTGCCGGGGCTTATATATGCAGACAGGGAGCTTCTTCAGCATATTGAGAGAGAGAATGTGGCATCTCAGATAGCAAATGTTGCACACCTGCCTGGTATTGTGGGTTATTCTCTTGGTATGCCTGATATACATTGGGGATATGGCTTTCCTATAGGAGGAGTTGCAGGAATAAGAACAAGCGATGGAGTAATATCCCCAGGTGGAGTTGGTTATGATATCAACTGTGGTGTGAGAATGCTGCGGACAGGGCTTAGAGAAAATGAGATTAGACCATATCTTGAGCAGCTTCTCGACGCCATATACAGTAATGTTCCCTGTGGAGTTGGGTCAAAGGGTAAACTCAGACTGACAAAGAGCAATCTCGAAGAGGTGCTTGTAAAAGGTGCGGGATGGATGGTAGACAATGGATTTGGTGAATCCCGTGATTTGCTTGTGTTAGAAGAAGAGGGAAGGATGAGTGGCGCTGATCCCTCAAAAATAAGTAATAGGGCATTTGAGAGAGGCATGCCACAACTCGGCACATTGGGTGCAGGTAACCATTTTCTTGAAATTCAGGTGGTGGATAAGGTTTATATTCCTGGTATTGCAGAGATGTTTGGTCTTTTTGAGGGGGAAGTAACCTGTATGATTCACACCGGTTCAAGAGGATTCGGACATCAGGTTTGCGATGACTATCTGAGAGTATGTGAACACGCAGTAGAAAAATATCACATCTATCTTCCTGATAAAGAGCTATCCTGTGCCCCGATAGATTCAAAGGAGGGAAGAGATTATTTTGGTGCTATGGCATGTGCTGCAAACTTTGCCTGGGCAAATAGGCAGTGTATAACCCATTGGATAAGAGAGTCGTTTATCAGTGTATTCAGTAACGCAAGATTGGAAATAATATATGATGTCGCCCATAACATAGCAAAAATTGAGAAACACATAGTTGATGGCAAGACCATGGAGCTCTGTGTGCATCGCAAGGGAGCTACAAGGGCATTTCCAAAAGGACATCCACAGGTACCGAAAATTTATAGAGATGTTGGCCAGCCAGTTCTCATCCCTGGGGATATGGGAACTAGCTCATATATACTTATAGGAACCACTACAGCGATGAAAGAAACCTTTGGCTCAACCTGTCATGGTGCAGGTAGGAGACTGTCAAGACATAAGGCGATAAAGGCAGCAAGGGGTAGAAGCATTGATGGAGAACTCAGAAAGAAAGGTATACTGGTGCGCGCAAAATCATACAGAACACTTATGGAAGAAATGTCAGATGCATATAAGGATATTGATAGCGTAGTTTCGGTTGTGGAACGAGCCGGAATTTCAAAAAAAGTTGCCAGAATGAGACCCATAGGAGTTATAAAAGGGTGATTCATGAATAAGAAATTGACGACAAAAGAGGCCGTAATTGTGCTTGTAATATTTGGATTACTTGCTGTATTTGGAGTTATAAGATTCGGAATAACACAGGAGAGGTATAAAATATACATAGGAAATGTTGTAGTAAATAAGGTTGAGAATGCCTTGCTAAAATATCACAAAAAAAACGGTACATATTTACTGCTTCAAGATACACTTATAACAGATTACAATGCTTTCAGGGAACTCTTTCCTTTGAAATTGCTGGTTGCAGATTTTCAACAATTTATTTACAAGGTGGGGGAGAAGGAGTATTACATAAGTATAATTGTTAATGACAGAAAGAGGACTGAGATAAAAAGAGTTAGTAAGTAGAGGTTTATTACGGATCCCTGAAGTAATATAATAGGATTGTTGATTGTATGGTGTGTTATGGATAGGGTTGTATTTCTTGGGACAGCAGGTGCAAGAATCGCAGTATTCAAACAGATAAGGGCGTCTGGTGGAATATGGCTTGAACTGAATGATACGAGGATACTGATAGACCCGGGTCCTGGCTCTCTTGTCAAATGCTGTGCCTCAAGAGCAGGACTGGATCCCCAGAAGATAGACGCTATATTTCTCTCACACAGGCATCTCGACCATTCTGCGGATATGAATGTAATGGTGGAGGCAATGACAGGAGGTGGACTTAAAAAGAGAGGTGCCGTTTTCCTACCAGCAGATGCATTAAACGATGATCCCGTTCTGTGGAGATATGCAAGAAATTATGTAGAAGAGATAGTCATTCTGAAAGAGAACGAAACATATATTCTCAAGAAGTTGAAGATTCACATATCAGAAAGGCTTGTCCACAGTGTTGAGACATATGGTGCAAGGTTTGAGGGAAATAAGACCGTAGTATATATACCGGATACGAAGTTCTTTTCTACTCTTTATGAAAACTTTAAAGGGGATATACTTATAATAAATGTGGTAAGAAAGGAAAAGAGTGAATACGAGCACTTATCGCTTGAAGAAGCGAAAGAGATAATTAAAGCAATTAACCCGGAAACAGCAATACTCACACATTTCGGGATGACGATGATAACGGCGAAACCATGGGTGCTGGCAGAAAAATTGCAGGAAGAGATAGGAATTAAGGTGATTGCAGCAAGAGACGGAATGCAGTTTGCCCTATGACTTTTATTTTTGACTTTGACGGCACACTAACCAACCCATTTCCTCTTCCTCATGCAGATGCAATGAGGGAGATGATGGTAAGGATTCTTGTGTCCAAGGGGATTTCCGAATATTTTGATATTTAATCTTACTTTCTATGTTAAAACTTGGAATAACAGGAATACCCGGTGGTGGTAAGAGCACGATCTTTACCGCCCTTACCCGTAAAGAGGCTACTTATATATCGGAGCCCGATATTGCAGTAGTAAGCATATCCGACGAAAGACTGGACTATCTTGCCCGTTTATTCAAAAAGGAGAAAGTAGTGTATGAGGCAATAGAGTTTATAGATGTGAAAAACAATAAAAACCTGTTGAAGAATATGGATGTTTTGATTGTGGTTGTGCCTTTTTTTGGCGATTTCGATACCCCCCAAAATTATCTGGAAGAGATAGAGAATGAGTTTATAGTTGAAGATGCTCTCCTGTGCGAGGAAAGATGTAAGAGAATAGAAAAGAGCAAGAAGGACGAGATAGAAGGAGAATTAGACCTGCTGAGGAAGCTAGGAACAACCCTGGAGGAGGAAAAACCGCTTCGTGCCTTTAAGCTAAACCTCTGGGAAAATAAAATCATAAAGGGATTCACATTTTTGTGTATAAAACCCTGCGTCTGTATCCTAAATCTTGAAGAAGGGATAGAAGAAAAAGCCGTGAGTTTCCCATCTGTGCATTCGATTCCTGTGATAGCGGTGTATGGTGAACTCGAAAAGGAGGTTATTCTTACAGGAGACGAAGAGGAGATGAGAGCAGAA
>Ga0209986_10005235_pt1 | contig 10799 bp, 8 predicted proteins | sample BlataG_FD_183168 | JGI IMG/M metagenome (GOLD analysis project Ga0209986, IMG submission 183168) | Deep subsurface microbial communities from Black Sea to uncover new lineages of life (NeLLi) - Black_00105 metaG (SPAdes) (version 2) | ecosystem: Environmental > Aquatic > Marine > Oceanic >...
GCTGTTTTATTTTTTCTGTTTATTTGCTTCCATAATTCATCTAATTCTGTAAAATCCTCATCTGCCCAATTATTATCTAACTCATCTGACCATTCTTCATCATCTGTATTCTTATTTTTTTTTTTTCTATCTCTTTTTTTTTTTTGTTTTTCCCTTTCTAATGATTCTTCAGGATTAATAACAGACCATTCTTGTCGTTCTTCATTCCATCGTCTATTTTTTGGCGCTCTTCCTTTTGGTCTTTTTGATTTTTTTTTTTTCTCTAATAAATTTTTTCTTTCTAATTTTTTTTTTCGTTTTATAGACCTTTTTCTTTGTCTTTCTAATGATTCTTCTGGATTAATAACAGACCATTCTTGTCGTTCTTCATTCCATCTTCTATTTCTTGGAGTTCTTCCTTTCGGGCGATTATTTATATTTTTTTGTTCATTTAATTTTTCTTTTTTTTCAATTTTATTTAATTTTTTTATTTTTTTTTTTTTTTTTTTTTTTTATTTTTTTTTTTTTTTATTTTTTTTTTTTTTTTTTTTTTTGATTTCTTTTAATTTTTTTTCTAATACATTTTTTAACGACAATTCTTTATCTATGATTGACCATTCTTGTCGCTCTTCGTTCCACTGCCTATTTTTAGGAGTTCTCCCTTTTGGACGATTTTTCAAATTATTATTCTTTTCCATATTTTTCTTAGTTTTTTTATTTTCTATATCTTGGAATTTTTTTAATTTTCTTTTTATAACATTATTTAAAGATAATTCTTTATCTAATACAGACCATTCTTGTCTTTCCACATTCCAAATTCTATTTTTAGGTGCTCTACCTTTAGGTCTATTATCATTATTTTTTATTTTTTTTTTAGTTTTATTTTCTTTTTTTATCTTTCGTTTTTCTAATTTTTCTGCTTTTATTTTCGCATTTATCTCAGATAATTCTTTATCTATTACCGACCATTCCTGTTTTTCCATATTCCAAATTCTATTTTTTGGAGCTCTGCCTCTTGGTCTTTTATTTTTAATTGTCGGTTTTTTATTCAAATTTAAGTCAATATAAATACCATCAATGGGATTCCATAATTTATCAATGGGAGGACGACCAACAGGTTGGGGGTTAAGATTAATTTGAAATACACTAACATCAGTATCTACATAGGTTCCTTTAATTGGATCCCAATGTTTATCATCTGGAGGTCTTCCAATAGGAGGTTTTTTTAAATCATTAATAATATGTAATTGCTGATTCAATTTATTAAGTTCGCTATTTTCACCACCAATTTGTTTCATTTTATATTATATAATTAGAATAATTATTTAAATAAGACATTTTAATATTTTTTAATTTATTTTTTTTTTATTCGTTTTGGATCATTAGAAATATATCTGATTTATTTTGTTCAAAAAGATTTTGATAATCCAATTCGGGAAATACCAATTTTGAATGTTTACTAGTATAATGAATATGCATACTTTTTAAACTTGGTTGGTTTGCTTTACATATTTTACATAAGATAGAAATTTTATTTTTATTTTTTTTTCTATCAGCTAATCCTTTTTTGCCACCACCAGCTCCACCATTTTTTTCTTTTGCTAATTTATGTTTATTTGCTATTTCAGCTGCTGTATGTTTTTGTGTTTTACCTTTCCTACCCATTAATATATCTTATATATATTTTAATAAAATTATTTAAACTTTTAATTATATTATAAATTTATAAATTTATGAGTCAAGACAACCAAAATAAGAAAATCAATCCAATCACTTGGATAAATCAAGATATCCCTAAAAGTAGTTTTTATTGTATATATAATAATTACTTAAGAGATACTATGATTCCAAGTTATAAATTAAATCAAAATCATTACTTATTTAATAAAAAAGTAAAATTACATCAAAAAGTAACAAATCAAAAATCATCAGGAAGATGTTGGCTTTTCGCTGCATTAAATATGATTCGCAATAAATTTATTAATGATTATGATCTCAAAGATGATTTTGAATTTTCACAAAGTTATCTTTTTTTCTGGGACAAATTTGAAAGAATAAATTATTATATTGAAACATTTCATGAAACAAAAAACCATCATTTAGACTCTAGAATTATTCAATTTTTATTAAAAGAACCATTAGAAGATGGTGGTCAATGGCAAATGTGCACAAATCTAATCAAGAAATATGGTTTAGTACCTAAATCTATATTTCCAGAATCGCTACATAGTAGTAATTCAAGGGATCTAAATATGATTTTGACTAAAAAACTCAGGACCTTTGCAAAACAAATTCGTGAAAATGAAGAAATTTCTAAAAAACAAATGTTAGATGAAATATTTTTAATTTTAGTTAAATTTTTGGGAAAACCACCTATACATTTTTATTGGGAATATGTTGACAAAAAAAATAATTACAAAAGAATTAATAATTTAACTCCACTAAAATTTTTGGAAAATCATGTAAAATTGGATGTTAATGATTACTTATCTATTATTCATGATCCTAGAAACGAATTTAATAAAAATTATAGCGTTCAATATCTAGGCAATGTGATTGAAGGAGATGATGTAAAATACATCAATTTAAAAATGGATAGAATCATCCAATTAGTTAAATCTTCTATTGATCATAATGAACCAGTGTGGTTCGGATGTGATGTAGGAAAATATCTAAATTCATCCAAACATATTATGGATTTTGATCTAATGAATCTAAAAGAGTTCTTGGGAATTAATTTATTATTAAACAAAAAAGAGAGAATTGAATATGGCGAAAGTTTAATGACACACGCTATGTTAATCACAGGATATAATATAGATCAATATGGTAATATAGAACGATGGGAAATCGAAAATAGTTGGGGCACTAAAGGACCAAATAGTGGATATTATACAATGTCAAATGAATGGATGAAAGAATTTGTTTATCAAGTGGTCATCAAAAAAAAATTTATAAATCAAGAAGAATTAACTTTTTCACAAGATGAAATATCTAAAGTATTCCCTCCTTGGGATCCTATGGGTGCTTTAGCAAATTAATTTATAAAGAAATAGATTTAAATAACCAGAATAATCTTCTCCAAATTTTTCTAAGGATTAATTCCATAGATGTCTCTCTAAAATGATTCCTCAAATGTAGAAATATATCTTTAAGATTTTTTATATTCATTTTAATCATAGAAAGTTTTGTTTTATTACTTTTAATTTCATAAGGGATAAAATTATTTTTAAAATAATTAAATAAATTATTATCTATTTTATTAAAATCTTTAACAAGAAAATCATTACTAGCGAAATATTCCAAAAGTGATTCTTTACATATAATCTCTTTTTGATTTTTAAATTGAAGTTGACAGTCAATGATTTCGGAATAATTATCAAAATATATTAAATAAAATAGTTTAAATACAAATGAATCATCACATTCAGAAAATCTTTTATGTAATGATTTTTGATCTATAAACCATTTCATAAAATAAATTATTTTAATTGATTTATCAAAATCAGATAATTTCCATAGCAATTTTTGAAATTTTTCATTTAATTTATAATTTTTATTTATGGCTTCTTTAATATTGATTTTGATGGGATCTTCCTTATTCATAAAATTGTATAAATTATTTTTTAATAAACTTTTTAATATTTTTTTTTTATTAGGAATCTCTGGCATTGAAAATATATAGTCAGAAACAATATTTTTAGATCCACTAATTGGTAATAGTTTTCCATTTGTTAGTTCGAGAATACGTTTTTTAGTTATATTACTAAATATCACATTACCTTCTTTATCTAAACCTCTTCTTCCAGCACGTCCTTCCATTTGTTGAAATAATGTATTATTTAGATTTATCGAATCTCCCATAAAACATACAGATTTTATTGGCATATTAATACCAAATGCTAATTCCTTATCAGAAAATAGAATTGCTATTTTTTTCTGTTGCATCAGTTCTTGAACTAAACGAAGATATTCATTAGGAAGATCTTTTTTATAAATAGCAATATTTCTTTGTAGCGAATTGAATAATTCTAATAAATTTGGGATTTGATTTTTCATGTTATTTTTAACATATAATTTGTATAATTTAGTTTTAACATCAATTATTGAATCATTAGAAGCATTAATATTTTTAATTGGAATAACAAAATCTTGATGCGGTTGACCTATTTGGGGTGGTAGATCAGGTGGTGGATTATCCATTTCCCATTCAATTCTTTTATTTTCATTTTTAAATTTCTTTATTATTTTTTCACGTTCCTCCATTTTTGTATTGAATTCTTTATTATGTTTTTCTAATTCCTTATAATATTTTGGATATTGTTCAATTTCTTTTTGTTCAAAAGTTTTAATAAGTTCTTTAAACTTACTTGTTAAAATATTATCATCAAGATTAAATAAGATGGCAGGTGTTTTCTTTTCTTTAGATAATGTCTGACATAAATTATAAATATTAATATTGTTATCAATTTCCATATCATTAAATTCATTATGAGTCTTTAAAAGAAGATCAGTTTTATAGCTATTATTTAATAATTGTTTCATCAAATAATTACTATAAATTTTGCAATCTTTCAATTTCAAAGGACTTTCCAATTTGTCAAAAAATAAATTTGGATTAATTATAGTATTATCAAACTTTTTAATTTCATTGTACAAATGAATCGTATCATTTGGAGTAAAATTATGAATTATATCATCATGATCCAAATCTAGATTATTAATTGTATGTAATGGCGATAGACGATTTAAATTATCTTTTTGATTGTCATAATGAAATCTACTTAAATTAAAATAACGATCTTGAACACTTATTAATTTAATTGACTTATCAAAGTTTATTAACCACTTCAAAAAATTATCTTGATTACTTATAGTTGCCGATAATCCTAGAAATTGTATTTCTTGTTCTTGTTTTAAAATTATATGAATTAATCTTTCAATAGAAGGTTTTAGACTAATCTCATGAATCTCATCAACAACCAATGCTGTAATTTCTGTTAAATTTATTTGATCAATATATTTTTCAAGCGATTTTGGAGTTCCAATGATAATTTCCGGATTATTTCCAGATTTATATATTAAATTTTCATCAATAATCCATAAATCATTTTGAATGTTATGATAAAATAAAGATGCAACCTGTAATGCCAATGGTAAGGTAGGAACTATAAATATTATATTTTTATGCTTCTTTAATAAATATAGAGTTAAAAATGTCTTACCAGATGATGTAGGTGCACACAATAAAATAGATAATTTTTTATCTATCATATCTAATGCATTACATTGCCAATTATCTAAAATTAGCTCTTTTTGATAATAATTAGTAAAATTCAAAGGATAAATATAGGAACCCATTTTTTCCATTAAATAATATATTTTATTATTATTCGTTTTTTTTAAGAAAATTTCATATGTTTTGATTAAAATATTTTCATAATCTATAGACAAATGTTCCTTTGAAAATTTATTTTTAGATTTGGATTTTTTTATATTATCAAGAACTTGGATATATATTGATTCATAACAATACCATATATCAAATATTTCTTTTATATGTTTGTGTGTATAAAAATATTTTAAACATTTCAATGATTTAAAATATTTTCCAATTTCAGTTCTAATATCCAATCCTAAGGGCAAATCACAATTATTAATTTTTTCGATTTCATCTAATATTTTATTCTTTTCCAATCGTTCTTTATTTTTCGTTTTAATGATTTCTGCTTTTGACATTTTTTTTTTTTTTTTTTTTTTTTTTTTTTAATGATTTCTTCTTTTGTCTTTTTTTTTTTTTTCTTCTTTTTATCAATATGATCGTCAAGATTATCAAGATTATTGTTCAGATTTCTATTCCAATCATTAGGATTGATAATTCTATTATGAGATAAATTTCTAAATACTTTGCTCGGATTTCGTTTCATTTCAAAGTCGTCATAATTCTGTAAAATATGTTTGCTTGGATCCCACTTCATTCTTATGATTTTTAAAATGTTTTAGATATCAATTTTTTTTTTTTTTAATTATCACAATTTTTATTGATTAAAAAATATCAAATGCTTTTGCATCTATAGGTAAGGATTTTTTAGAAATTTTACAAGTGTAAATAAACCAAAATAATACCAATATATTCAATATGAAACCTAAAATAAAATACATTATCTTCTTTGATCTAGAATCATCGGCATGATAAGATACCAATATGGATCCTCCTAAAAAACTAAGAACTAAAACGGGAAAGACTATAAAAAAGGCAATAAATGAATTAAATAATAAATATTTTATGAAATTTGAACTTTCATTATCATTTGTATTTGAATCAGCCATAATATTAATATAAAGATATAAAATAAAATAAATTTATAACTTTATTAGATAAATTATTTAATATACTATTTAATATATTGTAGAAATTAATCGTTGTTTTTCTTATTCAAATAAAATTGCTAATATTATTTATTTTTATTATTAAAATTTTGCATTTTATATTTATAATTTTTTTTATTACCAATATTTGGAATTAAAATAATTCTATTCTTTGAAATCATGATGGATGTTTTGTATCAAAATTTTTTTTGAAGTTTATTTAATAAAAAAATTATATATATAATTATTATATAATTATTATAATTATGAAAGTATCTAAAGAATTTAATGAAAGAATTTTAAATAAAAAAGAATGGGATAATGATAATGATAATCAAAAAAAAAAAAAAAATTTAATAAGTTGTGGTATTATCATGTACAGAATATTAAACAATCAATATTATTATTTATGTGTTCATCCAGGTGGACCTTACTTTAAAAATAAAGATAAAAATTGTTGGAGTATACCGAAGGGAGTTGTTGAAAAAAATGAAAGTTTAAAATCTACTGCAGTTAGAGAATTTAATGAAGAAACAGGGATAGAATTATCAAAAGAAGCAAAAGAAAATCTTTTATATCTGGGGGCAGTAAGACAAAAGGGTGGTAAAATTGTTCATGCTTGGATTATTCAAGATCCAAATCCATCAATGAATTATGATTATAAAAGTCAAACATTTTCAATGGAATATCCTAAAAATTCAGGAAAGTATTGTGAATTTCCAGAGGTTGATAAAATAAATTTTTTTTTATCGGATATAGCAAAAGATAAATTAAATCCAGCACAATCGGAATTTATTAAAAGATGGGAAAATATACAAAAAAATAAGGAGTTAGAAAAAATAGTTGAAAAAAATTAATAATTAATAGTTTAAATGTATTTGATTTTTATAGTAAATATATAAAAATTATATAAAAAAAAACAAAGATAATTTAATTATATTAATCATATGAAAACAGTAGCTATCGATTATGGTAATAAAAATAGTAAAGTTTTTGAAATAAAAAAAAATAATTTTGATTTAATATTATCTCCAGAATCAAATAGGAAATTTTTAAATTTTGTATCGTTTAAAGAAAAAAGATATTTTTGGGATGAAGGATTTAATTTTTACATCAATAATTATAAAAATAATATATTTAATTTAAAATTATTATTAAATTATGAAAATGATAAATTTTATGAATATACATCATTTATGGAAAATAAAGTTGTTGTGGATAAAAAAAAGTCAGAAGAATCCATTTTTATTAATATAAATGTAAATAATTGTTCATATTATTTAGAAGAGATTATATCAATGACAATTAATAGTTTCAAAAAATATTTAAAATTAAAAAATGATGATCAATTTTGTATAGCAATTCCAGATGATTTTGATTTTTATCAAAGACAAAAAATTTTAGATTCGTTTAAGATTTCTAATATAAAAAATGTAAGGTTAATTAATGATTCAGATTCAATATCATTACATTATGGATTTTTTAATAATTTAAATGGTAAAATTAATGATGAAAAGCAAACTATTTTATTTTTGGACTATGGAGATATTCATTTAAATATGTTTTTAGTTGAATTTAAGAATAACTCTTATAATATTATAAAAAAAAAAATACTTAATAATGTTGGTGGATTTTTTCTTAATGAAATGATAAAAAATTATATAATTAAAAAATTTTGTAAACTTGATCAATTAAATATTAAATCTCATCTTAAAATTTTAAAAGAATGCGATAAAATTAAGAAAAATTTCAATTTTAATAAAAAATATCATATCCATATTGATTGTATAACTCCTGATGAAGATTTAGATATTATTCTTAATGAAACCGATTTTGAGAATATTATACATGAAGAATACGAAAAAATAAGAAATAGTCTAAATATATTCGTCAATAATTGTTCATATGAAAAAGTTGAAGTGGTTGGTGGTAGCTCTAGATTATTATTTTTCAAAAAAATTTTGTCGGAGGAAACTAATAATAAAATCGCATATACATTAAATGCTGATGAAGCTTTAGGGAAAGGTACAATTTTATGTTCAGCATTAGAAAATCCAAATGTAATTATCTCTGATTATCATTTCAAAATCAAAAATTTGGAACCAATTTATTTATATCACAATAATCTTAAAAAGATTTTAATATTTGATGGTGATGATATTTTACCTATAAAAAAAAAAATAGAGATAAGATATTGTCAGAAAGATAAATTAGTCGTTACCAATGGTAAAATATTTAAAAATATCTATATTAAATCCAAAATGAAAAATAATTTGATTTATCTTCATTTCAATTTAGATGTAAACCAAATATTGAATATAGATAATATTTTTAAATTGCAAAAAGATAAAGATAATAATGATGAAATAATAGGTATTAAATATGATTTTAAAGTGAATTTCGATGAAAAAATTATAAATAAATCTAGAAGTCGTGTAGAAGATTTAGATGATTATGATATATGTTTTGATCATTATCTAGAATCATTAAATAATATTGAGAAATTATTTTATCATATAGAATCGTTAAAAAATTTAGAGGATTATAATCTTTATCTGACCCAAATAGAAAAAAATAAAACATCACAGTTATTAGATACAATGATTTACATAATGGAAAATGATATTAAATTAGAAAATTTACAGTATAATAGTGATATTATATCCAATGGAAAATCGATTTTAAATGTAATAATCAATAGAAAAAAAAAGAAAAATGAATTAAATAAATTCATGACTAAATTGGAAGATGAAATTAATATAGTTGATAATAATATCGCCGAAAAATATACTATATCAAAAATAAAATCTAAATTGATTGAGGATGATAAATATTTAGATTATCAAAAAAATAAAAATTGGTTTAATATATTTAGAGAAAAAATTTTTGATCTTGAAAAAATGGAGGAAGATATAAATATTATTCAATCGAAATTGAGTACAATAGAAAATTTTAATAAATATATTTTAAATATAGATAAAACAAATTCAATTGAATCAAAAAATTAGATTATATGAACAACATCTCGGAGCGTTCCGAGTTGCCTTGGCAACGTAGGAACACTCAGATAGGGCAAAAGCCCTATCAAATATGTAAATTGCATGGTTAATTTTTAAAATAGAAGATTTCGCTATTAATATTATAAATTTTTTGCAAGATTTCATTATAAATATCCTTATTACTATAAATTTTATCATAATTAATGATCAATTGTAGCAAATCTAAATCTATAAATTTATTAATAAAATTATTTAGTTTAAATTTTAATTGATGTTGGTTATATTTCTTATGATCTTCTATAATCATTCGATATTGGTTGATAATTGATTTGTAAGAATTAAATAGGTTTGTTTTAAATATTCTAGGAAGTAATTGATAAATTGGACATTTAAAAAAATTTTTTAGATTTATATCTATATAATCAAAAACTAGAATGAGATCTGGAAAATTTTTTAATTTATTAAATAGTTTTTCTTTTTTATTTTTGTGAATAATTGCAAAATTATCGACCACAGATTCTGAATTATTATTATCTATTAGATATATTGAAAATATATTACATTGATCAATTGGTTTATTTCCAAAAATTACATTAATTGGATCTTTATTTTTATTCTTGTTACAATTAAGAGGTGAATAATCAAAAAATATAGTAAATTTATCGTAATTTGAAATTATAAGAATATTTTTATATTTTTTGATTATATGGGAATATATAAAATTTATATTGTTTGTTTGATGAATATAAATATTTTTTAAACAAGGATCATTTGTAATCATATTTGAAATAATTAAAAATTAAAATTATTTTTATTTCAATAATTTTCCGCTTAAATTAATAATAAAGATTATCGAAATGTTTGATAAAATTTTTTGGTAACTATTTTAAATAAGTAATTATTTATTTTTTATAAAAAAATAAAATGCAAAACGCTTAAATATTCGTCCAAAGAAATGAAAAGATCGAATTGGATTTTGAAATAAAAATCGATTTCTAAATCATTCATTTCTTTTAGTGTAATACCACCAATTTTACACCATTTATCATTAAAAACATGATGATCTTCTAAATACTTAGATGCAGATAAGAAACAAATTAATGTAAGTTTATGAATATTTTGATGACAAATTTTGAAATAATCATTTTGTTGTAAGAAGCGATTTAGATAGATGAGAGTACAAACTAAAATATTTACATTTGAGAAATGATGAGGAGAATATATGATTCTATTATTATTTTGAGTAACATTTGTTGATTTTAAAGATGTGATTTCGTTATTTGATGAATTTGAAAACCTATGATTATATATAGTTTTTTTATGATAAAGGACTAATTTTAAGATAAAATCAAAAATAGAAATGTTAGGTATGAATATACAATCAAAGTTGGTAATAATTTTTTTTTTTTTTTTTTTTTTTTTTTCAATAAATGATAAAAAATTACAAAATTT
>Ga0209986_10005236_pt1 | contig 10798 bp, 13 predicted proteins | sample BlataG_FD_183168 | JGI IMG/M metagenome (GOLD analysis project Ga0209986, IMG submission 183168) | Deep subsurface microbial communities from Black Sea to uncover new lineages of life (NeLLi) - Black_00105 metaG (SPAdes) (version 2) | ecosystem: Environmental > Aquatic > Marine > Oceanic >...
TCTTCGATTATGTAGTTGGCAATATAATTTCTGATTTGGTCGATATATACATTATTGCCGATTGTGCAGTTGTGGATTGTTGCGTTACTGATTCCTGTTGGCTTCGTAACGCCGCCGAAAAAGGACGCTCGCTTTTCAAATACGCCTAACGTTACGTTGCCGGAAAAGTGCGTCGATTTTACTCTCCCCGCGTCGAAACCCTCGGCAACCTGAACCTTTGACCAATCGGCACAACTGCAGCCCTGGCCCGTTAGCCTGGCAATTTCCTCGGAAGATAAGGGACGGGTTCCCGAACGCCTTTTATCGCGTTTGGGGTCCCGACCGAACCCTGATGCCATTTTCGCACCTCTCTTTTAGCTAATCAACACTGGCAATATTGAAACCATCGTTTTTATGTCGTCAGAAAAATGTCTAATGTTCAGCACGTAATTTCGCAAAGGAAATATACGGACTGTAGTCCCATAAATCAATATATTTCACCCAATCTATCAGGGGTAGTCCATTTTTCGTTTTGCTAAAGGTTAAGATGATATGGCACGAAAATAATGCGCCTTCGGGCAATAGCGCGAATCGACCGGCTCTTGGGCCTCTGCACCCACTTTTTCACAGCATTTCGGTAATTTGTAGTTGATTTATCTGTCGGTTGGTTGGGGTTCTTGCTTTGGAATGGATTCTCCGAAAGACCCCTTAAACTCGTAATTTAATCACCCCAGCGAGTGTCACAAAAATAAATTATAAAATTTTTGGCAAAATTTGGAGTATTTTGTTGGTGGGTGCCGATGTTTGTTGTATAAGGTAATTATACTTTCTTTGGGTAATCATCTGCGGATTTTTCGAGCTGTTTTCAGGAACGCCATTTTGCAATACGTCGCAAAACGGGAATCCTCAAGGATGGAGCTATGTCAAATCAGCCAAGGGTGGCGAAAGTTTTGGCAGCACTGCTGGTTTCAATGACGACCGGGGCAATGGTCTTGATGGCCCTGGGCAATAATCCCCCCTCTGCAGGCCTGTTTTCTCTTGCCGTCTTTAATGAGCTTGGTCCTGTCGAAAAAACTATCCGCTCTCGAGCTGCTCAGTCCCCCGAACGCTGGCGCTGCATCGAAATTTACTATAGCGGCACCAGAGCTGGCAACATTGAACAGTTGGCCTCGTTGAGCGGCTTGGCCGGTCCCGAGGATATCAACTGCCACTTTGTTATCTGCAACGGCCTCGGCGGCGACAAAGGCCAGATACAACCGACCGAAAAATGGCAAAGACAGTGGTCAAGCATACCAGGCCGAACCTGGTACGGAAACGGTCAGACCATCCGCATCTGCGTTATAGCTGACGGCAAAACCGCACACCCAACCGACTTTCAAATAAAAAGCATAGAGGCGCTCATAGAAGCGCTGTATAGAAAGTTCAGCATTCAGCCCGAATCCATCTACTACCCCGGCGATTGGCGGTAGCAAAGCCACATAATAAACGCGTGGGATAGGTTGCTGTCTGAAGTCTCGTTTCCATATTAAAACCGGATGTGCATCTGATGGATGCACATCCGGTCATTTTATGGAGGGCGGTTACTTACTAAACGGCGTTCCAACTATTTTGGGCGTGGCCTCTCAACTGTCGGCCAAAATCTCGTCCTGGCTTAATCCGTCTCCGGCCCCGGAACACTCCACCAGGGACACCACGGCCCCGGAACACCTCGGCCCCATCCGCCCATACCTCTGCCTTGGAAGCCTCGGCCTAATCCGCCCATACCTCTGCCTTGGAAGCCTCGGCCCAATCCGCCCATACCTCTGCCTTGGAAGCCTTGGCCCCGTCCGCCCATGCCTCTGCCTTGCATGCCTTGGCCCCATCTGCCCATACCTCTGCCTTGGAAGCCTTGGCCGCGTCTGCCCATACCTCTGCCTTGCATGCCTTGGCCGCGTCCGCCTATACCTCTGCCTTGCATGCCTTGGCCCCATCTGCCCGTACCTCTGCGTAGCATCGGTGGCCCTAGCCTGTCCGTATCTTCGGGTGTCGCTTTACGTCTTTCAGGGCGTTCCTTCTTTGCGCCGGGCTGGGCTGCTTCTGGTCTGCCGCGCAAATCTCGCACGCGTTCGCCGGGAGCAACTCTTGCTTTTTGCACTCTTTGCCTGAGCTGATTCATCTTCCTGATTAATTGCCCCATCTTTTCCCTGTCGTTTTCCCGATAGGCCTTTGTAAGCTCGTCTAACAATCTGCCAGCCCCCTCTTGCATAGGCCGAACTTGCCCGGGGCGAAGCTGCTCCGCCTGGCCTTTTTGTTTTGGTTCTGCTTTAGGCCTGTCTCTTCCTTCCTGGGCGATGAGATTTTCAGCTCCCACAAGCAGAATCACCGCCACAATACCCAACATAATCTTCTTTGACATTTCTTGCTCCTTTTCAAATTATGGTTTCTTTTTGTTCTGCCGCACCGGATTTCCAAAGATACAGACGGATTCAGATAGAGTATTATTGCAGTTTTGGGAAAATTTCGCAAAAAATATGAAAAAAATGGTATAATCTCCTACCTTTTTAGCCAATCCGGAAGCCGAGCACCTTTCGTCGGGCCGTCTATGCCGGGAGCATACGGCTTGATATCGAGGACCGGGCTGCCGTCAAAGGCGTCGATATTCTCGATGTGAACTACCCCGCCTTTAACCCCGCCCCTATTAGGGGCTGGGTTAGCTGAAAGAATCTTGCACAAGCTCAGGGCAATTAGATTGGGGCGAACGGGCGCGCGGCAGGCGAAGACGCCCACTTTACAGACGAGTGGATTTTTCTTATTGCCCCGCGGATGGACCTGAAGGATGCTTCGTTTTCGGGGCGTGTCGTTCTTGTCAAACCAATAAAGGATACACACGTGCGAAAAGCCGTCCAGCCCTTTGAGCGCATCTGCGTACCTGTCAAAAATCCGCAGCCGCACTGACTTGCCCTTCTTCTCCACCTTGCCGATAGGATATAATTTGAAGAACATTTTCGCTTCCTCTTCGGCGGTCTTTGTTTTTGTCGGGTTGCTGGCGAACGCACCTCCGCCGATGCAGGCAGCCATCCCCGCGCTCTTCAAAAACAAATCGCGTCTTGAAACGTCCATAGCAGGTTCCTTTCAAGCTCGAATTCACGGTTTTATGCATAATGACATGATAACATAAAGGTTCTCCTGGGGCAACGCGCAAAGGACGCCGCCCAAAGCAGCGATATGGCTCAGGACCGTGGGCACCTGACCGGTTCTTCTTGACCCTCTCCATTCAATCCTCGGTGTGCTCGACCACGCGCCTGTTTTTCCGAGCCAAAACATCCCTGTTTTGCCAGACGTCGGGAACTTTCGCATCCTCCGTAAGTCTACTCGGGGACGCCTTACGGCGGAGTCCCAAGGACTGCTGCGGTTTCTACCGTCTTGACTCTGGCGGAAAGAGGTTTTTCTGGACGAAAATCGCGATGTAGTGGTACATGCCGGTCATCAGCTCGTAGCGGACGGGAATCCAGCCGGCCTCCTCGGCCTGTTTTACCAGTCGGCTCAGCGGCGTGCCGTGCGACTTATGCCGCGTCGCGATCTCAGAGTATTTCTCTATCACACAGACGCGACCGGTGGGTTTAACGACCTGGCACAGGTGACGCAGGTAATCGACGCGGCCGTCAGGGTCCAAATGATGATAAGTCTGGGAGAGGAAGGCCAACTCGCAGGAATTCTCCGTCAACCCGGTACCGTCGGTCGGACACAAATATGGCTTGACCTGCGGCAGGTCGGTGAACCTTTCCTTCATTCTATCGACCTTCTTCTGCTCGACTTCCGAGGCATAGACAGTGCCCCCTTTGCCCACAAACTTAGCCATCCGCTCGGCCCAGAAGCCGTCGCCGGCGCCGATGTCCACAACGACGTCCCCGGGCTTCAAATCCAGCTCCTTGAGTACATACTCGCTCTTCGCGCGGTACGGGTAGCCGGAGGTTCCGGTTCGTACATGCTGGTTAGGGTCGGTAACCCGGGTGCTCCGCCACGAGTCCGTGGAGGTTGCCCCCGGCAAACTACCAGAAACAACGACAAGGGTTAAGAGCATGAATAGTCGACTTATTCTTCGCATGGTCGGTCTCCTTAGTTATATTGGAAGCTGTTATTGAGCTTTTGACGTTTTAGTTTCGTCTCTGTTGCGCCGGACCAACGACCAGACGTAATAAACCGGGATGCCCGCGAGGATGCTGCCGAGGCTGTACACCGAAGGTTTCCACCACTGCCTGAATGCGAACACGGTCATGAAGAGGATTACCGCCATGAAAATCGCCGGAACAACCGGGTAGCCGGGCACGCGAAACGGTCTTTCCATCTCCGGCCGGCGCCGTCGAAGAATGTACACCGCACCGATGAAGAGCAGCGCAAAGAGCGACAATCCCACCGAGGCATACCTGTACAAATCCTGGAAGTCCGTCACGAACAGAATAATGATAGCGCACGCACTCTGCGCGAGCATCGCGTAAACGGGAACCTGCCCCTTCGGGCTGATATGCCCGGCTACAGATGGGAACAACCCATCACTTGCCATCGCGTAGTAAACCCGCGGGCCGGTGATAACAAAAGCGCTCACTGTAGCCAGGAACGTCAATCCGACCGCAACGGAGAAAATGCTGGAAGCCCTCGCCCCAAACAGATTTTTGACCGCGAGCTGGGGAACCTGCTCTGCGTTGCCAAATCCCACGTCCTCGAGAGGTACCGCGTAGGCGAAAACGAGGTTAAGGGCCAGATACAAAATAATGACGAGCCCGGTGCCCAGCAGCAGGGACAGTGGGAGAATTTTGCCTGGGTTCTTAACCTCGCCGGCCAGATAGCTGGCAGCGTTCCAGCCGCTGTAGGCGAACATGACGTAGAACAACTGCGTAGCCGCCGTCCCAAGCTCGACCTTTCGTATCGCCTGCCCCTCCGCAATGTGGGCCAACCGCCCCCCGCCGAACAGAAACGCCATCACTATCAGGGCCACAAACAGACCGAGCTTGAGAATCGTGGTGAGATTCTGTGTCCAGGCAGACTGACGTTGACCAATAAGATTGGGCAAGGTAATCGCGACGATAATAGCAGCGGCCGTGGCCTGCACAAGGTAGCCCGTTTCCCTCCCAACTAATCCGAACGGCGTCAAAAGGTACCGAGCCGCCATATAGCTGGTCACAGCCAGCGGCGCCGAAAAGCCGAGAAAAAACGACGTCCAACCGGAGAGGAAGGCGGGCATCGGGCCGTACGCTTCGCGAAGGTAAACGTACTCCCCGCCTGCCCGGGGCAAAGCGGCTGCTAACTCCGCCACGCAAAGGGCCCCGCACAAGGCGAGTAACCCGCCGAGGGCCCAGAGCCCAAAGATAACGGGGTAGTTTTTCAGCGAAGCCATCATGTACCCGGGCGAGACCAGAATCCCTGTCCCGACCATGCTGGCAATCACCACGTAGGTCGAAGTCGATAGACCGAATCTTCGTCGAAGTTCTTCCTTTGGCATTCCCATTGTCCTTACAGCGCTGCCGCCGTGAGTGTGTGGACGGGCTGCGGCCAAACGCTCCCGTGCTCCGCAACCCCGGTCCACGTCCGTCAACGTTTCTTGAGTGTCACGCCAATGCCCTGGCCATGCTTGTGTATAAACTTCGTTTCGAGCTGCGGGTTGGTGGTGACGGCCTTGATGTAGTCCTCCATAGGGCTTCTCACGTTGCTCGTGTTATGGGCCAGAATAAGTCCGCCCGGACGCACCAGCGGAAGGAGCTTATTGAGGTAGTCGATATAGCCGGCCTTGTCGGCGTCAAGAAAAAGAATGTCGATGGGCTCTTTGAGCTTGGTGACTGTCTTGTGGGCGTCGCCCTTGACAAGTGTGACAATATGACTGATACCGGCTCGTTTGAAGTTCTCACGGGCCAGCGAGGCCCGGCCGGCGTCGAATTCATGGGTGGTCAGCTTGCCGCCTGTCGTTCGCAATGCAAGGCAAAACCAGATACCAGAGTACCCATTAGATGTGCCAATCTCGACGACGTGTTTGGCGCCGGCTGCTTCTGTCAGGAGCCGCAACACCCTTCCGTCTTCCGGCTGGACGTTCATCATCCCTCTGCGCTGGTTCAGGTACATGTCCGCAAGTACATCTAAAATCTTCTGCTCTGCCGCGGTACTTGCTATCGGCGCAGGGTCCTTCCAGGGTATCCTGCCCTGGTTTGACCTGCCCGCGCCTCCGACCCCCGCCAATAAAACCACTGTTGCAATAACCAACAAAATCTTCTTCAACATTCCTGCTTCTTTCCAAATTACAGTTTATCGTTGTTCTGCCATACCGGATTAGGACAGGTATAGACGAATTCAAAGGGCAAATTTATTGCACTTCCCAGGAGAAATCATAAAAAATATGCGGAAAGCTTGATTTCAGGGCTTTTTTATCGCTTCCATTTTCAGCAGGCCGAAGTTTTCTTTCTCTGTTAGAATCACCCACGCCCGCCAATCCTTTTTATGGATTCGCACAGGTTCGAGCGGTTTTACGTCTTTTAGCCAGACCAAAAAGCCAAACTTGCAATTCATTTTGCTCTGCCAGTATTCGTCACTGCCCCTGATATAGTCGTTGTATTGCTGTTTTATTTCGATTATTTGTCTTGGTGTCAAGTTTTCAAAATTTTTAACCGTTGCTGCAGCTGCCGTCGCACAGACCGGCCCGGAGCTTACTTTGAGAAATAATTTATCGCCCGGCAGCACCCGCCCGAAAGCATAACGCCTTGTTTTGATAAAACGCGATTCGATGCGTTTTTGACCGCCTAAAATCGCATCTAAGTACGGCTTCTTCAGGATTACCAAATGATAATTTGCCATAGTTTTACCTTGTTGACAGTAATGCTTCTTAGTTCTTGTCCAACACACTGGCCACGCCGCGCATATTCTCGGTGGATCTCCAGCACTGCTTTTGGAGCATCGAGGTTATTCCGGCCGCGGGACATTAAACCCCGTTCATCCAACCGCGTCACCATAGCCCCATCGAGCAAAATTATCTCTTGATTGATTAAGAATGTTAACAAATTCATTGTTGATGGCTTTGTGATTTTTTACATAAAGGTCTTTTTTGATGGCCATACAAAGGCCGGCTCAGCATATCAAGAATAGGCTGGTAGTGTGTGGCGGTGGGGCAGGTCGCAGCGAAATATGCCTCCTTACCTCGGAGTTATCTATGCACATCCTTGCGATGCCTGATAGCAGTTATATCCACCAGTCTTTGCTGGTCATCGATGGCATAGATAACACGATAAACACCAACCCTTATCCGCCATAGGTTATTTTTACCTCGCAATTTAACACGCTTGCCCGGCCTCGGCTGAGTTGCCAAAGCCTCAATTTTGGCAAATATCCTGCCGACATTCGTAGCGCCAAGGGCCTGTAATTCTTTTCTTGCCGAGCGCGCAAAAGTTATCCGGTAGTCAGCCATTTAGCTTTCCGGAACGGGACAAATGTTTCTTCACTGTATTGAGCGACTCGCGAGGTTCCTTGGCTCGCTGACGGGCAACCAGGATGTCATAGAAATCCTCCCACAGGTCGGCACATTTCTCTAAGTCAATAACGACTGCCCGCTTGACCCCTTTGTCGTCAACGATATATTGAATATCATTCATAATAACACCTCTGGTGCAATTATACCGGAAACAGGGCTGCCGCATCAAGAATTATTCACCCCTATTTGGCAATAGTTATTGGTCTTTGACGAACAGGCCTTCAGAATCTATAATCAGAGCGGTTTTTTTAAGGGCAAAAAGATGGAACCGATTTTAACTGTCATAGTTATTGTTCTAATTATATTTGTCTTGGGTCTTTTGGTTTGGCTCATCAGCGCCAGCTTTGCCAATAGAAGAGAAATTGCCGGCCAAGCCGCCAGTCTTGGTGCTCTCATCCAGCAGCTTGAAACGCTAAAAACCGCTCAGGACGATACGAAAGACAAATTGCAGAAATCGCTGCTGGACGGGCAAACCAATATCAGCCGAAATATGCAGGCCAGCCAGGAAGTTCTCGACCGCCTAAACAAGCAGATCGGCGAGCTGCAGGGTACAAACAAACAAATGATGCAGATTGGAACCGAAGTCAGACGACTCGAGGATATTTTAAGCTCGCCCAAGCTGCGAGGCCAAATGGGCGAATGGTCGCTCGAAAATCTTCTGGCCAATATCCTGCCGAAAAAAAGCTACAAGCTCCAGCACACTTTCAAGGACGGCAAAATGGTCGATGCATTGATACAATTAACCGATTTTTCGGTGCCCATCGATGCAAAGTTCCCCCTGCCGGGCTTTGAAAGACTCGCAAATGCAGAAACCGACGAGGAAAAAACAAAACTTCGCAAACACTTCCTTAAGGATGTAACTGCTCATATCGACAAGATTGCCTCCGATTACATCAGACCTGCTGAGGGCACGTTGGATTTTGCTCTGTTGTTTATACCCGCCGAGAACATCTATTACGAAACAATTGTCAAATACGCCGACGAGACGCAGGATATTTTGCAATATTCGCTTGATAAAAAGGTAATACCTGTCTCGCCGAATCTTTTATACGCATATCTTATGACGGTGGTGATGGGCCTGCACGGCCTGCAGATTGAAAGGCAGGCTGCCGAAATCCGACAGAATTTGAAAAAGCTGAACGCCTCCTTTGGCGATTTCGGCAGCAACTGGGAAGTCCTCGGCAAGCACCTGCGAAACGCCTACAGTCAATACGAAGACGGCCAGAAGAAGCTCGACCGCTTCGGCCTCCACCTCGACCAAATCCAGGGCGAAGAAGAACAAATCTAATTGACATATAGCATTTCGCATTTTAACATCTGGTTTTGATTTTTGACATTTTTTATTGCAAGGAGCGCAAAGATGGAAGAAGGAAAACCAATTGATGTCGGTGACGAGGATTTTGAAAGCCAGGTTCTAAAATCAGAAGTTCCCGTGCTGGTGGATTTCTGGGCCCCCTGGTGCGGACCCTGCCGCATGGCCGCCCCGGTGCTTGAGAAAATAGCTCAGCAATACAAGGGAAGATTAAAGGTATGCAAGCTCAATGTTGACGACGGACGCCAGACGGCTACCGAATACGGGATTATGAGTATCCCAACATTGAACATTTTTAAAGCTGGTGAAATAGTGGACCAGATTATCGGGGTTACGTCAGGTTATGAGTCTGATGTTAAGAAAAAGATAGAGCCGCACTTAGAAGAAAATAGCGGGTGATTTTAAAATGAGCGATGTTACCTATGATGTTATTATTATAGGCGCCGGCCCAGCCGGCCTTGGAGCAGCTCTTTATACCTCGCGCGACAGACTAAAAACACTCGTGCTTGAGAAATTCCAGCCCGGCGGCCAAATCAGCACCACAAACAGGATAGAAAACTACCCTGGTATTGAACAAATCGACGGCCCAGGCCTGATTGAGCGGATGCAAAAGCAGGTTGAGAGCTTTGGCGCCGAGATAAAGACCGGCTGCGAAGTTACCAACCTGGAGAAGCTAAAAGATGGCGGCATCGCTGTTTACTGTGACGGGGATAAACTCTCCGCAAGAGTTGTCATTCTGGCACCGGGCAGTGGCTATCGCAACCTTGGTATCCCCGGCGAAGAGGAATTCCGCGGTGCAGGCGTCAGCTACTGCGGGACGTGCGATGCACCGTTTTTCAAGGGCAAGCAAGTCGTCGCCGTCGGCGGAGGTAATACCGCAGTCGAAGAAACTCTGCATCTGGCCAAATTCGCCGATAAAGTTACAATGATACACCGCAGGGACGAATTTAGAGCAGCTAAAGTTCTTGTCGAGGAGCTTCTGAAAAAAGTCAACGAGCCGAATTCAAATTTGATTATCAAGTATAGCACCGTGGCAACCGCCATAGAGGGCGAAGGTAAAGTCCAATCAGTCAAATTAAAAAATGTCAAGACAGGTCAGGAAGAAGACTGTCCCTGCGGTGGGGTATTTATATTTATTGGTATGGTGCCGAATACCGGCTTCTTGAAGGATTTTGTGGAGCTGACCGACAGGGGGTTTATCAAGTGCGACTGCGCATATCTTCGAACGAGTGTGCCGGGTGTCTTCGTGGCAGGCGACTGCAGAATCGGGGCCGCTATGCAATTGGTCACAGCCGTCGCTGATGGCGTCATTGCTGCTATGATGCTCAAGCAGTATTTCAGAGATAAAAACTGGTGGAACGAGCCGGTCAGTGATTTACTTCAGCCAGGTGGATGGTAAACTAACGAAAGGGCATATTAGTGGACTGCATTGCTCCGACAATAATCCCGGCATACCACACAAAATATTCGCAAAATGTGTTGGAAATGGGTGGCCGATTCGGGTATTATGACGATTGAAAAATCCGGCGACGTGGCCGGGTACTGGTTATCGAGGAAATCTCGGTTGAAGGGATAAAGTAATGACTGGTAACGTAATTGAGCTAACTGACGCTGCTTTTGATGAGGTTGTTCACAGTTCTGATGTGCCGGTCCTGGTCGATTTCTGGGCGCCCTGGTGCGGACCTTGTAAGATGATGGCCCCTATTTTAGCGGAAATTGCCGCTCACTACACAGACAAGGCCAAAATCTGCAAGCTCAACACCGATGATGCTCGCGACAGTGCGATAGAATTCGGTATAAATGCCATACCGACCACTATTTTGTTCAAGGACGGCCAGGTGCAGAAGAAATGGGTCGGCTTAATCAGTAAAAAAGACCTCGCCACAGCAATCGACGAGCTGCTCTGATAACGTCCAGCTTGCCTTTATACTCAACCGTCGGCAGAGCCGGTGAGTTCGAGTAAAGCGCTAAAATGATTTACGAAGACCTGAAGGGCAAAAAGGTTTTAGTTACCGGCTCCA
>Ga0209986_10005237_pt1 | contig 10798 bp, 13 predicted proteins | sample BlataG_FD_183168 | JGI IMG/M metagenome (GOLD analysis project Ga0209986, IMG submission 183168) | Deep subsurface microbial communities from Black Sea to uncover new lineages of life (NeLLi) - Black_00105 metaG (SPAdes) (version 2) | ecosystem: Environmental > Aquatic > Marine > Oceanic >...
TACCAATGGGCTGGTGCAGGAAGAGAAGTTTATCTTAATTGCCCCGAGACAACCCCAGAAGAAGAGCTTCTCACGGAAATACAAATCCCGATAAGGAAAAAGGAGAGTTATTAGTTGCACTTTGCTAAGAAAAAATTTCTTTATTAGCGGGCTTTGTTCTGTCAGGTTATAGAGCAAGTATGGGGTTACAAATTCCAGATTCCAGCCTGCCCCCAATCCCTCTTTCAGCCTGACCCCAATCCCTCTTTCACCGTTCACCGATGAAGATAGGAGATTTCTTGAAAAGGTATGTGAAATTGTGTCGGTACTTTTTTATTAAAGACCTGACCCCACTCATATTATGAAAATTACATTCATACAGACTGGTGGGACAATAGACAAAGATTATCCGAAATTAGCAAAGGGTTATGGTTTTGAAATCGGAGAACCAGCAGTAAAAAGAATTTTGGAGAAAGTTAATCCAAATTTTGGATTTGAAATAATATCTATTCTTAAAAAAGATAGTTTAGATATTACTGATGAAGATAGAGAAAAAATTTACGAGGTGTGTGTAAAAGCAGATAGTGATAAAATTATCATAACACATGGAACGGATACTATGATTGAAACTGCTAAAAAACTGAGCGAAATTAAAAATAAAGTCATAATCTTAACAGGTGCAATGAAGCCCGAGAGATTTTCCGATTCTAATGCATCATTCAATATTGGAACAGCAATCGGGGCAGTAAATATTCTTGAAAATGGTGTGTATATCGCAATGAATGGCAGAATTTATTCTTGGGATAGATGTAAAAGAGATTTGAAAACAGGACAATTTATTGAAAAGTAGCCTGCCAACCACTTGGGATATGAAAACATTAATAATTTACAATTCAACACATCACGGCAATACTAAAAAAATTGCTAAAGTAATGACTGAGATCCTTAGCGCAGAATTGGTGAAATCAGACGAAGTGGATATAACTACTCTTTCAAAATATGACTTAATTGGCTTTGGCTCGGGAATTTATTACGGCAAGCATCATAAAAGTCTGTTTGAGCTTATTAACAAATTAAACAATCAAAAAGGCAAGAAGGCATTTATTTTTTCAACAAGTGGGATAAAAAAGATGCGGTTTTTTCACGAGTTTGACAAGCCATTGAAGAAGAAATTATTGGAAAAGGGTTTTCGTATAATCGGAGAGTTTAATTGTAGGGGTTGGGATACATATCCTTTCTGGGTAAAGCTCTTTGGTGGAGTAAATAAAGGCAGACCTGACGAAAAAGATCTGGAGAATGCAAGAAGTTTTGCAAAATATTTGAAAAGGATGTCTGGATAGAACTAAAGGAGGAAATATGGAAATCAGGGAAATAAGGATAGAGGAGTTAGTACCTGAGAAGTTTATAGAAGAGAAGGTGAAAGAGATTTCTTCTATTGTCGGCGATGGTTTGGCCATCAACGCCCTATCTGGCGGCGTTGATTCTTCAACTGTTACCATATTAGCTCACAAGGCGTTAGGTGATAGACTTAAAACATATTTTGTCGGTAATGGTTTAATGAGAGAAAGAGAACCAGCGTACATTGTATCTCTTTTCCAAAATTTAGGGGTAAAGGTTGAGCTTGTTGATGCAGAAGAGATTTTCTTTGACGCATTAAAAGGTCTCATTGACCCGGAAGAAAAACGAGAGGCTATTACACAAGCATTTTACAAGGATGTTTTCGGCAAACTGGTAAAAGAAAGCGGCGCAAAGTATCTTTTGCAGGGGACAAATTACACGGATGTTGAAGAAACTGTTGCAGGAATTAAAAGACAGCATAATATTCTTGAGCAACTTGGGATAACCCCAGAAGAAGTCTATGGCTACAAGGTTATTGAACCTCTAATTCGGCTCAGAAAACCAGCAATAAGAAAAGTTGCAAAAGCCCTGGGACTTCCAGAAGAGATATATAATAGACCACCCTTTCCGGGTCCTGCCCTGGCAGCAAGGATAATAGGGGAAGTTACACCAGAAAGGGTGGCGATCGTCAGGAAAGCCACAAAGATCGTTGAAGAAGAATTACGCAGTACAGATGCATTTCAGTATCTTGCAATTCTGCATTCTGACAAGGTTACCGGACTGAGAGAAGGGAAAAGAGATTATGGCATGCAAATAGAAATAAGATGTTGGGATAGCAAAGATGCGGTTACTGGTTCACCCACGAGACTGCCTTACGATATCTTAGATAGATTGGCAGAAAGAATAACTAAAGAAGTACCAGGAGTTGTGAGTGTTACATATAATATAACCCCAAAACCCCCTTCAACTATAGAGGCAGTTTAGAATGGGGACAGACTACTTTTTGCAAGGTCTTTTGCTTCGTATGAACTCCTTACAAGTGGACCGGATGCAACATCCTTAAATCCGAGTTCTTTTGCGATTAGTTTAATATCGTCAAATTCCTCAGGAGGGAGGTATTTCTCTACCTTTACCTTGCCTCCAGGTGGTCTTATGTATTGACCTATTGTAACAATGTCAACTCCCGCATCCCGCAGATCCTTCATAAGCCCTATTACCTCATCCATTCCCTCGCCAAGTCCAACCATAAAGCCTGATTTTGTGGTTGCACCCATTTGTTTTGCCCATTCAAGCAGTTTGAGAGACCTTTTATAATTCGCCTTAGACCGAACAGTGGAATAGAAGCGAAAAACGGTCTCCATATTATGATTTAGCACACATGGACCCTCATCAATCACCGTTTTTAGGGCGTCTCTGCTGCCTCCAAAATCTGGAACGAGCGCCTCAACATCTGCAACATCTCTTAATGCCCTTATAGTCGAAGCAAACTGAGTTGCACCTCCATCTGCAAGGTCGTCTCGCGAGGGTGAAGTTATCACCACATAGCGAAGTCCGAGTTTTTCAACAATTTCTCTTATCCTTTTTGGCTCCTCTTCATCAGGTGGAAATGGTTTTCCCTTTTCTACAGCACAGAATCTGCAGTTTCGGGTACATATACACCCGAGTATGAGAAGTGTGGCTGTCCTTCTCCCAAAGCATTCGCCGATGTTGGGGCATCTCGCCTCTTCACATATTGTATGAAGTCCGAGATTCCTCAGGAGTGCTCTCATCTCATTATCCTGGAGAGAATAAGTGGTTTTTATCCAGGAGGGAACTTTCATGATTTGGTCATTAGGAAGGAAAAAGGGTAAAGGCTAATTGTTAATTTAATATCTTAATTACTTAATAACATAATTACTCAATAACTTAATAACTTATTCCCATTCTGTTATGATTAACGGTTCTTTCCCGTCCGGGGTTATTGCAATCGTGTGTTCAAAGTGGGCAGAGGGGCTTCCGTCCTTCGTCACTACAGTCCACTCATCCTTTAAAATTGCCACATTAGGAGCCCCTGCATTTATCATAGGTTCTATGGCAAGTGTCATTCCTGCTTGCAAGGTTGGACCTCGACCAGGCGGACCATAGTTTACAATCTGAGGATCTTCATGCAGTTCCTTGCCAACACCGTGACCACAGAACTCCCTCACTACCGAAAAACCACAGGATTCGACACAGGTCTGTACTGCATTTGATATATCAGATAACCTGTTCCCTTCCCTTGCCTTATTTAAAGCAGCATAGAGTGATTTTTTTGTGGCCTCAATCAATTTCTCCTTTAATCTGTCTGTCTTGCCTACAGAAAATGTATACGCAGTATCCGTAAAATATCCTTTATACGAGACACCAACATCAATGCCTATTATATCGCCATTTTTGAGTTCATAATCACCGGGAATACCGTGTATAACGACCTCATTTACAGATGTGCATATACTTGCGGGGAAAGTACCGTATCCTTTGAATGCGGGTTTAGATCTATTCTTTTTTATAAATCTCTCCGCAAATCTGTCCAGTTCCTTTGTAGTAACTCCTTCTCTTACATTCTCTTTAAGCAGTAGAAGGAGTTCATTCAAAATTCTTCCACCTTCTCTCATTATTGCAATTTCTCTATCAGACTTTATGATAATCACGATGAACGAACAAATCCCAAATTCTTATTATACTGCTTTCTTCACTTCAGCACTTCTCTCACATAGTTTGCTCTCTCTATATCCCTTGTATCCGCATCCATAATTTTGCCCTTCATCTTTTGGAGGTGAGCGGGGGCTGTATACAACAGAAGATAATTTAACAACTTTAAATAGGTGTTGTCAATTAGACCAATTCCAATCCCAAGTCTCACGGCGGATGAGAGATTTACAAATTCCTCTTGAGATAGCATTCTTGCATTTTTCAATATGCCGTATGACCTCCATATCTTATCTTCTACCCTTTCCCCGGCCTCTCTCATAAGTTTATTTCTTGCCTCTCTCTCAAGGTTGATTACATTCCTAATCTCCTTTTCTGTATTTGTAGCAATCTCTTCCTCATCTATACCCAGTGTAATCTGATTGGATAATTGGAAAAAGTTTCCTTCGATTTCGCTTCCCTCTCCGTATAATCCCCTCACCGAAAATCCACGGCTCATTACATCATCCAAAAGTTTGTTTATCTTTTTTGTCAGGACAAGCCCGGGTAGATGCATGAGGCATGATACCCTCATACCTGTACCAACATTGGTAGGACAGGATGTCAAATATCCGAAGTCGTTCCTGAATGCGTATGTCAGGTTGGAAGAGAGTATCTCGTCAATTTCAAAGATAACGGGATATACAGCCTTTATATTAAGTCCTGATGCAAGACATTGAATCCTTATGTGATCTTCTTCATTGATCAGGACACTCACTATCTCACCTTTTCCTACCACGCAGTCTACGGTTCTCTTCTTGGTGGATAGAAGATGCCGTTCCCCGACAAACTCAATATCCAACTGAGATAGGTGTTTTGTCCTGAACGAAAGCCCGCTGGCAAAATAGGGAGACTTATTTGCAGCATCCTGCACGAGTTCAGATACATCCTCAAGTTCCTTCTCTCTTGCCCTTGTAGGAAACAGGTATCCCTCGAGATTCCTTGCAAGTCTTATCCGTGACGAAAGCACTATCTCATCGGATAGCCCATCCTTATTCAACCACAGTGGTGGAGTATCTATTAAATCTTCAAACTGCATTTTCGAGTTTTGCGAGTTCATCTCTTATTTTTGACGCCGTCTCATACGCCTCTTTTGCGATAGCTTTTTTAAGCGCCTTCTTTAATTCAGTTATCTTCTTTCTCTTTTCAAGGGCTTCTATATTTACCTTTTCAAGAGATTTGCCTTTGTGTACCGGACTTCCCTGAAATTTTTCAAGAAATGATTTGATATTTTTTCCAAACGCATCGTAGCAACCGCTACATCCGAACTTGAGTGTTTTTGCAAATTCTTTAAAGGTAAGTCCACAACGATTGCATGCGAGATCCATATTTGTATCGTTTAGCAGGAGTCTAGATATTGGAAGTCCTGAAGCAGGCAGAAGACCCTTATTCTTTGCACAGTCTTCACAGATATACATTGTGGTGGATGTATCTCCCATCACGACCGTATAGTGAAGCGTTGCCTCCCTGATATGGCATATATCACATAACATATATCACCAACTTATCTTAAGAAAACCCTCCATACAAATAAACAGGGCTCGTAGCAAGGCTAACTTGTCTGACAGCAGTCAGGAAGCCTTGCCCTACAATAGATCCAATACATCTCGAATGCTGTATATTATGAAATCTGGCTTGTATTTTAAGGACCTCCCTCTCCAGAGGATTGCACAGGATGCACCGGCATCCCTCGCCGAAAGAATGTCATAATCGCTATCTCCAACGATGACCGTAGCATCAGGCTTGGAGCCAAGCTTCTGCATAAGCATGAGAATAGGTTCCTTATTAGGCTTCCATATACCGTCATCCCTCGTGACAATACCGTCAAATACGAGACCGTGCTTCTCTATTATAAATCTTGTATTTTCTAGTGAGTTGTTTGTAGAAAGCCCTGTCTTTATCTCCATCTTCTTCAGTGTATGTAAAACTTCCTTCACATCCGGGAAGAGCGAGGCATTGAATGTAGCTTTCCTTTCGTATCTTTTTAAGAGCGATTCTTTTTTTTCTCTTTCTTCAGCAGGCAGAGAATAGAGCTGGTCAAGGATAGAGTATTGGTTAAGGTTTAAATTCCCTCTTATCTTTTTCCAGTTATACCTTGAATCAAGTATCGTACCATCAAGGTCAAATATGACCGCCTTGAACATAGGCTGAATTATGTGGTCAACACCGAATTCATTTATTGATTACCGGTAACCGAAGGCTGATAACCTGATATTATTCCGGAGAGGGCGGGATTCGAACCCGCGCCACGCGTTTCGGCGAGGACACGATTTCCAGTCGTGCTCCTTCGGCCAACTCGGACACCTCTCCCAATTATATAGATTCCAAATATCAAGCACCAAAAATCAAACAGATCCCAGGTACCAAATTCCACATAACAAGCAATATCTGAATCCCAGTGACCAAATTTATAAGCCTTGAGTTTTTTTGAACTTAAATATTGGAATTTGTCCGCAGGATCCTGTGGATTTATGATTTGTAATTTGGGATTTGAAATCTCATCCATGGAGTATACCATATTTTCCCATAAAAGTCAAGAAAAAATATTTAATCAGAAAGGACACAGAGTCAAAAATTTTCTTGACAATTTTAAGAAAATGGAGTATAATATTTCAACACAGTAAAAAAAAGAAACCATAGAGCACACAAAATACAGTCAGATTATATAACCAACTAACAAATTAACAAACTAACCAACTAACAAACTTTCCACCCTTGTAGTTTCTTAATATATAATCAGGTATAATATTGTCCTTGGGGGTAAAGATGGAGATTGAACTCTTATCCATAACACCAGATGCTGAGAAGTTGATAGAGCGGGCAGGTAGAACATCACATCTCTCTTTTGCAAGAGAGGGAAAAGATTCCGAGAAGAAATTTATTAAAATGCTCATACGATTGGGGCATCACTCGGTTCTTGAGCATGCTTACGCGACATTCAGGATAAGTGGCGTATCAAGAGCTCTTACCCACCAATTGGTAAGGCATAGATTATGTTCTTATACACAGCAATCCCAGAGATATGTGAGTGAATTAAACTTCAATTATGTTGAGCCAAAAACCATAAAAAACAACAAGGAAGCACACCACATTTTTAAGGAGTTTATGGATAGTGCGATGGATACTTACTCCAGACTGAAAGAATTTGGGATCAAAAAAGAGGATGCAAGGTTCGTCCTACCAAATGCAGTTTGTAGCGAGATAGTGATTACGGCAAACTTCAGAGAGTGGCGCCATATATTAAAAATAAGGGGTAGTCCTGGTGCACAGTGGGAGATTAGAGAGATGGCAGTTCGGATACTCAGGGTACTGAAAGAATATGTGCCAACCGTATTCTTTGACTTTGAAATAGATGAAAAAGAGAAAGTAGTCAGGCAAAACCCATAGTTAGAGTGAGGAGGATATCCTGACTGCCCTGCCTATTGGTCCCAATGGGTCCGTATGGACAGGCAAGCGTCAGGCAAGTTATGAGTTTCAAGAAAATACCAAAATTACGAATAGGTGATTTAGAAGTCAGCATACCTATCATTCAAGGTGGAATGGGTGTTGGTATTTCTCTGTCGGGTTTAGCCTCGGCAGTTGCAAACATGGGTTGTGTTGGAGTTATTGCCACAGCGGGAATTGGCATGCTTGAACCCGATTTTCACACGAATTTTGAGGAAGCAAACAGAAGAGCACTACGGAAAGAAATAAGAAAGGCGAAGGAGATGACAGATGGTATTATAGGTATAAACATAATGGTGGCCCTTTCGGATTATAATGACCTTGTACAGATTTCAGTAGAGGAGGGCGCAGATTTGGTTTTTCTTAGTGCAGGACTTCCATTGAGGGTTCCCAAGAACTTGTTGCCGGATGAGGCAAAAGAAGTCATTACCAGGGTTGTCCCTATAGTTTCCTCTGCAAGGGCAGCAAAGCTTATATTTCAATACTGGGCAAGAAAGTACGATTATGTACCCGATGCCGTCGTTGTTGAGGGTCCATTGGCCGGTGGACACCTCGGATTTAAAAAGGAGCAGATCGATAGTCCCGACTGTGCACTGGAGAAGATACTGCCGGAGGTAATTTCTGTGATAAAGCCCTATGAGAGGCATTTTAATAAAGGTATTCCGGTAATTGCGGCGGGAGGCATATATACGGGTGCGGATATTTATAAATTCATCCAATTAGGAGCTCAGGGGGTGCAGATGGCAACCAGGTTTGTTGCGACCCACGAGTGTGATGCCTCCATAGAATTCAAGAAGGCATATCTGAAATGTAAAGAAGATGACCTTATCATAATTGACAGCCCCGTTGGATTACCCGGGAGAGCAATAAGGAACAAATTTCTTGAGGATGTGGAAGCAGGGATTAAAATGCCCTTTAAATGCCCTTGGAGGTGTATAAGGACCTGTGATTTTAAAAATTCGCCATACTGCATTGCACTTGCATTAACTAATGCCAAGAAGGGAAACTTTGAAAATGGATTTGCATTTGCGGGAACCAATGCTTACAAAACAGACAGAATTATTTCTGTTAAAGAACTCATTGAAACTCTGTTAAAAGAATACGAAAAAGTAGCACTTTCATAAATTGTTTTTTCTTGCTATTCCTTTTGCTCTTCCTATCGCTCTTTCTAGAAGATATGCCACGAGTTCTTCGAATGAAATAGCGCTGGCACGAGCAGCATCGGGATAGAGGCTTGTAGGTGTCATGCCGGGAATCGTATTAACCTCCAGAATAACAGGCTCTCCCTTGTCCGGCAAGATGAAGTCAACCCTCGAAAGGTCGCGACAGGAGAGCACCTTGTGTGCCATTATAGCGAGTTTCTGGACCCTTTTATATATATCCTTCTGCAGAAGCGCAGGAATGATATGCTCAGAGAGTCCGGGTGTGTAGCGGTGCTCAAAATCATACCAGCTTCCCTCTGGCGTGCGGACCTCTACAACCGGTAATGCCTCTATATTGTTTCTTTCCAGGATACCAACTGTAATCTCCTTCCCCTCTATCCTCTTTTCCACAAGGACCCTATTCCCATAGTTGAACGCTTCTCTCACTGCCTTATCAATCTCTCTTTCATCCTTGCAAAATGTAACACCGATGGCTGACCCTTCTCCTGCAGGTTTGACCACAACATCATATCCAACCTTATCTATGATATCCTTAACTGATAGAGACCCCATTTTTGTAAGCACCACATCAGGGGCAACGGGGAGCCCATATTTTGTAAATATAGACTTTGCAACAACCTTGTCCATTGCAGAGGCACTTGCGAGCACACCACTGCCAACATATGGAATACCGACTACATCAAGGAACCCCTGAAATGTTCCATCCTCTCCGGGAACACCATGCAGGACAGGAAAAACAACATCCACTCTGTTTTCTGTCAAACTTTTGCCTATAGATTCGTCGAGTTCCACAATAATCACATTCCTGTAGTTCTTTTCAAGCGCCCCTGCGACGCATCTTCCAGATACTCTTGATATCTCACACTCTCTCGACTTACCACCACACACAACTGCTATGCATATATCCTCTCTCATACATTCTCCCATTTTATATTGTGTACTCTCTACTCTCTTCTCTCGTCCCTCCTCCCTCTTCACTCTTCCCCCTTCTCCACCTCCCCCTTCATAGGCACAAATCTCACTGGTATTATACTCTCTTCTCTGGTTCCTTCATCGGTTTTTGTAACCAGAAGAAGCTCCTGAAAATAGTCGCCTACAGGAATAATCATCTTACCCCCCGCCTTCAATTGGTCCACAAGAGGCTGGGGAATATAACCCGGAGCACAAGTCACAACTATAGCATCGTAAGGAGCACAGTCCTCCCAACCGAAGAAGCCATCTCCGCACTTCACCTTTATATTATCGTATCCAAGTCTCGTAAGTCTTTCCGCTGCAGTCTCTGCGAGTGGCTCAAGTATCTCTATTGTATAGACCTCTTTTGCTATCTCTGCGAGTACTGCTGCGCCATAACCACTTCCAGTTCCAATCTCCAGCACTTTTTCTCCTCCTTCAAGGTTAATAAGGTAGGTCATCAGGGCAACGATAAATGGCTGTGATATTGTCTGTTCATATCCTATCGGGAGGGGAGAATCTATGTATGCATAGGGTTTATAGTTGTCAGGCACAAACTCCTCTCTCGGGACCTTTCCCATTGCATCTATCACTTTCTCATCGGTTATTCCCCTTTTTACAATCTGTTCCTCAACCATCCTCTCCCTGCTCAGGGCATAATTATTTGTCCCTCCAAGCATGAAAATAATAAGGGCGAGTATATTCACCATACTTCCCCCTGGTCAATTGATGAATAAGAAGGATAAAGGAAAAAGGTTAAAGGATAAAGGTTAAAGGATAAAGGGTCAATAACCTAATAACTGAATAACTTAATTACATAATAATCTAATGCGGTATTATCGCGGTTGGGAAACCGCTCCCACAATTACCCAATGACAATTTACGATTGACTATTGACAATTGAAACTGGATTCACATTTCACATCACACATTTCACATAGTATATTATATCACATCTTCTGTAGCATGTCAAGTGCAAAATTTCTTGACAAAGCTTCTTTTTTGTGATATACTATGAAAACCCATAAAGCAGTCTACAATTTATAAAATAAACCACAATTACCTTCACAATTGGCGAGGGGTTCTATGTCTGTGTCAAAGGAGGTCGTGGAGAGGATCAAAAAGTTGCGAGAGACAATAAACTATCACAACTACAGGTATTATGTGCTCAATCAACCTGTCATTTCAGACTATGAGTACGACATACTATTGAAGGA